>ERZ780012.445-NODE-445-length-15718-cov-3.4443_pt1 | contig 15718 bp, 15 predicted proteins | sample MGYA00511869_ERZ780012 | MGnify/ENA primary metagenome ERZ780012 (study PRJEB29588, sample SAMEA2161608) | human gut metagenome | biome: human gut; feature: human-associated habitat; material: faeces | place: Denmark | collected 2008/2010 ... | reverse complement strand
GATGCACGATGGCGTCCCGTTTTCTGTTCTCATGCAGCGGAGACGGAGCGGCTGTCGGAAGCACTGCGCGCCATGCTGCTGCAGGGAACGCCGTTCTACTCCGACGATTACAGCTTTGCGATCCGGCAGGAGCAGGACAGCGGCTTGTTCATCGTGCTGCGTCAGCCAAAGGTCGTTACGCGGGAAACGCTGGGGCTGCTCTGGTCGGTCACGGCAGGACTCGTGTTTGCGGCCGTGATCCTCTGCGTCGCAGTTTCTCTCGGGCTGAGCAGGCAGCTTTCCGAGCCGATCGGCAGATTGAACGAGGCCATTGCCGCAGTTGAGCTTGGGAGCCTCGATACCCGCGTTCGGCTCAACAGCCGGGACGAGCTCGGACAACTCGCGGACAATTTTAACCGTATGGTGCAGCGGCTCAAGACCTATATGGACCGGCTCGTCAAGGGACAGCGCGATCTCGACGAGGCGCAGATCCGCATGATGCAGGCGCAGCTCAACCCGCATTTTCTCTGCAACACACTCGATACCATGAAGTGGATCGGGAAAATGCACGGCGTGCCGGAGATCTCGAAAATGGCCACGGATCTTGCCGATATTCTGCGCTCCAGCATTTCGACGAAGGAATTTGTTTCGCTGTATGAGGAGCTTGAACTGCTCATGCGCTATATCAGCATTCAACGGATCCGCTTTCCGGGCAGATTCACCTATACGGTGACGGGATGCGAACCGTACCTCGACTGCAAGATCCCAAAGCTCATCCTACAGCCGCTTGTGGAGAACGCGATCCTGCACGGGCTGAACGACCGCGAAAACGGCAACATTTCCGTAACGGTCGGAGAGACGGAGCGCGGAGAGCTTTACATCTCGGTCTTGGACGACGGCTGCGGACTCCCGGAGGATATGCTGCGCGCGTTTCAAAGCCAGGGGCCGGGCAGCGACGGACACCTCGGACTGTACAATGTAAACGTGATTCTGAAAAAGTATTATGGCGCGGATTACGGTCTGCGATTTGCAAACGGTGCGGAATGCGGCGCCGTTGTCACGGCCGTACTGCCCATGCAAAGGAGAGAGCCGACATGCTGAAGGTGCTGATCGTAGAGGACGAACCCTATGTCCGCAAGGGCATCGTGCTTTCTGTGGACTGGACCGCGCTCGACTGTTTTGTGGTCGGAGAGGCGGCAAACGGCGAAGAGGGGCTTGCCGCGGCGCTGCGCTATCAGCCGAACATCATTATCACGGACATCAAAATGCCGAAGATGGACGGGATCGAAATGCTCAAGCGCCTGCGCGAGGCGGGCTGCGGCGCGCAGGTCATCATTCTTACGGCGTACAGCGATTTTGAGTATGCAAAGAACGCCCTGCACTACGGTGCGGCGGATTATCTGCTCAAGCCGTTCCGTGACGGCGAACTGGAACAGGTGATCGTCTCAATCCATGCGCGGCTCATGGCACAGCAGGGACAGGCGGAAGCGGCGCTTCCTGCGCTGCAGCTGCAAAAGGGCGATAAGAGCAAATATGTGATGGAGTCGCTTGCGTTCATTGCGGGGCATTACAATGAGCCGGACATCAGCGTCGGCTCTATTGCCAAGAGCGTCGGCATCAGCGAAGGCTATCTTTGTCACATTTTTAAGAAGGAGACGAATTATACGCTCGTCGAGTATCTTTCGCAGTATCGGATGCATGTGGCGATGCAGCTTCTGCGCGACTGTCGCGTGAAGATCTACGAGGTGGCGGAGCAGGTGGGGTACCGTGATATTGCGTATTTTTCGAGCACGTTCCGCAAGATCGTCGGGGTCACCCCGTCAGAGTTCCAGGCGCGCTGCCGTTGAAACGGCGAAACGACGCGCTTGTCGATTGACAAAGCAGCGAGCCGCGGGTAAAATAATGGTAATTGCCATGCGGCTGTGGTGGAACGGCATACACAACGGACTTAAAATCCGTCATACACAACGGACTAAAAATCCGTCGGCGAAAGCTTGCGAGTTCAAATCTCGCCAGCCGCACCAAGATTTTACAGGAACACGATGCAGGACAGGACGGGCCGTCGGCGGATCGTTTCGCGGAACGCGGCGGAAGGCGAAGAATCGCATAATTGCAGCATAGAAAAGCGCGGCGGATCTGAAGCTGCGGCAGATCGCGGGATCCGATTCGGCCTCGGACAAGGCGCGGGGGACGCGGGGAAGAACAATGCAAAAACCGGCGTGTCAACCAAATAATCGAAACAGCAGCGCTGCCGTCTTTGCGGCGGCGCTCATGGTATTTGCGCTGCTTTTGAGCGCTTGCAGCGGCGCGGCGGACGGGATGAACACAGAGACTGCCGCAGACTGGCGCGCGGAGCAGACGCCCGACGCCGTTATCCCGGCGCAGGAAGAAGCGCCCGTGCAGCTGGAAGGGAGCTGGATCGCGGAACGCGGACTGGTGCCCCGCCGCTGCTGCGACCGAAACCGCGGGAACGGTCAAGAGCTATACGGCGGAGGGGACATACACGCTGGACGGCGACGCTCTGAGATTGTCGGGCGGCAACGGCGAGCATCTCTGTACCGTGGAACGGACGGAAAACACGATGACCATTTTACAGGATGGCTTTGATCCGCTGGTTTTTGAACGGGTGGAGGGAGAACCGTGAGAAGCAGAATTGTCGAATGTGCGCCGGAGCCCGAAGCGCCGGATTGGACGCCGAATGCGGCGATGCAGTTTGACGTGTTCAAAATGGACGGCGATTACTGGATCTGGGTGCGCGATGCGGCGGGCAGGGTCAGCGAGCCCTATGCGATCAAAGTGTGTTCCGGCTATTCCTATGTCTTCAGAGCAAAGGGGCTCAAGCCGGTACCGACCGCTACATTGCTGAGAATACCGCGGACGCCGGAATGTATACGAGAAGCGGCGTTGCGGCGGCGGCAGTCTCGCTCGCAACGAAAATGGCGGAGTACGGGGTCACGGTGCCGTGGAGGTCCAAAGGGATCTACACATGCGCCGGGGACTGGGGCGCAATGGCAGATTGGGGCGGACTTTCAAAACTGGTCGTTCCCGAGGGTGAAACCATGGATTCCCGCCGGAAACATCGCGGGATGCACTGCATCACGCTGATGCAGTGGGCGTACAAGCAGGCGGGTCTCAACCCGATCTATGACAGAAATTCCGGCGTGTTCTTTCTCGGAAGCAGAGAAACGCCCAAAGACAACGAGATCCCGCTGACGGCCGGGCAGTGCGGCGACCTGATCAAAACAACGACGTATCATAATCTGATGATCCTGGACAAGGTGGACGCAGATCTGGACGGAAAATTCGATTCCTATCTGGTCCTGGAGATGATCAGCCCGAATCTGACGCTGGTGATCTATGATTTCCATCAGATCCGGAACTATACCTGCTACGATATGAGCGCCTATTTCGACGATACCGGCGCATATCGGGATCGGATGCTCTATTGGCCCGGCACCTACCATATCCCGCGGGAGGATTGGCCCGACTATCTCAAACAGGCCGAGGAGACGAGCGCAAAGCGGCGGGCGCTTCAGCGTCTGCAATTCGGACTTGGCCTGACCGGGTGAATTCGGGCGGAAGTCGGCCGAACGGAAAAGGGAACGCGTTTTCCCGGCGGCGCAGTACGGCTTCGCTGCGGGGAGCTTTTTCAAGACGCGGGTTCCGGCGCCGCGCCGCAGGCTTTTTCATGACGCAGATACACAGGCCTTCCGCGGCCGGTATTGCTTGCCGCATATCCAAACGCATGATACAATAAAATCGTTTTACGGGGCTGTACCCAGCCTTGTTGTTTGTCTGTGATTCTGCAAGGGAGCAATGTTTCATGTCGACAGGTACTTACACATGCAAAAAAGGCGGACGACGGCGCTTTCGTGTGCGCAAACGCTACATTCTGCTCATCAACATTCTGCTGCTTGCGGTGCTCATTGCCGCGGTATTTATGCTGGCAAGGATCCTGATCTCGTACCGTGCCAGCAGGAGCGCCTATGACGATCTTTCCGCCCGTGTGCTGACGAGCGCCGCACCTACGGAAGGGATGGAGGAAGAATCCGTGCAAAATGATGCGGCGGCCGCGGCGCAGTCGGAGGTCGGCTTCACCGTTGACTGGAAACAGCTCAAAAAGCTGAATAAGGATGTGAAGGCATGGCTGTACTGCGCGGACACCAACATCAATTATCCCGTCGTGCAGTACACGGACAACGCCTATTATCTGACGCATCGATTTGAAAACGGCGAGGACGACACCGGAACGCTGTTTTTCGACTACCGCAACGCATTGTCTGCGGGACGCGAGAATTGGGTCATCTACGGGCATCGCCGCAATGACAAAAGCATGTTCGGCTCCCTCGCGAAATACGCGGAGCGGAGCTATCTTGAGAAACACCCGAACATGTATCTGCTCATGGAGGATCGTACCTATCGTGTGGAGATTTTCGCCTGCCGCACCGTTCACGCGGACAAGAAATACTTCACGCTCTGGTTCAACTCCGACGCAGAATACGCGGACTATCTGAACCGTGCATTGCAGCAGTCCTACTGGTCGCCGGACGCTGAACCCGGTACGGAGACGCCCATACTGACGCTTGCGACGTGCTCAACGTATATCGGTGACAACGAACCGCGGCTGCTCGTTCACGGACGGCTCGTGCGTATCGGCGGACAGGAATGAACGATGCTTTGTGCAAGATAGGAAAACGCGGACAGCCCGTTTGAGCAGTCCGCGTTTTGCGTTTTCAAGCGCGCAGAGAATACAGCGCTTCCATAAACCCGAGCAGCACGATGAGGAATCCGAAGTTGAAGGCGGAAAACTCAAGCAGATACCCTCGGATCTTCTTTGGGTTATGCTTGCCGTATTCGCGGAACGTGATGAGACTCGCGAGCGACGCGATCAGTGTCCCGACGCCGCCGATGTTGACACCCGCGAGAAGCTCCGCATAGTTGCCGGTAAACTGTGAGAGCAGGATGGCGGACGGGACATTGCTGATGCATTGGCAGGAAAGCGCGCTGAACAGCAGCGTGTTCTTTGAAAGCAGGCCGGAGAACAGCGCCTTTACACCCTCGATACGCGCCATGTTCCCCGCAAAGATGAAGAAAAATACAAAGGTCAGCAGCAGCGGATAGTCGACCGAACGCAGCGCGCGGCGATCCGCAAAGGCCAAAACCGCGGGAATGACGATCAGGCCGATCCAGTAAGGAATGCCGCGAAAAACGATGGCGATCGAGAGCGCGAACAGCGCAAGGTATAGGACGGTGCGGACGGGATCCAGCCGGATCTCCGCATCCTCGACCGTCATGGGTTCCGCGCGGACAAACAGGAAGCAGCAAACGGTGATGAGCGCAACGGAGACGAGAAACGGCGGCGCCATGATCTGCAAAAACTCGCTGTTCGGGATGCAGAATTTCGTATAGAGATATAGATTCTGCGGATTGCCGAAGGGCGTGAGCATACCGCCGAGATTGGCGGCGATGTTCTGCATGATGAACGTGAACGCCATATAGCGCTCTTTGTGCGTGGTCGAGAGCACAAGAAAGCCCAGCGGCAGAAATGTGAGCAGCGCCATGTCATTTGCGATTAGCATGGAACCGAGAAACGTGATATAGACCAGAGCGAGAACGCATAGACGCGCATTTCGAAAATAGTGAACGATCTTTTGCGCAAGCAGGAAGAAGAATCGAATATCTTTCAACGCGCAGACGACAGCCAGCACGCAGAACAGGCAGGTCAGCGTTTTGAAGTCGATATAGCCGAGGTAGGCGCGGTCGATCGGAACGAAAACCGTTGTGACGGTTGCCGCGGCAAACGCGATTACCATAACGGTGTTCTCTTTGAGAAACCCGACAAGGGGATTTGCGGCCTTGCCGCGGGGGAGGATTTCCATACTTCCGATGTCCTTTTTGTGCGGCGGGTGATCTGAGGCGGCATGCCTTCGCTGTGCGCACGGTGAATCAGTGTACCACAAATCCGCAAAAACACAAGAGGACGGGGAAAAAGGGGACGCGTACCCACAGAAGAAATCGGGACCGCGAAGGAAAAGAATGCGCTTGCGTTTTCCGGCAGTCGTCCGATATACTGAAAGCAAAGCGCATGGAAAGATCATTTCATATACATATCCGGAGGAACGCAATGAAAAAACGGGTGTTTTACACGGAATTGGCATATCTGCTCGGCATTCTGCTGTGCGCCGTGGGCGTTGCGCTGATGGCGCTTGCGGATTTCGGCGTTTCGGTCATCGTTGCGCCCGCATATCTCATCTTTCGGCATGTATCCGAGACACTGCCGTTTTTTACTTTCGGCATGGCGGAGTATACGCTGCAAGCCTGTCTGCTGATCGCACTGTGTCTTATTCTCAGGCGGTTCCGCTGGGCATATCTGTTTTCGTTTGTCACGGCGGTGTTTTACGGGCTTTTGCTGGATCTTTCGACCGTTCTCGTCGCGTCTCTGCCTTGCACGACGATCCTACAGCGCCTTTTGCTGTATGCCGTCGGTATGGTGCTGTGCTCCGTGGGCGTGTCGTTCATGTTCCACACCTATATTTCGCCGGAGGTGTATGAACTGTTCGTCAAGAGCATTGCCGAAAAATTCGGGAAGCCCATCCCCCGCGTTAAGATCGTGTATGATTGCGCGTCCTGCGTTGTGGGCGTGCTGCTGTCCTTCCTGTTTTTCGGACTGTGGCACTTTGAGGGGGTCAAGATCGGGACGGTCGTTTGTGCGCTGCTCAACGGCTGGCTGATCGGGCAAAGCTCCCGATGGTTTGAACAACGCTTCACCTTTCGGGACGCATTTCCGTGGCGGCCGTTTTTTGAGGGCGAACAGGAAAAAACCGCGGCATGAGCTGCCATGCAGCTGTACAAAAAACGGACGGTTCTTATGCGAACCGTCCCTTTTTCTGTGAAGCGGATGAAACCTGCGGAGGAGACTTTTGAAAAGCCGTTTCATCGCAGAGGTCTTTGTATGTTAAGGGAGCGTTCGACGCCCTTCTTACGGCCTGCCTTTGTTACGACGCGCTCGTGTCGTCAAAGAAGCGCAGGGCCGCGGTAAAACACGTTTCGTCTCCGATGCGGCCTTCGACATATGCCGTACCGCTTTCCGTATGCGTGTACAGCGAAAGCGTCTCGCCGTATTTCGCCTCGCGAACGTATTGGAGCTGAAGATCGCGGAGCCCCTGCTGCGGCAGTGCAAGCGGCAGTACATCGAAGGCGATGTCCGCATAGACCGCGTTGTTCGTATGCCCGTTGCCGTCAAGATCGGAATACACGATGCGGCGTTCGCCAACCGGCTGCATGCTGCCGGGGATACGAATGCGGCCGGGCTTTTGACAGGCTGCGGCAAAGTCTTGGCGGGAGGAAAAGGCGTAGGGAAAGCTGTCGGGCTTGTGAATGCGGCGGGTCATCGGGTCACAGAGCAGCCAGAATGCGCGTCCGAGAGCAACGGGCCGTTCCGCCGCGTCGAAGGCCAGATAGCCGCGGTCGCAAAAGGGCCCCTCCGCGCCGCGCTCCGCAGTGCGCAGGGTCAGCGTTTCACCGCTGTGGATACCGCGCAGAAGTTCCAGCCGCATACGCGAAAGCAGAAAGACATAGCCCTCGCTTGCCAGCCGCTCATGCGCGAGACCGCGCGCGGCGTAATCCGCGTCCGCAAGGTCGCCGAACATGCGAAGCAGCGTCGATGCTTTGCAGCGGCATGCTTTGCAGCGTCCGAATGCGTCCGCCTCCGAAAAGCCGATCGTTACAGTCTCCTCGCAGCTGCCGTCCTGCCTGCGCTTCATTCATCGTTCCTCCATGCGTTATGCGTTTTTTCGCCAGTATAGCAGAAACCGCAGGGGAAGCGCAATCGCACCGCTTTGCGCGGGCGTTATGCCGCCGTGCCGTAGCGTCCGGTGACGGGATCGCGAAACAGCCCGATGTGCGGTGGACGGAACGTAAAGAAGAACAGGCTCGAGATGAGCAGAAGCAGGGCGATAAAGGCCGCGCGCTGCATGGAACCGTCTGCAAGCAGACCGGACAGAAGCAGGTATGCGCCGAGCAGATAGGCTTCCGCAACGCCGATGCAGAACACGAGAATATCGGCAAGCAGGAAATTCCGACCGACGATGCCGGCATAGGTATAGAACAGGACCACGATCTCCGCCATATCTCCGCCATACCGAAGAGAACCGACGCGGTGCGCGCGGGCAGGAAACCGGGCAGTGCGCGGCCGTAGCAGAAGTATTCGACGACGGCAAACAACAGCATCGGCACGGCAAGAAGCTTGAGATGCTCCCACACGCTTTCGTTGACTGCGGCAAACGGCGCCATTGCAAGACTGCGATCCGACCACCCATAGACAAAGTGCAGCAGCGTGCCTGCGATCAGGGTGAACGCCGCCCCGAAAAACTGCCATGTCAGGACGTTCATGCGTCCCGCCTCCTTCTGTGATTGATGCGGCGCCGTGGCACGGAAAGCGCTCCGTCGGGCGTCCTGTTCCATGGTATGTCCGCTGCAAGGAGAATATCCCGGCGCGCGGCGGGCGAGGGGAGAAGCGGGGGAGGCTATTCGATCGTCGGCTCCAATGCGTCAAATTCCGGGGTGGAAAAGAATTCGCCGAGCGTCATGTTCAGCCCGTCGCAGATAAGCTTGATCGTCAGCAGTTTCGGGTTTTGACTCTTTCCGTACAGGATGTTTTTGATCGAGGACGGCGGCAGCGCGCACATCGTCGCCAAACGGTTGATGGTGATGTTTCGTTCTCCGCAAAGCTGCAAAATGCGGCTTTTTGTCGCAGCATAGGTTGCATCCATTTCAGAAGCGCTCCTTCTCATATTTAGAAAAAGGGTATCCGAATTGCTTGCGGTTTATAGGCTATGCATGATACTATTGGGCTATACATAGCCTTTTCAAAGAGGAGGAGACGGATCGTGCCGGAACTTGACAGAGTCGTAAAACGGCTTGCGGAGGGCAGGGGGGTATCGGAAAAGGCGCTGCTGGATGAAATGCAGCGGGCGACAGGCACCCCCCAGCCGCTGAATCGCACGGACATTCGCCGCAGGAAACCGCGCCCGGAAAGAGACGGCGCCTGCGGCCGCTTTGTCAAAACAGGGCGGGACGATCCGTTTTGCGCGTCACAAAAAACGAACGCACATGTCTACGGCGGCATGCGAACGTCGATTTTTTCAAAAAGAATTGCAGGCAGTTTTTTCGCAGGGTATAATACTCTTCGGAGGAAACAAGATGCAGCAGCAAACGCCTTATCTCGTCGGGATCGGCGCAGCGAACGTGGATCTGCACGGCAGAAGCCGCAAAGCCATCGTTCTGCACGATTCGAATCCCGGCTACTTGCATACGTCCGCAGGCGGCGTGACGCGGAATATTCTAGAGAACTGCGCGCGCCAGGGCGTCCCCGCGGCGCTCATGTCCGCGGTCGGCGCGGATCTTTCGGGACAGGTCATCCTTTCCGCCTGCAAAGCGGCGGGGATCGATGTTTCACGCGTGCTGATCCGTGAAAACACCGTAAGCTCGACCTACATGGCTATGCTGGACGAGAACGGAGAAGTATTCGCCGGCATGTCGGATATGCGCATTCTGGAGTCGCTCCCGGAGACATATCTCGAAGAGAACGCGCGCTATTTGAGAGCCGCCGCCGCGATCGTGACGGACGGCTGCTTGCAGCTTCCGTTTCTTGAACGGCTGCTTTCCGTTGCAGAGGGACATGCGCCTGTGTTCGTCGATCCGGTTTCCACGGCCTATGCGAGAAAGATCGCCCCGATCGTGGGCGGATTTTATGCGGTGAAGCCCAACCGGCTCGAGCTTGCCGTTCTGAGCGGGATGCCTGTGGAAACGGATGCACAGATCGAGCTTGCCGCAGAACATGTCCTTTCCCGTGGGACGCGGCGCGTCGTCGTCTCGCTGGGCGCCCGCGGCTGCTATTATGCGGACGATGCGGGAAGACGGGTGTTTCGAAGCCTTCGGCCCGTGGACGATATGGAGAACGCGACAGGTGCGGGCGACGCGTTCATGGCGGGCTTTCTGCACGGCCATCTGCTCGGGCTGTCCGTGGAAGAACAGCTCGATTACGCGCTGGCGTCCGGCATCGTTGCGGTTCGCAGCCCCGATACCATCCATCCCGGCATGAGCGATTCTTTGGTCAGGGAAACGCTCGAGCGCAGCCGTATCTGACCGCGATCGTGAGAAAGGAAGGAAGAATTGTTATGGATCTCAAGCAATATCTCGATATTCAGCCGGAATTGCAGGTGGCGCTGAAAAACGGCGAGCCGGTCGTCGCGCTGGAGAGCACCATCCTGAGCCACGGAATGCCGTACCCCGAGAACTTGTCCTTTGCGGCGGAGGTGGAAAAGGTCATTCGCGCCGAGGGCGCACATCCCGCGACCATGGCGCTGATCGGAGGACGGGTCAAGGTCGGCCTTTCGCAGGACGAACTGGAGCTGATGTGTCGCGCAGAGAACGTCGGCAAGGTCAGCCGCCGGGATTATGCGACCTACCTCGCGGCCCCCCACCCACCGCCGGGCAAAACCGGCGCGACCACCGTTGCGTCCACGATGATCAACGCGTCGCTCGCGGGTATTCGCGTGTTTGCAACAGGCGGCATCGGCGGCGTACATCGTCACGGCGAGGTCACGATGGATGTTTCCGCAGACCTGCAGGAGCTTGCGAATACGCCGGTCGCGGTGGCGGCCGCACGCTGGAATACCTCGAGACCATGGGCGTGCCGGTGCTGGGCAACGGGACGGAGGATTTTCCGGCATTCTATTGCAAGAAGAGCGGCTACAAGGTCGACTACGCGGCGAAGGATGAGGCGGAGATCGCCAAGATCATGGCGACGAAGTGGGATCTCGGCTTGAAGGGCGGCGTGCTGATCGGCAACCCGATCCCCGACGCCTACGCGCTCGATTTTGATTACATGGAGGGCGTTATTCAGCAGGCGCTCGACATGGCGGAGCAGGCGCATGTCCGCGGAAAGAATATCACGCCGTTCCTCCTTGCGCATATCAAGGACCTGACCGGTGGGACGGCCTTTGACTCCAATGTGCAGCTTGCCCTGAACAATGCCCGCTGCGCGGCAAAAATTGCCGTGGCCTACGAAAAACTCCGCTGAAAGAGAAATGACAAAGACGGACTGTTCGACAAAGAGCAGCCCGTCTTTCTATCTTGCAGAACGTGCCGGAAATGCGCCGAATACTCTTGATTTTCTACGATACGGAACGCACTTTCCGTATTATGAAATTATCTTACCGTAATACGGAATCGGCACGCTTGCTGATACACGAAATTTGCGATATTGTAAAACCAGAAACAAGAACATGTGCTCGTAAGCAAACGGCTTACGGCGATCTCCCCCGCCAATATAGCGCGGCCGCTCACAATTCAATGCGGCGCGCGTGACTGCGGAAACGCGCATCAGCCAAGCAAAACGTTCCGCGGATCAAAGCGTAATCCCTCGTATAGGACGGCTTTGAATCGAATCTACCAGGCGGCCCCCTCCATTCAAAGCCATTCCCCCGGTAAACATCGTTTTTCTCAAAACCTCCGCGGGTGCGGAGCATCATGGTATTTCCTCGAAGTTGTATCCGGCAAAATGCATATGTCCACTGGCTCATATAAGGTCCCGCCGCTCCGTACGGGGGCGTTTGGATAGAAGGAAACAGAACAAGGAGGATTTTCAAATGAAAAAGACGATCATTTGGCTGCTCGTAGCGATCATGGTCTTCGCTCTTGTCGGCTGCACCAAGACCGATGCACCCACGGCCGAAGCGCCCGCCGCGGAAGGATCCGCCAAGAACCCGAAGGACATGAAGGTCGTTGCGCTCCTGCCCGGTACCATCACGGATAACGGCTGGAACTTCATCTGCTACGACGCGCTCAAGTCCATCTGCAACGAGTACATGGACGGCAAAGAGCCGGAGTACATCGAGAACATCGCGGTTTCCGACATGGCCGGTTACATTCGTCAGTGTTACATTCGTCAGTGCGGCGAGGACGGCTATGATATGGTCATCATCCACGGCGCACAGTTTGAAGCCGCTGCGGTTGAGAACGCGCCCCTCTATCCGAACACCAAGTTCTGCCTGTCCTACGGCTTCAAGATCGACGGTTCTACGGATCAGAACATCAAAGCGATCGATAATCTCGCATATGTCGGCCCCGTGGGCATGGGCGTTGCGATCGGCGGCATCATGGGCATCCTGACAGAGACCAACAAGGTCGTGTTCCTCGGCGGCATGGACACCCCCGCGATCTCCGACATCACGAGCGGCATCGTTCCGGGCGTCAAGCTGACAAACCCCGATGCAACGGCGACGACCGAGTACCTCGGCACGCTGACCGATCAGGATAAGGCACGCGAAGCCGCCAAGGCCTATATCGATCAGGGCTACGACGTGGTCTGCGCATCTGCCAACAGCGCGCAGCTCGGCTGCCTCTGGGCTGCTGAAGATGCAGGCGTGTATGCGATCGGCTTCAACAGCGATCAGTATAACATCGCGCCGAACGCGGTCGTTCTGTCCGTCATGCGCAACTACACCATGATCTACAAGGATGTGTTCGACAAGCTGGTTGCCGGTACATGGACCCCGGGCAAGGTCGCATATGAGCTCAACCAGGGCGGCACACTTGTTTCCGATTGGCACGGCTGGGACGAGAAGCTCCCCAAGGAAAAGGTCGACGCGATCAACGAGTTCATCACGAAGCTGTTCAACGGCGATTACGAGGGACAGTATTGATCGTTTCCCAACGATAGGAACGTGTAAACACACGGCGGCTCTGCCCCTGTGCGGGCCGCCGCGTGCTTTCTCCGAACGGACTTGAAAGTTGAGAAAACATGAATAAAAGCGTATCAATCAAAATGAAAGCATCGATGGATAACGTGCTGCGGCAATGTCTCGTCTCCGTGTCCGCGGTCGTGGTCGCCATCCTGCTCGGTATGCTGCTGATCCTGCTGATGGGCAAGAATCCCATTGTAGCGTTCGGCGCATTGATCCAGGGCGCGTTCGGCAGCGCAAACTCCTTTGCCGAAACGCTTGTTAAGGTCACGCCTCTGCTGTTCACCGGCATGAGCTATGCGCTGGCCAATCGCTGCGGTCTGACCAACCTCGGTATGGAGGGTCAGATGTATATGGGCGCTCTGTCCGCGGCGGCAGTCGGCATCTTTGTGGATGTCCCGGCCGTCCTTCATATTCCGCTCTGCATCATCGCCGGATTTATCGGCGGCGGACTGTGGGGACTGCTTGCCGGATGGTTGAAAGTGAGATTTGGCGCGTCCGAGATCATCACGACCGTTATGCTTAATACGATTGCCATCTATTTTATTGAGTTCATGGTCACCGATCCCGCGCGCATGATGGAGCCGGGCGGCGTCAGCGGGCAGTCCAGTCCGCTGCCTGCCAGCGCAAAGCTCGATATTTTGCTTCCGAATACGCGCGCACACTGGGGAATTGTCCTGGGGCTTGTCTGCATCGTTCTGTTCTGGCTGTTCCTCTGGCGCAGCAAGAAGGGCTATGAAGTCCGCGTTTCGGGCTTCAATATGCAGGCGGCTGCATACTCTGGCATCAACACGAGACGCAATATCCTGCTCGTCATGCTCCTTGCGGGCGGTGTCGCGGGCCTTGCGGGCGCAAGCGAGGTCATGGGCGTGCAGGGACGCCTGTATGCGGGCTTTTCTCCCGGATACGGCTTTGACGGTATCGCCGTCGCGCTCATCGGTATGAACTCGCCGATCGGCATCATTTTCGGCGCGCTGCTGTTCGGCGCATTCCGCGCGGGCGGCAACCGGATGCAGATGAAGGCATATGTCCCCTTCTCGATCGTGAACGTCATCCAGGCGATCGTCATCTTTGCGGTGGTCGCAAGCCAGATGCTGCTTGAGATCTGGGGTGAGCGCCAGCTCAAAAAGCAGCCGAAACAGCAGGAAGCGTGAGGAGGTAGCATATGGCATTTTTAGAATCACTCGGCGGTTATATCAATACCGATATCAGCCTTGCAACACCGATCCTGCTCGCAGGTCTCGGCCTTCTCATCATCAACCGCGCGGGTCTTCTGAACATCGGTGCGGAAGGTACGATGCTGATCGCTACGATCATGGCAGTGTACGGTTCCTACATCAGCGGAAGCGTGTGGGTCGGCCTCATTTTCGCCATGCTTTCCGGCGCGGTCGTCGGCGAGCCAGACGGTCGTCGGCGCCGCGGTCAACGTTTTAGGTTCCGGCCTGTCGGCGACGCTGTTCCGCATCATGTTCGGCGTCAGCTCCGAGGTCCCCGCGATCGACGTGTTCCGTGTGGCAAAGATCCCCGGACTTTCCGCGATCCCGGTCATCGGCGAGGGGTTTTTCTCTCACATGCCGATGGTGTATATCGCGTTTTTGTTGGTTCCCGTAATCTCCTACTTCCTGTTCAAGACGCAGGCGGGACTCAATCTCCGCTCCGTCGGTGAGAACCCGAAAGTCGCGGATACGCTGGGCATCAACGTGTATCGCACGCAGTACATTGCAGCCATCGTCGGCAGCATGATCATCGCGCTGGGCGGCGCATTCATGTCCACGGGCCTGACCAAGTTTTTCTCAGAGGAAATGGTTTCCGGCCGCGGATACATCGCGCTCGCTGCGGTCGTGTTCGGCCGCTACAAGCCCACCGGGATCATGGGTGCGGCCATGGTGTTCATGGCGGGTATCGTTATTGCGAACATTCTCATGGCGCAGGGCTCCGGTATTCCGTACCAGTTCCTGAACATGATCCCGTATGTGCTCACGGTTATCGCGCTCGCCGCATTTGCGCACAGCGCAGTTGCGCCGGCAGCGCTCGGCAAACCGTATAAGCGTGGTTAAGGGGGTGTTTTGATGGCTACAATTCTTGAAATGCGGCATATCTACAAGCAGTTCCCCGGCGTGCTTGCAAACGCGGACGTTTGCCTTGAAGTCGAGGCGGGCGAAGTACACACGCTGCTCGGCGAAAACGGCGCGGGCAAGAGTACGCTCATGAACGTGCTGTGCGGCCTGTATAAACCGACGTCCGGCGAGATCCTCATCGAGGGCAAACCGGTGAAGTTCAACTCCGCAAAGGACTCCATGGCGATCGGCATCGGCATGGTGCATCAACATTTCATGCTGATCCCGACGATGACCGTCGTTGAAAACTGTCTGATCGGTGCGCACGATGCGGGCGGCATGAAGCTCGACCTCAAAACGGCGGCACAGAAGATCGCAGACCTTGCAAAAGAGTACAACATGGATCTCGATCCGTACAAAAAGATCGGTGATCTTGCGGTCGGCGAGCGGCAGCGCGTCGAGATCATCAAGGCGCTGTTCCGCGGCGCGCGCATCCTGATCCTTGACGAGCCGACGGCCGTTCTGACGCCGCAGGAAACGCACGAGCTGTTCAACATGCGAGCTGTTCAACATGGTGCATAGCCTGACCGCCAAGGGATTCACGGTGCTGTTCATCAGCCATAAGCTGAACGAGGTCAAGGAGATTTCCAACCGCGTTACCGTTCTGCGTCTTGGCCGCACCTGCGGCACCTATAACATCGAGGACTGCTCGGTGAACGATTTGGCACGGCTGATGGTCGGCCGCGAGGTCAATTTCGGTATTGAGCGAAAGCAGCAGACGCAGGGAGCGCCGGTGCTCCGCATCGAGGATCTGACACTCGGCCAGAAGGATTCCGAGATCAAAGTACTGAACCATGTGAACCTGACCGTTCACGGCGGCGAGATTCTGGGCATTGCGGGCGTTGACGGCAACGGCCAGGTGGGTCTGGTCGAGTG
>ERZ780012.444-NODE-444-length-15754-cov-3.34913_pt1 | contig 15754 bp, 17 predicted proteins | sample MGYA00511869_ERZ780012 | MGnify/ENA primary metagenome ERZ780012 (study PRJEB29588, sample SAMEA2161608) | human gut metagenome | biome: human gut; feature: human-associated habitat; material: faeces | place: Denmark | collected 2008/2010 ... | reverse complement strand
GCGAATCTGTGCATTAACGATGTGTTCCACCTTGCGGATTTCCTCGTCCGTCACCTTCTGGAAGTGTGAGAAGTCGAAACGCAGGGAGTCCGGTGTAACCAAAGAGCCCTTCTGCTCTACATGCTCGCCCAATACTTCGCGCAGCGCAGCATCCAGCAAGTGGGTAGCAGAGTGGTTGGCGGCACAAGCGGCACGCTTGTCGGTATCCACGCATGCCATCATCGGAGCTTCCATGTGTTCGGGCAGCTTCTTGGTGATGTGGATAGGCAGGTTGTTCTCCTTCTTGGTGTCTACCACTTCGATGGTTTCAAACTCGTTCACCAATACACCGGTGTCACCTACCTGACCGCCGCTTTCGGCATAGAACGGAGTCTTGTCCAGTACAATCTGATACAAGGTTTGGTTCTTCTGCTTCACTTGGCGGTAGCGCAGAATGGATGTTTCGTATTCCGTATAGTCATATCCTACGAATTCGGTAGTACCCTCCTTTAGCGTAATCCAGTCACCGGTCTCTATGGCGGCGGCATTGCGGGCGCGCTGTTTCTGCTGCTGCATTTCGGCGTCAAACTCCTTGATGTCGGCAGTCATGCCGTTTTCGCGGAGAATCAGTTCCGTCAAGTCGAGCGGGAAACCGAAGGTATCATATAAGGTAAAGGCATCCTTTCCGCTGATTTCGTTCTTGCCGGCGGCTTTGGCGTCTGCCATGGTCTTTTCCAGCAGGCGGATACCCGTCTCCAGGGTGCGGAGGAAGGAGTCTTCTTCTTCCTTGATAACTTTGGCAATCAGTTCCTTCTGTGCATCCAGTTCGGGATAAGCGGCGCCCATGTTCTCGATGAGTACGGGGAGGAGCTTGTACATGAATGCCTGCTTCTGTCCGAGGAACGTGTAACCGTAGCGCACGGCACGGCGGAGGATACGACGGATGACGTAACCTGCCTTGGCATTGCTCGGAAGCTGTCCGTCGGTGATGGAGAAGGCGATGGTGCGGATGTGGTCGGCAATTACACGCATGGCGATGTCCGACTTCTCATCTTCGCCATACTTCTTGCCTGCCATGTCTCCGATGGCTTTCAGTATCGGTTGGAATACGTCGGTGTCGTAGTTGGAGGTCTTTCCTTGCAGTGTGCGCACCAGTCGCTCGAAGCCCATGCCGGTGTCGACCGGTGTCGATAACCTTGGCGGGAAGTCCTTCCAGGCTGCCGTCCGCCTTGCGGTTGAACTGCATGAACACGAGGTTCCAGATTTCAATCACCTGCGGGTGGTCTTTGTTCACCAGCTGGCTGCCGGGTACTTTGGCCTTCTCTTCTTCCGAACGGGAGTCCACATGGATTTCCGAACACGGACCGCACGGTCCCGTATCACCCATTTCCCAGAAGTTATCGTGTTTGTTGCCATTCAGAATGTGGTCTTTCGGCAAGAACTGCTCCCAGTAAGAAGCGGCTTCGTTGTCGCGTTCCAGTCCTTCTTCGGCGCTACCTTCGAATACGGTGGCGTAGAGGTCTTTGGGGTCGAGTTTCAATACATCCACCAGATACTCCCATGCCCAGGAGATGGCTTCCTTCTTGAAGTAGTCGCCAAACGACCAGTTGCCCAGCATCTCGAACATGGTGTGGTGGTAGGTATCGTGACCCACTTCCTCCAGGTCGTTGTGCTTTCCGCTTACGCGAAGGCATTTCTGCGAGTCAGCAACTCTTTTGTATTTCGCCGGGTGGTTGCCCAAAATGATATCTTTAAACTGGTTCATTCCCGCATTGGTGAACATCAACGTGGGGTCATCCTTAATCACCATCGGGGCCGAAGGCACTATCTGGTGACCTTTACTTTCGAAGAAACTCTTGAAAGAGTCTCTGATTTCGTTTGCAGTCAACATACTCTCTATTGATTTATCTGATTCTAATTTGATTTACCTTCTCTTGTCGTTTTTTGCCCGTTTCTTACTACTAACTACTTGCTACTTAGTCTTAATATTCTTGAAAAAACTGTGCAAAGATAGCTTGTTTTTATTACTTTTGTCGCATTGACAAGCGAAATATTTCCTAAGATGCGCAAAGTTTACTACATTTATAATCCCCAGACGCAGACGTACGACCGTATTTATCCTACCGTGAGGCAGCGGGCGCTGAGCATTCTCCGCCGTTTGTTCATCGGTATGGGGCTGGGTGCAGGCAGTTTCATCGTATTGCTGCTTATCTTCGGCTCTCCGTCGGAGAAGGAGTTGCGAAAGGAGAACAGCAAACTGCAGGCGCAGTACAACGTCCTCTCCCGCCGGCTGGACGAGGCTATGGGAGTGCTGCAAGACATACAGCAGCGTGATGACAATCTGTACCGGGTCCATCCTTCAGGCTGGATACGGCGGTACCAACCGCTATGAGCATCTGATGGATATGGCTAACTCCGACTTGGTTATCAATACCACGCAGAAAATGGATATGATTAGCAAGCAACTCTATATCCAGTCCCGCTCCTTTGACGATGTGGTGGAGATGTGCAAGAATCATGATGAAATGCTGCGCTGCATTCCTGCCATACAGCCGGTTTCCAATAAAGACCTCCGTAAGACCGCTTCGGGTTACGGTACGCGTATCGACCCCATTTATGGTACCAGCAAGTTCCATGAGGGTATGGACTTTTCGGCTCCCCAGGGCACGGATGTCTATGCCACGGGAGATGGCACCGTGGTGCAGATGGGCTGGCAATCGGGCTATGGCAACAGAATTGTGATAGACCACGGCTTCGGTTATCAGACGGTGTATGCACACTTGCGCGATTTCCGGACGAAGTTGGGCAAGAAAGTGGGGCAAGAAAGTGGTACGTGGTGAGGTCATTGGCGGGGTAGGCAGTACGGGCAAGAGTACTGGTCCGCACTTGCACTACGAAGTACACGTTAAGGGAAAAGTTGTGAATCCCGTCAACTACTACTTCATGGATCTCAGTGCCGAGGATTATGACCGCATGATACAGATTGCGGCGAACCATGGTAAGGTGCTTGATTGACGGATGATTTATAGAGAAAGGATTACATCATGCTGAATACAGATAAGAATTTAAAGTTATATTACTCCATCAGCGAGGTGGCTGCCATGTTCGATGTCAACGAATCACTGCTCCGTTTCTGGGAAAAGGAGTTTCCGCAACTCAATCCGAAGAAGGGGGGGCGGGGAATACGCCAGTACCGTAAGGAGGACATTGAGACAGTGAAACTTATCTATCATCTGGTGAAGGAGCGCGGAATGACCTTGCCCGGCGCCCGCCAACGGATGAAAGACAATAAAGAAGCTACGATACGCAACTTTGAAATCGTAGATCGCCTGAGAGCTATCCGCGAAGAACTGGTAGGCATGAAACTGGCATTGGATGAGTTTACTTACGAGGATGTGGAGAGCTTGAAGGAAAATATTCAAGGACTGAAGTAGAATAAATACCACTCCGTTTATTCCTCTACTCTCGTCACTTGTTTTATATTCTGTATCTGCTTCAGGTTATTGCAGATAGTGCGCACGTCGTCCACATCGTGTACATAGAGTTGTATCTTTCCTTCGAAGATACCGTCGTTGGTTTCGATGGTCAGTTTACGGATATTCACGTTGAGCTGGCGGGAGATGACTTGAGTTACTTCGTTCAGCAATCCCATGCTGTCTATACCTTTTATATATATGGTGACGAGGAACGACAAATCCTTGTGAGTGTCCCACTCGGAGTGTCCCACTCGGTGGCGATGATACGGTTTCCGTAGCTACTCTTAAGGCGGGTGGCAACGGGGCATTGGCGCTTGTGGATGACAACACGGTTTTGCTCGTCGATGTATCCCAGTACGTCGTCACCCGGAATGGGATGGCAACAGTCGGCCATAATATAGTTCTTTGAGATGGTCTCTTCCGTCAGCTTCAGAATCTGCTTAGTGTTGATTTTCTCTTGCGGTGTTTTCTCTTCCGGTTGTTCTTTGGCATCCTTGTTGTCCTTGTTACCGAAGGAGAAGGTCAGGAACTTCTTCCAGTTGCTGTTCTGCTTTTCCTTGAACACGTTCTTGTCGGCATCGCCCAGCACAACCCGTTTGTTGCCGATGGCAACGAGCAGCTCGTCGCGGGTGTGGAAGCCGTGCAGCCTGGTCAGCTTGTCCAGAGCAGCATCATCCATACGTATATCCTCGTTTTTGAAGAATTCGTTCAGTATGGTTTCACCTTCTTTCTGATAGGCTTTCGCCTCTTTGCGCAGGATGGCGGCAATCTTGGCGCGGGCGCGGGCGGTGGTGGCATACACTTCCCACTCCGGCTGTACGCGTTGCGATTTGGAGGTCAATATCTCTACCTGGTCACCGCTTTGCAGTTTGTGGCTTAGGGGAACCAGTTTGTGGTTTACCTTGGCGCCGATGCAGTGGCTGCCGATGTCGGTATGCAAGGAGAAGGCAAAGTCCAGTGCCGTAGAGTTCTGCGGCATGGTCTTGAGGTCGCCTTTCGGGGTGAAGACGAAAATTTCCGATGCAAACAAGTTCAGTTTGATGGTATCGAGAAAATCGATGGCGTCCGGTTGTGGGTCGTCCAGAATTTCCTTGATGGTACGCAACCATTTCTCCAGTTCGCCTTCATCTTCGCTGCCTCCGCCTTCTTTGTATTTCCAGTGGGCGGCAAAGCCTTGTTCGGCAACGTCATTCATGCGTTCACTGCGGATTTGTACTTCAATCCATTGCCCGTTGTTACCCATAAGGGTGACGTGCAGGGCTTGGTAGCCGTTGGCTTTGGGATGGCTCACCCAGTCGCGCAGGCGGTCAGGGTGGGGCTTGTATATCTTGGATATGGAGACGTAAATGTCGAAGCAGTCGTTTAGCTCTTCCTCTATATTGCGGGGCTCGAAGATGATGCGGACAGCAAGCAAATCATAGATTTCCTCGAAGGGGACATGCTTGGTCTGCATTTTGTTCCAGATGGAGTAGATGGACTTTACACGGGCAAGGATACGGTATTTCAGTCCCATTTTGTCCAGTTGCGCCCGTATCGGAGCGGTGAACTCATTGAATACCTTGTCGCGCTCCACGGCGGTGGCTTCCAGTTTCTCTTCTATCTCGTGGTACTCTTCCGGATGTTCGTACTTGAAGCTCAGGTTTTCCAGTTCTGTCTTGATTTTGTACAAGCCGAGGCGGTTGGCGAGCGGGGCATAAATATAGAGTGTTTCGCCTGCAATCTTGAACTGCTTGTTGGGCAGCATGGAGCCGAGTGTACGCCGAGTGTACGCATGTTATGCAGACGGTCGGCTATCTTGATGAGGATAACCCGGATATCGTCGGACATAGTGAGCAGCAGCTTCTTGAAGTTCTCTGCCTGCGCCGAGGCACGGTCGCCGAAGATACCGCCGGAAATCTTTGTCAGCCCGTCTACAATCTGGGCGATTTTGGGACCGAAGATGTTTTCAATATCCTCTACGGTGTAGTCGGTGTCCTCCACCACATCATGCAGCAATGCCGAGCATATGGAAGTAGACCCCAGTCCTATCTCATTACAGACAATCTTTGCCACAGCAATGGGGTGCATGATGTAGGGCTCGCCGGAACGACGCTTAATGCCCTTATGCGCCTGGTTGGCAAAGTTGAATGCTTTGGTTATTATTTCGACGCGCTTGCGGTGCTTGGTGGCCAAATAGTCGTTCAACAGTTCTTGGAATGCCTGTTCGATCATTTCCTCTTCGGCTTTTTCCTTTTCCTTCTGACTTATATTTTCTTCCATATACTGCTTTCTCCTTTCTTCACTTCACTTTTTGCAAAAATAAGCAATTTTCAACACCGGGCAAGCGTTTATGTCTTTATTTATAAATCTTCAAGCGCTTTCCTGCGGAGATTCTGGTACTGCGCAATCCATTCCAACTTTTTAACTGATTGACAGTGACGCCGTATTTCCGTGCAATGCTGCCGAGATTCTCGCCACTGCGTATCTTGTGGTAGGTGACATTCCCCGTAGCGGTACTGCCTTTGCTGCTACGTGCCGTCGAGCGTGTATTGGAAACGGCCACGACTCTGCGGTTCTTGAACAGCTCGTTACTGCGGTGGGCATAGATGGTGTCTTGCTTGTCAATGAAGGCACTGATGTAGTTGATGGGGAGGCGTAGCGTCTGCGGCTTGCTCTCTCCGGGGATGATGCTTTTCTTGAATTGGGGATTCAGGCTCTTTATCTGGTCCAGGCTGATGCCGCATAGGTCGGAAATCTGCTCGAAATGAAGGTTACGGCTTACTTGCACCGTATCGGTTGCTTCCGGAATGTCGGTTTCCATGGGGCAGATGTTGTGCTTGCAGTAGTAGGTCATTACGTAGTTGGCGGCAATGAAGGCGGGCACGTAGCCGCGTGTCTCTTTGGGCAGATAGTTGTAGATTTCCCAATAATCGGTTTTCCCTCCCGAGCGGCGGATGGCTTTGTTGATGGTGCCCGGACCGCAGTTGTAGGCGGCAATCACCAGGTTCCAGTCTTTGTAAATGTCATACATGTCCTTCAGGTAGCGTGCTGCCGCCCAGGTCGCCAGGCTGTTGTTTTCCAGTCCGTATATCTTTCCGGTGGCGAGCATAAACTGCCATAGTCCGCAGGCTCCCGCGCGGGATACGGCAGAAGGGTTGAGAGCGGATTCTATGATGGGCAGGTATTTCAGCTCGAGCGGCAGGCCGTAGGCATCCAGCGCTTCTTCGAAGATGGGCATATAGAAGTTGCAGGCGCTCAGCATGAAGGCAACCTGGTTGCGCAGGCGTCCGGCATACATGTCGATGAACTTGCGCACAATCTCGTTGTATGGCATTTCCATGACGGTCGGCATGCGCGACAACCGGTCTATGTATACAGAGTCACTGAACATCGGGTTTACGGTAGAGGTGCTGCAGTCTTTTCCCAAGTCTATGTAATTCTTGGCTTTCCAGTCATTGAGCAGGCTGTCCAGCGGATAGGTCATGCTTTTGGGCAGCTCGATGGATTCCTGGCGTTCCGTGCCGTTTTCGCGGATAAGCACTTCCACGCTTTCTTGCGCATGCATGGCCGGAGCGGTGAAGAGGGCGCAAAACAGAAGCGAGGAACCGAGAATAATTCTTTTCATATATATGGCCTTGTGTGTCATTAGGTAATAATTTATGCTTTAATTTTCGTTTTTAGAATCGGAAACTGCATTGCACGCCGACGTTCTTATTAGAGGAACCAGTCATCTGGCTGTTGATTATGGCAGGTTCCACTTTCATGCTGAGGTCGGGGGTGATGTCAAAGTTGGACAGCTCTGCGTCTACGTATGCGTCGACAACAGACAGCAGGTATACACCGATAAAGGCGAAGATGCTCAAGTCGCGGTATCGTCGGAAGGTATCCTTACGCTTCCGTAGTGTCTCCGTCAGCTGGCTTTCGGTATAGTTATAGTTGGGAGGCAGCAGGTCGGTAATGGTACTGGAGTTGAAATTACCATTTACGGCATCCTTGTAGGCGGCCGAATAGTCCTTATACATCTTGCTGTTCCACGTAAGGGCATAGGCACAACCGGCAAATCCTCCATAGAAGATGGGCAGTTTCCAATACTTGCGGTTGTAAATTTGTCCACCGCCGGGAATGACGAGGGCAAGCCAGGTGGCTTTCGTGGGATTAGGTACCCACCTTTTGGGGTCGATGGCCTTTTGCAGACTGTCTGTAGGCACGGGCTGTTCCTTCAGGTCGGGGCTGGCAGTCATTTCCAGCATCTTCCGCTTGTTTTCGGCTGCAAGACTGTCGGCAACAGTGAGGCTGTCCCGGTTCACCACGGTGTTGAGTGTATCGGTCTGAATGCCGCTGCGCACGCTTGGAAGCGGCACGTGGACGGTCCTGACCATACATAGCAATCCCTGCCATCTGTAAAAAACAGAGCAGCAGGGCAATGGCTAACTGATATATTCTTCCTTTTTTCCTCATTTATTTCTTCAGCGTATCAAGAATGCCGATGATACGTTCCAATTCTTCTTCGTTATTGAACGGGATACTGATTTTACCTTTTCCTTTCTCCGAGCAGGTTAGCTGCACCTTGGTACTGAAAAAGCCCGAGAGCTGTTGTTTCAGCATATTGAATTCTTCGGGCAGTTTGGCGCGCTTGGGGGCAATCTTACGACCACCGCTCTTCACGCTTTCGCCTTCACTCAGTGACTTTACGATTTCTTCCACTTTGCGTACGGAATACCCGTGCTCCAGGATTTCTTCGAAAATCTTCACTTGCAGTTTGGGATCGCCAAGCGTTACCAAAGCGCGGGCATGTCCCATGTCTATCTGCTTGTTCTGCAGTCCCATCTGGACGGGGGCGGGCAGTTTGAGCAGGCGCAGGTAGTTGGCAATGGTGGTACGCTTCTTACCTACGCGTTCGCTGAGGCGTTCCTGCGTCAGTCCGTATTGTTCCAACAGATGCTGGTAAGCGAGGGCTATTTCTACGGAGTTCAAGTCTTCGCGCTGTATGTTTTCGATGAGCGCCATTTCCATGACGTTCTCGTCATCTGCAGTGCGGATATAGGCAGGGATGCTTGTCAGTCCGGCAAGCTGCGAAGCACGGAAACGACGCTCGCCGGCGATAATCTGGTATTCGTCGTCGCTAAGCTTGCGCAGGGTGATGGGCTGTATGATGCCGATTTCGGAGATGGATGGAATCGGCTAACTCCTGCAACGCAACCGGGTCGAATTCATGACGGGGCTGATTGGGATTGACCGTAATCTTCGACAGCTCTATCTCATTGATAGAGGAGGAGCCTTCGGTCTTTACTTCATCCATGGAGAAGAGGGCGTCCAGCCCGCGTCCTAATGCATTTCTTTGTGCCATCTGTTTATTTACTATTTGACGATTTACAATTTACAATTTAACCATACGGGATGATTTGTTTGTGCATTGTAAATATGGTATTTATCACTAATCATTAATCACTGACCACTATAATCACTTCTTTTCGTTTCTGCTTATCAATTCCTTGGCAAGTGCCATGTGGTTTTTGGCTCCGGTTGAGTCTGCGTCATAGAGAATGGTGGGCAGGCCGTAGCTGGGAGCTTCGCTCAGTTTCACATTGCGCTGGATGACGGTGTTGAATACCAATTCCTGGAAGTGGCGTTTCACTTCATCGTAAATCTGGTTGGCCTGGCGCAGACGCGAGTCGTACATCGTCAGCAGGAAGCCTTCGATTTCGAGGGCAGGGTTCAGCTTGGACTTGATGATTTTAATGGTATTCAGCAATTTGCTGATGCCTTCCAGTGCAAAATATTCCGCTTGTACGGGGATGATTACCGAATCGGCGGCAGTCAGTGCGTTGACCGTAATCAGACCCAAAGACGGGGAACAGTCTATCAAGATATAATCAAACTCATTCTTCAGCGGAGCGAGTACTTCTTTCAGTATCTTTTCGCGGTTTTTCAGATTGAGCATCTCTATTTCGGCACCTACCAGATTGATGTGGGAGGAGATTACCTTCAGTGTGTCTATCTCCGTGTCATGAAGGGCCTCGCGTACGTCTGCACGGTCAATAATGCACTCGTAGATAGTACATTCCGACTGCTTGATGTCCACACCCAATCCTGAGGAGGCATTGGCCTGCGGGTCGGCATCTACAACGAGCACTTTCTTTTCAAGCGTGGCGAGTGAGGCTGCGAGGTTGATTGTCGTCGTAGTCTTGCCTACACCACCCTTTTGGTTAGCCATAGCAATTATTTTTCCCATAATCTCAATATTTATTGGCAGCGAAATAAGTGATAATTCCGGATAGCGCCTACAAATTTGGAGAAAGATTGCAAAAACGGTTGATAAGTCGGCTGTTTTGTTAATAACTCACAGACGTTTACCGCTGTTTTTCTTCTTGTAAATTGCGCGTAAAGCGTTCTTTCTCTGTTTAGTGGGCAAATATACGTATTTATCTTGAAATGAAGCTGATTTTTTGTCTCGCTTGCAGAAGATTAAGATTTGTAAACCAATGGAATCCCAGAACCCCCCACAGACATTGGCTTGGACTATTCTCTCTACTTGCATGAGATGTACATCTCGTGTTGTTTGAAACGTGCATCTCATGTTGCTCGAGATGTACATCTCATGCAGATGGACTACCGTGTGGAAGATGGTCGGGGGATAAGTTGTTCCCGGGCAGAAGGAGAGGAGCTGGTGTCAGACCAAGGCTTTGACGAACTCCCAGCAGAAGTACGCACACATCACACATTTCACTACTGTGCCCAGCAAGAATCCAAGCAGCGAGCCCAGCCCCGATTTCAAGGCCTGGTCTGTCTTGCTGCCTCCCATCAGTTCGCCGGCAAAGGCTCCGAGAAAGGGGCCGAGGATGATGCCCCAAGGCATGAAGAACAACCCTACGATGGTGCCTATGAGGCAGTCGCGCGTTCCCCACCGACTGCCTCCGCTGTATTTGCTGCCCAGCATCGGGACGAAATAATCCAGTATCTGTACAAGGACGACTGCTGCCAGCCATAAAAGTAACTGCGTGGTGGAAAACTGCGCCTTGTCCGTGAAATGTAGAAGCAACAAGCCTGCATAGGCTACGGGCGGTCCCGGAATCATAGGCAGGATGCAGCCTGCCAATCCGACAATCAGGCAGAGGATGCCCAAGATGATGAGAAGAATGTCCATAGGTGTATCGTTTCTGTTGGTGAAGATGACAGCGGTTGTTCCCTGCTACTCGAATCGGTTGTATATGACAATGGGGCGGGAGCGGCGTGTGCTCATCGACGGGAACCATATATCGTCGGCTGTGAGGCCGCATTGCTTGATGGCTTCGGCGCAGTATTCCAGTCGTCCGAAGTCGGCATCGACATTGTTTGTACCGAATGTGAATTTGATTCCACGTGCTTTGGCGCGACGGATAATCTCGAAACTGGGAATCCGGTAGCGTGCATTGATTTCCAGAGCGATTCCATGTTGTTGCAATACATCCAATACGCGTTCAATGCGTCCGTCCGTCCAGTACTTGTCGTAATCATGCGCCATAGTATCGGGCAAGAAGGTAGGGTTGGCATAAATGTCGGCAGGCTCGTTGGTCAGAATCAGGACTGTTTGGTCGACAAGGTGGCCCATATACTGTTCAAGCGTAATGTCATCAAAGAGTGCTTCTTCGGCCCGGTAGATGCGCGAATTACGTCCCTTGTGGTCTATGATGGTCATGGCGTCGGTAAACAGGTAATCGAAAATCCCCAAGGCTTCCTGCGAGAAAGTTGCCGTCCATTTGCGTCCCTCACCTTGTACACCGCACAGGAATGGCATCCCTTTTACTTCATTAAAATAGTCGTACACTTCTTTGTCATCGGCCAGCATACGTCCTACGCCTCCTTCTCCAGCATTGGGGGCGACACCATAGTTGATACCGTAATTCATGGACATGGCGTGTGCCATTTCCTTCGTCAGCCCTCCTTTCAAGTGAACGTGATAGTCTATAACTGGGAAATCGTGCTGCTGTAGCCTGATGTCGGCTTCGTTGCGTGCTTCCTTGGCAAGCCGTTCGATGGCGAGATTCCGGAATGACACTTCGCCGTGTATGCCTTGCAGGGCAATGGAACCTTGACTCAGCAGTTGCCGGGCGTGCTCCTCTGTGCGATATGGGTGTCCGGGTTCGGTATAACAAACAACTTCGGTTCCGTTAATGCAGACAATGATGTTTTGTCCGCGTACGGTTATCTCGAAGTCAAACCATTCTCCATCTTTTGCGAGTGAGCGATAGAGGTTGCGCACCGAGGCGAGTGAGCCGCTCTTGCGTGTGCCGTCGATGTCTCCGTTACGGAATATCACTTCATAACCGGACTCGCCGTCCGTATGAAAGAGGAGGCCTGCTTCGGAGCCGGGTTGTGTGAGGGCTTCTCCGGTGAGTCGGAAATTTTGGTATTCTTTGTCGTTGAAGAGCTTCCGGCCTTCTGCAATGACCGGGTCTGCCGTGTGAAGCGTAGATGTCCCGTCATTCCATTGGTCAAGTGGCTCGGGAGAACTGCTCCTGCCACAGCTTGTCAGGGTTGTTAGAAACAGAATAATTGCGGCAGCTGCCGTCTCGATGCGTGCAGCAATGGTAGAATGGCAAAAAGTGTTCATTATAGCATGGATTTTATGAATGATTATATTCCAATTATTGTCGGTACAAAGTTAGCCTTTTCTGAAAATATCTTTGAATACAAAAGAATTATTATCTTTGTAGTATTCTGTTTAAAGCCTTTTTAGCTACTTTTGCACGATAATAAAAAAGAAAGTTATGGAAAATCAGAGACCTTTGATATTGATTTCCAATGATGACGGCATCATTGCGAAAGGTATTAGCGAGTTAATCAAATTCCTCCGTCCGCTGGGCGAGATTGTGGTAATGGCGCCGGATGCACCCCGCTCTGGAAGTGCGCTGAGAGTGCGAGTGCGCTGACTGTAACGGAACCTATCCACTACCAGTTGGTCCGTAAGGATGTTGGGCTGACGGTATACAAGTGTTCCGGTACGCCGACCGATTGTGTGAAGCTGGCTTTTCATACGGTGCTCGACCGTAAGCCCGACTTGGTGGTAGGCGGCATCAACCACGGCGACAATTCTTCTGTAAACCTGCATTATTCCGGTACGATGGGCGTTGTGATAGAGGGATGCCTGAAAGGAGTGCCTTCCATCGGATTCTCCCTTTGCAACCATGAGCCGAACGCTGATTTTGAGCCTGCAGGTCCTTACATCCGCGAGATAGCCCGGCTGGTATTGGAGAAAGGACTCCCTCCGTTGACATGCCTCAATGTCAACTTCCCCGATACCAAAGAATTGAAGGGTGTGAAGATTTGCGAACAAACCAAGGGGCAATGGACCAATGAATGGGAAAACTTTGCCCATAGAGGAGATGCCCATTACTACTGGCTGACCGGCGAGTTTGAGAACAACGATGCCGAAAATGAGAAGAATGACCATTGGGCGCTTGATAACGGTTATGTGGCAATCACCCCGACCACGGTGGATGCAACGGCATACGGCTTGATTGATGAACTGAAAGCATGGTTCTGAATTAATTGACAATTATCAATTGATATGAAGTATTACTTGATTGTCGGTGAAGCTTCCGGCGACCTGCATGCCTCCCATCTGATGGCTGCATTGAAGGAGGAGGACTCGCAAGCGGAGTTCCGTTTCTTCGGAGGCGACCTCATGGCTGCAGTGGGCGGTGTGATGGTGAAGCATTACAAAGAGTTGGCGTATATGGGGTTCATTCCCGTATTGCTGCATCTGCGCACCATCTTTGCCAATATGAAGCGCTGCAAGGAGGATATTGTTGCGTGGCAGCCGGATGTGCTGATTTTGGTGGACTATCCGGGCTTTAATCTGGATATAGCCAAGTTTGTCCATGCCAACACAAGGATTCCTGTCTTTTATTATATTTCTCCCAAGATTTGGGCATGGAAGGAATACCGCATCAAGAATATTAAACGGGATGTGGATGAGCTGTTCTCCATCCTACCGTTCGAGGTGGAGTTTTTTGAAGGGAAGCACGGGTATCCGATACATTATGTCGGCAATCCGACAGTGGATGAAGTGACGGCTTTTCTTGCTTCCAGCTCAGAGACATTCGACGACTTTGTCCGGGCAAACGGACTTTCGGCCAAACCCGTTATTGCTCTGCTGGCTGGTAGCCGCAAGCAGGAAATCAAGGACAATCTGCCCGACATGCTTCGTGCGGCAGCTTCTTTTCCCGATTATCAACTGGTGCTGGCCGGTGCTCCGGGTATTTCCCCCGAGTATTACAAACGTTATGTGGGTGGGGTGGACGTGAAGATTATCTTCAACAAGACATTCCCTTTGTTGAGGCAGGCAGAGGCTGCACTGGTCACTTCGGGGACGGCAACGCTGGAAACAGCTCTGTTTCGTGTGCCCAGCTCTGTTTCGTGTGCCTCAAGCGGTATGTTACCATACTCCGATAGGGAAGGTTATCGCTTTCCTGAAACGGCATATACTGAAAGTGAAGTACATTTCCCTGGTCAATCTCATAGCCAACCGGGAGGTGGTGAAAGAGCTGGTTGCAGATACCATGACGGTAGAGCAGGTACGCTCGGAGCTGAACCGCATTTTGTACGATAAGGAATACCGCCGTCAGATGCTCGAGGGATATGAGTATATGGCATCCTGTCTGGGAGAGGCAGGGGCACCCAAACATGCTGCCCGCGAGATGGTGGCATTACTGAGGAGGAGGGAAGAATAATCGAAAAATTAAGAATTTGTTAAAATGGGAAAAGCCGGTGCAGTAAATGCCCGGCTTTTGTATTTTCTATACAGAAACAAATGAAAAGGACTTTGATTATGAAAAAGCTACATTGGTTATTTATGGCAATATGTTTGGCAGTGATGCCCGCTTTGCAATCATGTGATGATAACGACGGATATTCTTTGGGTGATTTTACCCCGCCTTTGTGGGCCACTGTGCGTGTTACGGGAAATGCCTTTTATTTAAACTGCGATGTTTGGGGGACGCTCTGGCCGGTGAATACGGACATAGGGTGGTATGATGCCGTGGATGGGCAGCGTGTGATTACCGTGTTCAATCCTTTGTGGGACGACTATGCAGGATATGATCATGCTGTGAAGCTGCTGCGTCTGCAGAACGTCTTGACGAAAGAGGTGGAGACGCTGACTCCCGAAACCGAAGAGGAATTTGGTAATGACCCCGTGTTTATATATAAAGGTGATATCACCATCAGTGGTGGCTATATGAACATTTTTTTCATGCAGAACCTGCCATCTTCGACTGATAATAAACACCGTATCAGCCTGGTGCGTCCGCAAGAAGATGATACTTTGTATGGCGAAGATGGATACGTCCATTTGGAACTCCGCTATAACGACTATGATGACCTGACGGGACGTCGTAGTCCTGGTGCTGTCTCCTATAACTTGAACAGTCTGGACATCCCCTCTGAAACCAAAGGCATCAAGTTGAAACTCAATTCAGAAGAGAATGGAGAGGTGGAAGTAACCTTTGATTTGAAAACTGCGGGGAGTAATGAAAAGCTGACTACTAATGTGGATTTGTCCAATATGCAGTTGAAGTAAGAAAGAGTTTGCGAGAGTATATAGTTAGAAAGAGCACCCGTGATTTTGATGTCATTCATCTTGCCCGGGTGCTCTTTTTATATCTGTTTTATGTAAGTTTGGTCATGTGAGCCGTCGTTAGAACATCGTCAAGGCATATAGATAAACAACTGCTGCAGGAATTGCCATCAGGGCACTGTCGAAACGGTCGAGCATCCCTCCATGCCCCGGCAGAATGTTACCGGAATCCTTGATGCCCAATTGGCGTTTCATGAGTGATTCGGTCAGATCGCCCCAAGTGCCGAAAATGACGACAACGATTGCCAGACCTACCCATTGCCATCCTGGCATAAAAGGAAAGAAATGTGCAAAGCCAAGAGAGGAAGCGATGGAGAATATTCCGCCGCCGATGCTGCCCTCCCAGGATTTTTTAGGTGAGATACGTTCGAACAGACGGTGTTTGCCTATCAGCGAACCTACGCAATAGGCACCTGTATCGCTCAGCCAGATAAAAACGAAAATGGAAAGCGGTAGAATAGGGTTGTAGGTCACACTGCTCGTTTCCGGGGAATTCTGAAAAGCAAGTACGTTCAGCAGGGCAAAGGGGAGTGCCACGTACAATTGGCTTAGCATGGAGTAGGCCCAGTTACCCGTCGGATTCTTTTTCTTGAGGTAAAGTTCCGTAATCATCATGTAGAGCAATAGTCCCAAATAAGGAAGGAATACCCGTGCTCCTACAGACTGCTGGGTACAGAAACTCATCAATGCAAGGAAAAGGTAG
>ERZ780012.436-NODE-436-length-15937-cov-2.66641_pt1 | contig 15937 bp, 14 predicted proteins | sample MGYA00511869_ERZ780012 | MGnify/ENA primary metagenome ERZ780012 (study PRJEB29588, sample SAMEA2161608) | human gut metagenome | biome: human gut; feature: human-associated habitat; material: faeces | place: Denmark | collected 2008/2010 ... | reverse complement strand
TATATGAGTTGACCACATGGCTAGATACAAAATTAACAGGATGCGCGGGGATTCGCTCATAAAAAAACGCCATGCAATTGGGAATCCCAAACGCATGGCGTTTCATAAACTCTAAACTTATTCTGCTTTTCCGATTGAAAGGAATCCATTGTCGTTCGACTGAAGCAGGAACGAAAGTCCAATCTTCTTCTTTGCTTCCTCGGTTGCAACATAGATCTCGCCAGTCTCAACCAGAGACTTCGCAATCTCAAGCACCTTATCCTTGAACATCATCATCTCACGACGATCTCTGGAGCTCAGTTTGAACAGATACTGGTTCTTTGAACTGATCAACAGGATACTGTAAGAATGTACGTTGTTCTTTGTCTCACGCATACCGGAACCGATCATACGGGAGTTCGCAATGATAATCTCTGCATTCTCATCCGGCAGGTACTCAGACAGGATCAGCTTGTAAATCTTCAGGTAATCTTCCTCCTGATCTGCACTGACTGGCATCTCAGCAACTGCAAATTCTACAACGGAATCTGCAAGTTTGATCGTACCACCCTCGTCGTTGATCACGGCTGTACTCTCCTTCGGAACGCACAGACGGAAGAACTTGTTCTCGATCACCTTCTGTCCACTCGTTGGCTGCTTGATAACAAGGTCTGTATACTTCTTCTCCAACATATTCATAGAGATAATCGCGCTGTCATCACCGGTCTCCGCAATCTCACACAACTCACGATACAAGTCTACGATATCCGGTGTGATATACGCTACCATCTCAACAATCTTCTTCACGGCAGGGACATATGCCTGTTTAGCACTCTGCATATAAAACTCGATCTGCTTGCTCATATCGCTTGTCTTGCCAGCCTTATACTCGATGACCTTGAACAGGTTGTCCTTATCGAAGTCCTCATATCCATTGTCGTAAGCTTTCTCAAAGTACTTGATACTCTTGATCTCGCCACGATAATTCTCATCTGCCTCCTGCTGCTGGTAGATCTTACCAAGCTCATAAGCAGCCTGATAGCTTCCCAGTCCAAGGGCTTCCAAAAATGCTTTCTCAATCTCATACGAATTTGCAATGTAGAACACCTGACTCTGCTTGTACAAGGCAACCTTCAAAGCTGCCTGTCCGCTTCCGGCTTCTACGGAACGCTCCCATGTCTCCACAGAACGCTGCAAATCCTCGTTGCCAAGCTCCTGAATATCCTTGATATAAGCTTCTGCTTCCAGAATACCATTTGCCTGCGCTTCCTTGAAATACTCTAACGCCTTGATACCATCACGCTTCGTACGAAGTACACCATAGTAATAAAAACGTCCGAGATAGAATGCAACCCGTCGATGACCGAGACGATGTGCGGTCTCGTACCAGTTGAGTGCCTTCATGTAATCCTTCATCTTCTGATCGTAAATGTTACCAAGCAGGAATGCCAGATCCGGATCTTTCGTCGCATCAAACAACTGCTTTGCGTAACTGATCGTCTTCTCGAGATCCTTATACGGTGAATCATCATCGTAATACAGCTCGATCAACAGATAACTTGCCTTAATACTACCAAGCTTCAATGCCTGCTTTGCAGCCGCCATCGCGCCCTCGTAGTCCTCTAAGTAATAGCAGTACAATGCCTCACTATAATACTGGTTATCCTTACGGTTCAAGCTCTGGTCACTAACCAGGGTTGGATCAACGAATGCGAACGAGTTCGCTGTCTCGAAAATGATCTCCTCGTACTGCTCGATGATCTCCATGGATGCACATACAAAACGCATACATGCAAGACGCTTACCTTGATAGAACGCAAAGGTTACAATACCCTTTTCCATCTCCTTGTGGTAGAACGTTGTGCAGATACCATCTGCATATTCTGTGATGTATGCTTTCAACTGTAATTCCTCGTCAAATGCATCGTTGCAATAACGAAGATAATTCTCCAATGTCTTTTTGGAATCTCTTGGAATACTGTCATAGCTTACATACATCGCAAAATCCTTGTAAGTAAGGCTTGGTGCATAATATTCCTCGTCCGTATCGCTGTTGATGGTCTTTACCCAGTCCTTAGGAAGCTTGTGGATATAACCATCAATCTGGTTATGTACATAGGTGTACTGATACTGCAAACGTGCCGGATCGATTGCTTTATACTTTGGTTCCTTGCCTTTCGCACGTCTTGCCTCTGCAATCTCTGTATACAGTTTGTCCTTCTCTTCGAACTCAATACTGTCTGTATGCTGACTTGCATAATCGACACGGTCATACGCAGCCTTTGCTTTCGTATCTCCCATATCTGCAAGCTTCTTGTACCACGACATTGCCTTCTCGTAATCCACCGGTACGACAAAATCACTCTTGTTTCCATACTGATCGATACGATTTAGACCATTCTCATAGATACTACCGAGATTCATGTACGCTGCCTTGATACCACACTCCGTTGCCTTCTCAAAGAATGTAATCGCCTTTGAGAAATTCTGAATATCCAACAACATCTGTGCGAGCTTGTAGATCATCTCGCCATCCTTACTCAAATTCGTATATTTCTCATAGTACTGTGTCGCCTTATTCAAATCCACATCGACAATACAGTTGCTATACTTTCCGGTCTCATACAGCTCCCCTAATATTTTCAAGGCATCCGTACCGAAATTCTTATAATTCGGATCCATGATTGCAATATCTACAATCTTTTCGAATATCTCTACGGCGTCCTCGGCATTTCCATTTTCCATCAGGTTGATTGCCTTATCATATTGAAGTTCTACGTTGCTCTTGGCTGACTTTTTCTTGCCGCCAAGACCGGACAAAAACGGAATCTTGCTAAAAAAACTGCTAAGCTTTCCCATCTGATATCCTCCTTTGTGGTCTTTCCCCCTGCATAATTATTTATATAATAACATAGTTAAAATTCTTATGCAACAAAGACTACTTGACAGATTCAATATAATTTTTCATTTCCTCGACAGCAACCTCCTCATCCGGTCCATTGGCTTCGATTTCAAGCGCATCCCCGTTACCGAATCCAAGGCTCATCATTCCCATGATGCTTTTCGCATTGATTCTCCGGTTCTGAGAATTGATTGTAATTTTACTCTCATACTTGCTTGCAATCTGCACGAGAACGGCCACCGGTCTTGCCTCTGCATCTGCTGGTAAATTCACAACGACTGTCTTACTGATCATTTTGGTTCCTCCTTAGCTCATTGGCTATATCACTTATTTTTTTCAATCTATGATTGACTCCGGATTTTCCAAGCGGTGGATTTAATTTCTTACCAAGCTCCACTAGACTCGTATCCGGTTCTTCCATACGCAGACTTGCGATCTCCCGCAAACGCTCTGGAAGATATTTTAATCCCTTTGTCTGTTCAATATACGTGATGTCTTCCATCTGCTTGACGGCAGCACTCACAACCTTGTTTAAGTTCGCAGTCTCACAATTTACACGCCGGTTGACGGAATTGCGCATGTCTTTTAAAATGCGTATATTTTCCATATCCATCAGGGACACATGCGCCCCCATGATATTTAACAGATCAACGATCATTGATCCATCCTTGATGTAAACCACATAATATTTTTTGCGCTGGATCTGCTTCGGTTCGATTGAAAAATCACGAATCAGTCTGGCTAACATATCCGCCTGTTCCGCATGGTCACAGACGATCTCGAAATGATACCCCTTCTCCGGATCAGTCAGGGAGCCAGTTGCCAGAAATGCCCCGCGGATAAATGCCTGCTTACAGCAATTCCGTTCTACCAGAATCGGATTCACCGAAAGATAATCTCCATGATCCGTCAGCTTTAACATCTGTCTGCCCTCTGGTGTGTTAATATCCACATCCAGAAGTGCAGTAAGCTTCGTGATTTTCTCCTGTAAGATCGTGTTTTCCCCGCGCATCGTCCAGACACCATCCCGGTATTCACCGGACATTGCGATCATAGCAGCAAGCTCTGCCATCCGGCAATGTCTGCCTGTGCTGATATGGGAAAGCAGTTCCGCTTTCACCTTTGATGAAAACGACATACCTACTCCCCTTTCACAATACGGTCTTTGCCAATATCTCTATGATACAGACGTACCGTATACGGAAGCTTCTCCAATGTCTCGTACAGTGCATTTGCCACTGTCACAGAGCGGTGTTTTCCTCCGGTACATCCCACGGAAATCACTAACTGATTTTTACCCTCTTTCAGATAATTGGGAATCAGAAACTCCAGCATATCTGTGAGCTTCTCCATAAATGCCGGATATTCTTTGCAATCCTTCACCATATCAGAGACTGGTTTATCATTTCCTGTCTGCGGGCGAAGCTCCGGAACATAATATGGATTCGGCAAAAAACGTACGTCAAATACAAGGTCGGAATCTCTCGGGATTCCATACTTGAATCCAAAGGACATCACAGTCACAATAATGTTATTATACTGTTTGCCCTCCACAAATATCTTCTCAATCTCATGCTTTAACTCTCTTGTAAGCAGATTGCTCGTATCGATAATATAATCCGCACGCTGGCGCAAAAACTCGATCTTCTCGCGTTCCTTGACGATGCCTTCGTTGATCCTGCCATGCTTGGACAGCGGATGCGCTCTTCGTGTCTCCTTATATCGCTTTACAAGCACCGGTTCATTGGCATCAAGGAAAAGAATCTCGTAAGTAAAGTTACGCTTTTTCAAAGTCTCCAGACACACGGACATCTCACCGAGTGCCTGCCCGCTTCGGATATCCACACCGATAGCGACATTGTCGACCTCAAGCTTATCATCATGCGCAATCTCTGCGAATTTTTCAATTAACATGACCGGAAGGTTATCAACGCAGAAGAACCCCATATCTTCTAACATCTTCAACACCGTTGATTTTCCTGCTCCGCTCATTCCTGTTACAATTACAAATCTCATCGGATTATTCTTACCTCCGGTTCCAACATCACACCGTACTTCTCATTTACAACTTTCTGCACATGCTGCATCACTGCCAGCACATCTGCACTGCTTGCCTGTTCCACATTCACAACAAACCCACAATGCTTCTCCGATACCATCGCACCGCCGACCCGGTATCCACGCAATCCACTGTCATCAATCAGCTTCGCTGCAAAATACCCTTCCGGACGTTTAAACGTCGATCCTGCACTCGGATATTCGAGCGGCTGTTTACTTCGTCTCGCCTCCGCCAGTTCATTCATCCGGTCAAGAATTGCTGTCTTATCTCCGTGTTCCAGTGTCAATCCGACACCAACCACGATTTTATCTGCATCGATGATGCTATGGCGATAAGCAAACTCCATCTCATCACAAGCATAGCTTCGAAGTGTGCCATCCATCGACAGCACCTCCACATACGATACGATATCCTTCATCTCACCACCATAGGCGCCTGCATTCATCACAATCGCGCCACCGATGCTTCCCGGTATACCTGCAGCGAACTCCATGCCTGTAAGTCCCGCCTCATATGCCAGATTCGCCACGCGCGCCAGAATCGCTCCTGCCTGCGCATACACGGAAGTCCCATCCACCCGGATTTCACTCATGGCACTGCCAATCTGGATAATCAAGCCATCATATCCGGCGTCTGTAAACAGGACATTACTTCCATTTCCAAGTACACAATAATCAAGCTTGTGTTCCTTGCAATACGCGATCAATGTCTGGATTTCAGCCGTATTTTTCGGCATTGCAAAATACTTTGCCGCCCCGCCAATGCGAAATGTCGTATGCTTGCACATCGGCTCCTGCTCCAATATTTTAATCTCTTCTATCTTCAAACTCATACGTTCCTCACAAAAATAAACATAAAAAAGCCCATAAGCTCTGCTTTATCATAGCTTATGGGCAAAATTTATTCAATGTGTAAATATATAGAAAAATACTAAGGAAAACTGCTTCCCTTCGTCATTTTCACGATTAGGCATCACTAATCGTTCATAATCGCACAGGCTCCACCATACATACCGGCATCATTTCCAAGTGTTGCAAGTGTGAACTTCGTGTTCTTGCATGCGTGGAATGCATACTCCTTGAAATATTTCTCTGTTGTATCTGTGATGATCGTACCTGCCTTGGATACACCGCCACCAATAACAAAAACCTCTGGATCAACCACACATGCGATCTGTGCCAATGCTTTGCCAAGGCACTTTCCATGTCTGTCTACGATCTCAGCTGCAAGCTCATCGCCCTGCTTTGCTGCATCGAACACTTCCTTTGCAGATACATACTGTACGTTGCGAAGTGCAGATGGACGATCCGTTGTGTTGAGCAATGTATTTGCCATTCTTACGATACCAGTTGCAGATGTGTACTGCTCCAGACAACCCTTTCTGCCACATCCGCAAACCTCTGTCTCATCATCGTTCACCTGAATATGTCCGATCTCACCGCCAGCACCATTCACACCGGAAAGCATCTTTCCGCCTAAGATGATACCGCCGCCAACACCGGTTCCAAGTGTTACCATAACGATGTTACTGAAGCCTTTTCCACCGCCCTGCCACATCTCGCCGAGCGCTGCCATATTTGCATCGTTACCAACCTTGACTGGAAGTCCGATAATCTTGGATAACTCATCTGCTGCATTGAAGATTCCCCATCCAAGGTTTACACAACGAAGAACGGTTCCATCTGCCTTGACTGGTCCCGGAACACCCATTCCGATACCCTTTACTTCGCTCTTGTCAATCTGCTTTTCTGCAAGCTTATCCTCGATGGATGCTGCGATATCGCCTAAGATATACTTTCCGCCCTCATCGGTGCGTGTTGTGATCTCCCACTTGTCAACCATCGTTCCTTCTGCTGTGAAAAGTCCGATCTTAACTGTTGTTCCTCCGATATCTACACCAAATACATACTTTGCCATCTTCCTCTATATCCTCCTTATTTCTCTTAGACATTATGTGAATTTTTCGCTATATTCTGTGTTACACGGTTATACAATTCCTGAGCCGCATTGTATCCCATCTTCTTCTGTCTGTGGTTGACAGCTGCGGCCTCTACGATAACCGCAATATTTCGTCCCGGTCGAATCGGAATCGAATGACTGACGATCTTATTTCCGAGAATCTCTGTATACTGATCCTCCAGTCCCAGACGGTCATAGTTCGCATCCTTATCCCACTCTTCCAGATTCACGATCAGGTCGATGCTCTGTGTATGCTTGACACACTCTACACCGAACATACTCTTGACATCGATAATTCCGATTCCTCGAAGCTCGATAAAATGTCTCGTAATATCCGGAGCCGTACCGATCAGCGTCTCATCCGAAACCTTCTTGATCTCTACAACATCATCCGATACAAGACGATGTCCACGCCGAATCATCTCCAGAGCCGCCTCACTCTTACCAAGGCCACTGTCTCCGGTAATCATGACACCCTCACCATATACGTCCAGCAAAACCGCATGAATGGAAATACGCGGTGCAAGCTCCACATGCAGCCACTTTACAACCTCATGCACGAAGTCAGACGTCGTCTCGGAAGTATCAGTCAGAATTGGGATTCCACATCGTTTTCCGGTCTCGATGATATAATCATATGGCTTGATATTACGGCAGAAGATCAGACACGGAATCTTGAATGCAAATAACTTCTCAAATATTTGGATATTCTCTTCCTCTGTATGCATATTCGAAATATACGCAAACTCTACATTTCCACATATCTGAATACGTGCGGAATCAAAATGTTCAAAAAAGCCCGCCAGCTGGACTGCCGGACGGTTCATATTTGGATCTTTGATCAATATATGATCGGTATCAATTTCAGGCGTATGATTGATCAGATTCATCTTTTGAATCAATTGTGTCACACTTACGCTATATTCTTCTTCCATGCCCTCTTACGTCTCCTTACTTATTTTGAAAAAATGGGCTGTCGCAGACGCAACAGCCCTTTGCTATTTTACTCTTCATCCTCAGACCCAGACGCTACTTCCTGATACTTCTCAAGAATGAGACTCTGGATTTTGTCTCTTGTCTCAGAATTGATCGGATGTGCAATATCCCGATATTCACCATCCGACGCCTTTCGACTCGGCATCGCGATAAACAATCCCTTCTCTCCTTCAATTACCTTGATATCATGTACTACAAATACATCATCAATTGTAATCGAAACAACTGCGCGCATCTTGCCTTCTTTTGTAACCTTACGTACCCTTACATCTGTGATTTGCATATTAGTCCCCCTTTTACGCAACTCTTTTTGTGAAATTATAATGCGTATCTAAAATTCTTCTCAACGATGACCTTAATCTCGTTTGGATCTCCTGTATGTACTGTATTTGCACGAAGTGTATCACGGCTCTCCACGATACAGTTCTCAATATACGTGTTATCTCCAATATATACGTCATTGAGGATAATGGAATTCTTGATCACACAGTTATTACCGATATAAACTTTTTTGAAAAGAACGGAATCCTCTACCGTACCATTGATGATGCTTCCGCTTGCGATCAGGCTGTTGCTGACAGCTGCATCTCCATTGTATTTTGCTGGTGGTAAATCCTCCACCTTGGAATATACATCCGGATGCTGACGGAAGAAGTAATCACGAATATCCTTCTTCAGGAAATCCATATTGGTCTTGAAGTAAGAATCAATCGTACCGATATTTCTCCAGTAAGAATCCAGCTTATATGCATAAATCTTCTTTACGTTCTTGTAACGAACAAGAATGTCATTTACAAAATCGCTTCTGCCTTCTGCAGCACATGCCTCCAGCAACTCAATCAACTGACGACGTCTTACAACATATACACCGATGGATGCTGTATTTGTCTCTGCCACGATTGGCTTCTCCTCAAAGCTGATTACACGATTATCATCTGCAAGCTTTACAACACCGAAACGGTTGATATCATCCTCGCCCGGCTGGATATCCTTACATACAACTGTGATATCTGCACCTGTTGCGATATGCTCTTCCAGTACCTTATTATAATCCAGCTTGTACACTGCATCACCACTGGCAATAACTACATATGGCTCATGCGCTGATTTCAGGAAACTGATATTCTGATACAACGCATCTGCAGTTCCCTTGTACCAATAGCTGTTTGTCGCTGTGATCGTTGGTGTAAACAGATAAAGTCCACCCTGTTTTCTACCGAAATCCCACCACTTGGAAGAATTCAAATGCTCGTTCAACGAACGTGAATTATACTGTGTATAAACAGCTACCTTCTGGATATGGGAGTTTGTCATGTTGGAAAGTGTGAAATCGATTGCACGATAGCTTCCCACGATTGGCATAGCTGCAACTGCTCTCTTTGCAGACAGCTCTCCCATTCTGCTGCTATTTCCACCTGCTAAAATAATACCGATTGCTCTCATTCTACTCACCTGCCTTTATAATACTAGACCCACTCTTTAACAATCCATCCGGATATTCGTCAATGGTTGTCTCACCAAAGATGGCAACGTTCTTACCAATCTTAACGCCTGCCGGAATTACGGAATTCTCTCCGATTGTTACAAGACCATATGAGTAGATATGTGGTGCAAGTTCATTTGGAACTTCCTCGCCGACACCAAGTTCTGCGTTGTCTCCAATATGAACACCCTCTGCGATAATTGCCTTGTCCATAACGACACCGTCACCAATCACTGCACCATTCATAATAATGGAATTCTTGATTACAGCGCCCTTTCCGATCGTAACGCCGGAACCGATAACGGAATGCTGTACAGTACCGTAAACTTCCGTTGCCTCACCAACGATACTCTCTGTCACAGATCCTTCCGGATCAATGTACTGTGGTGGAAGCTGATCGCTCTTTGTGTAAATTCTCCAGAACTCCTCGTAGAGATTGAACTCTGGGATAATATCTACGAGCTCCATATTTGCTTCCCAGTAAGAACCAAGTGTTCCTACATCCTTCCAATAGCCCTTGTACTCGTAAGCACAGATCTTACTTCCACGCTCATGGCAGTATGGAATGATATGCTTACCAAAGTCACAGGATGGCTGATCTTTCAGTGCTGTCAAAGCCTCACGAAGCACCTTCCAGTTAAATATGTAAATACCCATAGACGCTTTGTTGCTGCGTGGATGCTCCGGTTTTTCTTCAAACTCCTGAATCCATCCGGTATCGTCTGTGATAACAACACCGAAACGGCTTGCTTCCTCCATTGGTACCTGATAGGTTGCCAATGTGATATCGGCCTTGCTTGTCTTGTGATAGTCAAGCATCGCCTCATAATCCATCTTGTAGATATGATCTCCGGAGAGAATCAGTACATAGTCTGGATTGTAGTAGTCAATATACTCAATATTCTGATAGATTGCGTTCGCAGTACCTGTATACCACTGGCTGTTTGCACTCTTCTCGTATGGAGGAAGTACGGTCGCACCACCGATGCTTCGATCCAGATCCCATGGGATACCGATACCGATGTGCTGATTGAGCCGGAGTGGTCTATACTGTGTCAACACGCCGACAGTATCAACCCCCGAATTAATACAGTTGCTGAGTGGGAAATCAATAATCTTGTATTTTCCACCAAATGCAACCGCCGGCTTAGCAAGCTTAGAAGTCAAAACGCCCAGACGACTTCCCTGTCCGCCTGCTAAAAGCATAGCTATCATTTCTTTTTTAATCATAATGTCACCCCTTTTAGCATAATATGTTTGTATTATAGCATTAAACCTAAAAAAGTGAAACACTTTTAGGCAATTTTTATAATTTTTTCTTAAAAAAGCTCATTGGAATGGTAAATAATACTAAATTTTACATTTTTTACACATTCATCGTCTCTGCAACACGTTTCATCGCCTTTAAGAACGGTAAAAAGTCCACCTCCAGAGACGCTGCAAGCTTGATATCATCCTTTTCCTGCAGCACTTTGCCGAGGCGTCCGACTGCGGACGCCATCCTGCCTTTGTCAATTCTTTGTTCATCCCGGTTAATCAGATCCTCACAGTTATTAAACACTTCGATCTCCCAGTTGATTCCCTGAATCACCAGATTGAACAGCTCGTCCGTATCGGACTGCCGGTTGTGTCTGAGTTCTGCAATCAGTGTCTCCGTTCCGGGAATGATAGTTGCACTGTAGTTGTATAGCTCCTTTAGTAAATCCTGTTGTGCAGATGCCTTATCACTCATTCAAAACTTCCTCCTGTCTACGACTCACTATTTTTCGTCACAATCTCTGTCAGGGAAGACGCAAGCCCTGCAATACCGGAAATCTCACTCGGAATAATCAGCTTCGTTGCTTTTCCGTCTGCTGCCTTGGCAAATGCCTCAAGACTCTTCAATGTAAGAACCGCCTGGTGCAGCTTCATTCAGGAACTTGATACCATCTGCGTTTGCCTGCTGTACTTTCAGGATTGCTTCTGCCTCACCTTCGGCACGGCGGATGGTTGCTTCCTTTGTCGCCTCTGCACGCAGAATTGCGGACTGCTTTTCTGCCTCTGCGGAAAGAATCAGAGACTCCTTCTGTCCTTCTGCGCGAAGAATTGCGGACTTCTTCTCACCTTCTGCAATCAGGATCTGTTCACGTCTCTCACGCTCTGCCTTCATCTGTTTTTCCATCGCATCCTGAATAGCTGCCGGTGGAATGATATTCTTCAGCTCGACACGGTTGACCTTGATACCCCAAGGATCTGTCGCCTCGTCCAAAGTCGCACGCATCTTTGTATTGATCGTCTCTCTCGATGTCAGAGTCTGGTCAAGTTCCAGCTCACCAATGATATTTCGAAGCGTTGTTGCTGTCAGATTTTCAATCGCCATGATTGGCTTTTCCACACCATATGCAAACAACTTCGGATCTGTGATCTGGAAGAATACGACTGTATCAATCCGCATCGTAACATTATCTTTTGTGATTACCGGCTGTGGTGCAAAATCAACAACCTGCTCTTTCATAGAAATGCGGTGTGCTACCTTATCAATCAAAGGCGTCTTCAAATGCAGACCTGCTGACCATGTCGTATTGTATGTTCCCAGACGCTCAATGACATATGCATGTGCCTGTGGTACAACACGTATAGAACTGCAAATCACTACAACAACCAAAATTACAAGAAAAATACCTAATATCTGTGCTCCATTCATCTTTCTGCCTCCCTTTTTCAATCAACTCTTCTATACTATCCTATGCCTGTGTGCTCTTCGTCACGATGAGCTTCACGCCGTCGATGCTCTGCACGAGAACCTTCTCTCCCGCAGCAATCTTCGAATCATCTGCGGAACGTGCAGACCATTCCATGCCCGAAAGCTTCACAACACCCTGTGCCTCCAGATTGTTGATCTCCTGCTTGACGATTCCTTCTTTTCCAATCAGACTGTCTACATTCGTCTTCTCCACATTCTTCATCAGATGCTTCGCCGCAAATGGCCGGGTAAACACAAAAAGCAACGTCGACACAACCGCAAACACAAGAAGCTGCACCAACCAGTGTGCACCGGTCAGCGAGATCAGTCCTGCCACAAATGCACCGCCTGCGAACCATATGGACGTAAGTCCGAGTGTAATGATCTCAACCACGATCAGTATCACAGTTATAATCAGCCATATTGTTAAACCCATAGTAACCTCCTCCTGTTATTTTTCAGCAAAATACACATCTCCTATGTATTCCGCTCCGTCTTTTTTATTTTATCACACCGCGCATAAATCTTCCACAAAAAATAAAGAGAAATCCGTCAATTTTGCACAAATTTAACGGATTTCTCACATTGTTTTTTAATATGATGGTTTTCGACAGATTAATTCGACTGCATTGCACGCTTTGCACGCATACGAAGTGTTGGATCCAGAATCTTCTTACGGATACGGATGGACTTCGGTGTGATCTCCAGAAGCTCGTCAGTATCAATGAAATCCAGTGCCTGCTCCAGAGAAAGGATCTTTGGAGGTGTCAGCTTCAGCGCATCATCGGAACCGGATGCACGTGTATTCGTAAGCTGCTTCTTCTTGCAGACATTTACTTCGATATCCTCTGCCTTACCGCACTGTCCAACGACCATACCGCCGTAGACCTGCTCGCCCGGTCCGATAAAGAGTGTTCCACGCTCCTGTGCATTGAACAGACCATATGTGATACTCTCTCCTGACTCAAACGCGATCAGAGAACCCTGACTTCTGTAATTCATATCGCCCTTGTATGGCTGATAACCATCAAACATCGTATTGATGATACCATTTCCCTTGGTAGCGGTCATGAAATCACCACGGAAACCAATCAGTCCACGGGATGGAATTGAGAACTCCAGTCTCGTTGTACCATTTCCAGTTGGTGCCATACCCTGCAGCTCACCCTTACGCTGATTCAGCATATTGATAACGGTACCGGAGAATTCATCTGGCACATCAATGACTGCAATCTCGAACGGCTCTAACTTTTTGCCCTTCTCATCTTCCTTATAGATAACCTCTGCCTTACTTACTGCGAACTCATAGCCCTCACGACGCATGTTCTCGATCAATACAGACAGATGCAGCTCACCACGTCCAGATACCTTAAAGCTCTCAGTCGTGTCTGTCTCTTCCACACGCAGAGAAACATCAGTATTTAACTCACGGAACAGACGGTCACGCAGATGACGGGAAGTAACGAACTTTCCTTCCTTACCTGCGAGCGGTGAATCATTTACCATGAAATGCATGGCGATCGTAGGCTCAGAAATCTTCTGGAACGGAATTGGTTCCGGATCATCCGGTGAACAGATTGTATCACCGATGTGGATATCTGAAATACCGGAAATCGCTACGATCGAGCCGATACCTGCCTCGTTCACTTCCACCTTGTTCAGGCCTTCAAACTCATATAACTTACCAATCTTTACCTTGCGGTACTTGTCAGGCTCATGATGGTTTACGATGATTGCATCCTGATTCAGCTTGATCGTACCATTATCCACCTTACCTACACCGATACGGCCAACATACTCATTATAATCAATCGTACTGATCAGAATCTGTGTACCTGCATCTGGATCACCGGTTGGTGCCGGAATATATTTCAGGATCGTCTCGAACAATGGCTGCATATCTGTACCCGGCTCATCTGGTGAAAGGGATGCAATACCTGCCTTTGCGGATGCGTAAACAAATGGGCAGTCAAGCTGCTTCTCATTTGCATCAAGCTCTAATAAAAGCTCCAATACTTCCTCTTCTACTTCTGCCGGTCTTGCCTCCGGACGATCGATTTTATTGATACACACGATTACGTTCAGATCCAGTTCCAGTGCTTTTTTGAGCACGAACTTCGTCTGTGGCATCGCACCTTCAAATGCATCTACCACGAGGATAACGCCATTTACCATCTTTAAGACACGCTCTACCTCGCCACCGAAATCAGCATGACCCGGCGTATCAATGATGTTGATCTTTGTATTCTTATAAGTAACTGCGGTGTTCTTAGAAAGGATTGTGATACCTCTCTCACGCTCGATGTCATTCGAATCCATGACACGCTCTGCGACTTCCTGATTGTCACGGAATACACCACTCTGCTTCAACAGTTCGTCCACGAGGGTTGTCTTACCATGATCGACATGGGCGATAATTGCTACGTTTCTTACATCTTCTCTTGTAATCTGCATATCTCTTTCCTCATCTCTATATACATACTCAACTACAACAAACTTAGGTATTTTAGCACATTCTTCCCTTACTTTCAATATTTTAGACAAAAAAAGCTCCGGGGATTTCACTCCCCGAAGCCCTGTTTTTACTGCTTATTTTTTGATATATGCCTGTGTTTTCACACTGGTGATACCCTGATAGCTTCTCGCTGGTGCATTACCACCCTTTGGTACAAGCACGATCTGGATTCCTTCCAGTCTCTTCGCAAGTCCTGCGGTTCCTGCTGCTTCGCCGTTCTTTGCCCAGCCAAGCCAGCCAAAGCTCTGTGCATGTACACGGTAATATACATCGTAATGCTCTGCCATCTCGCCAGTCAGTGCAATACGGATTGCTTCGAGACGCTTCGCCTCTCCACTTGTACCAGACATATCTCCATCGCGCCTCCAAGTATTTGGATTGTTTTCATTTCCCTGCCAGCCAAAGGTCTGTACATGGGTTGTGTAAACAATGCTTCCACTGTATGGCTTATTTGTAAGCTTGATATTGATACCTTCGAGTCTCTTTGCCTGTCCGGAAGTACCACTCATCTGTCCGTTATACTTCCATCCCTGCCAGCCAAAGGTCTGTACGTGTGTGCGGTATGCAACATTGACATTTGCCTCTCCAGCCACACTTGGATTTGTATTTGAAGTTGCCTGATTGCCAACCACTGGAGAAGAACCAGCCTTTGCAATATAACTCTTTGCCTGATGTACGCCAGATGCTGCGTTAACACCTGCGTAGTTGACACCCGGTACAGCTGCGCCCTTCTTCACTACCACGATCTGGATACCTTCCAGTCTCTTTGCATAACCTGCAGTTCCAGATGGTGCGCCATTCTTCGCCCAGCCAAGCCAGACATATGACTGTGCATGCACTCTGTAATAAACATCGTACTTATCCTTATCTGCGCCTGTAAGCTGGATCTTGATTGCCTCTAATCGCTTTGCTTCACCCTCAGTTCCGTTCATCTCACCATTTGCGGACCAAGGCAACCAGCCGTAGCTCTGGCAATGGGTTGTGTACTGGATTCCAAGGTTGTCATTTCCGTAAACACGGATCTTGATGCCTTCCAGTCTCTTTGCCTTGCCACTTGTACCAGCCATCTTACCATTTACAAACCACTTGCTTGCATTGTTCTCGTCGCCCTGCCAGCCAAAGGTCTGTACATGGGTTGTGTAACGGATTGTCACATCCGGTATTACAACTGGTTCTGGCGTCGGTGTTGGTGCTGGAAGCTTTGCGATTGCTTCCTTTGCAAGAACGGTCTTGCAGACGGTACATTCCTTATGTCTGCTTCCCTCTGCATCGACGGTTGCTGTCTTATCTACGATCCAGTCGGTGGCTGGGCGACTTTTCTT
>ERZ780012.420-NODE-420-length-16234-cov-2.35126_pt1 | contig 16234 bp, 9 predicted proteins | sample MGYA00511869_ERZ780012 | MGnify/ENA primary metagenome ERZ780012 (study PRJEB29588, sample SAMEA2161608) | human gut metagenome | biome: human gut; feature: human-associated habitat; material: faeces | place: Denmark | collected 2008/2010 ... | reverse complement strand
CTCGGAAGAGCCCTCTTCTGGAGATAGCCGGTTCTTGTCGCGACAGAATACTTTCTCTTTATCGCCAACTTGGTTTTGAAGGTGACGGACTGGCTGTACTTTCTGCTTTGACTGTAGGTGATAAAACCGAACTAAGTGACTCTGTTCGTGAAAGTTATTCGGTAGCTGGTGCCAGTCATGTGCTTGCATTGTCCGGGTTGCATATCGGGCTGTTGTATGCCTTGCTCTTTTTTATATTGAGTCCTGTTGCGAAGAGAGGGAACGCAGGCAGATGTTTGCGGGCTGTATTTCTTCTTATCCTTCTTTGGGCTTTCGCTTTTTTTACCGGACTTTCACCATCGGTAGTCCGTTCGGCTTGTATGTTTTCGATCTGGGCAGTGGCGGATATTTTTAATCGTCAGGCTTTATCTTTGAATACGTTGGCGGCGACTGCATGGGTTATGTTACTTTGTAATCCGGTATGGCTGTTTGATGTCGGTTTTCAACTATCCTTCTTGGCTGTTGCTTCTATTCTACTGACATATAAACCCATTTATCGGTTACTTCCGGTAAAGAGTAGGATCGGGAGATATTTCTGGGGACTAATGAGCGTATCTATTGCGGCACAGCTAGGCACTACTCCTCTTGTTATGTTTTATTTCTCCCGTTTTTCAACTCATTTTCTGTTTACTAATTTAGTAGTCATTCCTCTGGTTACCATCATTTTGTATTCTGCCGTTGTTATGCTTCTCCTGACTCCGCTACACTGGATACAAAATTCTATAGCAGAGGGCGTCAAGTTTCTTCTGGATGCACTTAATACTTTCATTCATTGGGTAGAACAGCTTCCTTATGCTTCTATTGACGGAATATGGCTATATCAGTTGGAAGTGCTCGGCCTTTACCTCTCCGGCGGTCTGGTGTTTTACTATTTCGCAAGCCGGGGATTAAAGAATCTTCTGATCTGTCTCTTTTCAATATTATTGTTAGGTGTCTATCATGTGTCTATGTCCTGGGTGGACCGTCCTCTGGATAGTATTGTTTTCTATAATGTTCGCGGTTGTCCGGCAGTTCATTGTCTAGACAATAATGGGAATTCACGGATAGTTTATGGAGATAGTCTTTCTGATAAAAGGCAGTTGTATCGTGTTGCAACAAATTATTGGAATCATCACCAATTATTGTCGCCGTTAGAGGTGACAGCCGATTATCAAGATACCGCGCTCTGCTGCCGGGAACAAATACTGTCTTACCATGGACGACGCATTTGTATGGTGACCGATCATCGCTGGCGGAACAAATCTGCCGCTACTCCGTTATATATTGATTATCTTTACTTATGCAAAGGCTATAACGGTCATTTGAAAGAACTCAGGTTGCTCTTTGCTCCGGAGTGCATTATATTAGATGCATCCCTTTCGGAACATCGCAAGCAACTCTTTGAAGAGGAATGTAAACAGTCTGGTTTGCGTTTTATCTCTTTATCCGAAAAAGGTTCTGTGCGGTTTTTGCTCTAAGTACAAAGATTTATCGTACATTTGCATCTTGATAAAGTATTATAGTATGTTGACGAAAGTAATTGAACAAGCCAAAATAGATCATTTTACCAAATGGTTTGAACGGGCTGACAAAATAGTAATTGTATCTCATGTATCTCCTGATGGTGATGCTATCGGTTCTTCACTAGGATTATACCATTTTTTTGATTCACAGGAAAAGACAGTAAACGTAATCGTTCCCAATGCTTTCCCCGATTTCCTTCGGTGGATGCCGGGCAGCAAAGACATTCTCTTGTACGACCGTTACAAAGAATTTGCGGATAAGTTGATAGCTGAAGCAGACGTAATCTGCTGTCTGGATTTCAATGCATTGAAACGTATTGATGATATGGCGGATGCGATAGCAGCTTCTCCCGCACGTAAAATAATGATCGATCATCATCTTTACCCGGAAGAATTCTGTAAGATTACGATGTCTTACCCGAAGATTTCTTCTACTTCCGAATTGATCTTTCGGTTGATCTGCCGTATGGGCTATTTTAGCGACATCTCTAAAGAAGGAGCCGAATGTATCTACACAGGTATGATGACGGATACAGGCGGATTCACCTACAACTCCAACAATCGGGAAATCTATTTTATCATCAGCGAACTTCTTTCCAAAGGGATTGATAAGGATGATATCTATCGTAAAGTATATAATACGTACTCGGAAAGCCGTTTGCGTCTAATGGGATATGTGTTGTCTAATATGACTGTTTATTCGGACTACAATGCAGCCTTAATCACATTGACAAAAGCCGAACAGAGTAAGTTTAATTATATAAAAGGTGATAGCGAAGGGTTTGTGAATATCCCTCTTACTATTAAAAACGTTTGTTTCTCCTGCTTCCTGCGTGAGGATACGGAGAAACCGATGATTAAAATTTCCCTTCGTTCGGTAGGGAACTTCCCATGCAATCAGTTGGCTGCCGAATTTTTCCACGGAGGCGGACATCTCAATGCCTCGGGCGGTGAGTTTTTCGGAACAATGGAGGAGGCCAAAGCTGTCTTTGAGAAAGCACTGGAGAAATATAAACCTTTACTCACAGCAAAAAGCTGAGTGCGGAAGGTTAAAAGTGAATATTGAAAGGTTAAAAGATACGAACTTTCAACATTCCTCTTTCAACTTTTAATGATTTTGAGATACATTTGTGCGGAATATAGCTAATTAACAGATAATGAAGAAACTTATATTTTTATTTCTCTCTGTGATAGCAGCCGGAAGTCTGTTCCAGGCATGCGACAATTCTAAGACTTATGCAGAAATGCTGGAGGATGAAAAGAATGCGGTGAATAAGTTCATCAAAGATAGTGCAATTAATGTGATCTCCTTAGAGGAGTTCGAACGGGATACAATTACCGATCTGTCAAGAAATGAATATGTTGCTTTCTCAAATGGCGTCTATATGCAGATTGTAGATCGTGGAAATGAGGATGATCCGGAAGATACTTTTGCTAATAATAATGTGATTTGTGCCCGCTATCTGGAAAAGAATATAGCGAGTAATGAGTTGACTTGTTTCAATGTTGTCCTTCCTGAATATATTAATGCTTCTGATTATTATAGATCTCCCCTTACATTCCGTTATGTCAACGAAAATTCATCAGCTTATGGAATTGTTTTAAGCACTCCTCTTGATTATGATTATTTGTGGACAGCAAATTCGTACGGAACAGCTATTCCCGGTGGATGGCTGTTGGCATTGCCATACTTGCGGGATAATGCTCATGTACGTTTGATTATTCCTTCAAAAATGGGGCATAGTATTTCGCAACAGAATGTGATTCCATATTATTATGATATCTGGAAGTTTGAAAAAGCAAAAAGTTAAAGCACTAACATTAAATAAATCTATTAGTTAAAACCTATGACTCTAATCAAATCTATCTCTGGAATCCGCGGAACAATCGGCGGAGGAGCGGGCGAAGGATTGAATCCGCTCGACATCGTAAAATTCACTTCGGCTTATGCTACTTTAATACGTAAGACTTGCAAAGTAAAAAGCAATAAGATTGTTGTGGGACGTGATGCCCGCATCTCCGGTGAAATGGTAAAGAACGTAGTAGTCGGTACCCTAATGGGAATGGGCTGGGATGTTGTAGACATCGATCTGGCTTCTACTCCGACTACCGAATTGGCTGTAACAATGGAAGGCGCGTGTGGAGGTATTATCCTGACAGCCTCTCACAATCCGAAACAGTGGAACGCATTAAAATTACTGAATGAACATGGTGAATTTCTGAATGCAGCCGAAGGTAACGAAGTTCTTCGTATTGCTGAAGCTGAGGAATTTGACTATGCAGATGTAGATCATCTGGGTTCTTATCGTAAAGACCTGACCTATAATCAGAAGCATATTGATAGCGTGCTGGCTCTTGACTTAGTGGATGTAGAAGCCATTAAGAAAGCCGGTTTCCGTGTAGCTATCGACTGTGTGAATTCGGTAGGCGGTATTATTCTTCCTGAATTGCTTGAGCGTCTGGGCGTGAAACATGTAGAAAAACTCTACTGCGAGCCTACCGGAAACTTCCAGCACAACCCGGAACCACTTGAAAAGAACTTGGGTGACATCATGAACCTGATGAAAGGTGGAAAAGCTGATGTAGCTTTTGTAGTAGACCCGGACGTTGACCGTTTGGCTATGATTTGCGAGGACGGTGTAATGTATGGTGAGGAATATACATTGGTTACTGTTGCCGATTATGTACTGAAACATACTCCGGGTAACACTGTTTCTAACTTGAGTTCTACCCGTGCTTTGCGTGATGTGACTCGTAAGTATGGTATGGAATATAATGCTTCTGCCGTAGGCGAAGTAAACGTAGTAACAAAGATGAAGGCAACCAATGCTGTTATCGGTGGTGAAGGAAACGGTGGAGTAATCTATCCGGCCAGCCACTACGGTCGTGATGCATTGGTTGGTATCGCATTGTTCCTTAGCCATTTGGCTCATGAAGGAAAGAAAGTCAGCGAACTCCGTGCTACTTATCCTCCTTACTTCATTGCCAAGAACCGTGTCGACCTGACTCCGGAAATTGATGTAGACGCTATCCTTGCTAAGGTAAAGGAAATCTATAAGAATGAGGAAATCAACGATATCGACGGTGTGAAGATTGACTTTGCAGACAAATGGGTACATTTGCGTAAAAGTAATACGGAACCGATTATTCGCGTATATAGCGAAGCTTCTACAATGGAAGCTGCAGAAGAAATCGGTCAGAAGATTATGGACGTAATTAATGAGCTAGCGAAGAAATAACGCTTCATTGATATTGGATAAATAAAAAAGGAGGAACTTAATCAGTTCTTCCTTTTTTTATTCGAAGTAAATTATTGTAAGAGCGGGGATCTCCGCCCTCCTTATAGTTCCTTAGAATCGGCAGCGAAGATCTATCCCAAATTGCATCGGACGTCCTTGTTGCATGAACCCTTTGTTCATTGTTTCAAAGTAGAAGGCTGCATAATCTTTATTCAAGAAGTTACGTGCCCAAAAACTAATCATTGCATCACCTATTTCTAAGTTTGTGCGCCAGTTGAGAGTACCGTAGAAGGATTGGCTGACGTTATTTTGCTCAGTCCAATAGATTCGTCCGGCAGCGTTATAGTTTGCTTGGAACACTACGCGGTCAAAGATAGAACGGGGATTGCAAGTAATAGCGTATTCTCCGCCGATATTTAATGTATGCTTGGGGACGAAGGGTACATACTTGCCGTTATATGACTTATCCGTAAGATTACCCTCACTGTCTTTTTGCTTTGTTACATAATCTGTAAAGGTGGCATACGTATATCCGTAGCTTGCATTTAGACTCAACTCATTTGTCAGGCTGGTACGTAGGGCAGCTTCGACACCATAACTTCTGCTTTTTCCTGCATTGATTGTGACACGTCCCAAACCACTTTCTGCCATTTGAGAAATTTGTTGATCGCGTGTATCCATGTAGAAGGCGGCAAGGTCAGCCCAAAGTTTACCTTCCCACAAAGTCAGGTGAGAACCTATTTCATAGTTCCAGGAATATTCGGGCTTGTATTGAGTCGTTGCTTTCACCTCCGGCAGTTCATCTTTCATTCCTAATATTCTCTCCGCCATTAAAGAAAAGTTCGGGTCGGCAGCTAATGCATCCAACATTGAATTTTTTAAAGCTCCTTGTGCTAAATCAGAAAACATCTGAATATTGTAGCCTCCCGAACGATATCCCTTGGATACAGTTGCATAAATACTGTTTCCTTTTTCCCATTCATACTGGAGAGCGAATTTAGGAAGTAATTGTACGTAGTCGGTGGATTCCTTGCCAATGAATGAGCTTATAGCTTCCAAACCTTTACTGGTAATATTCATAGGTCCCATTGCTAAAGAGAAGTCAAAGTTTAGAGGGTTGCTGATAGAATTATACTCCATCTTAATTTTCTCGTAGTCTAAACGTAGACCGATTGTGGCAGATAGTCCTTTGATAAACAGATTATTGAATGTTGACTGATGAAAAACAGCTCCATTTAATATCGGAGTGTCAAAACTACCGCCAACTCCCAATATGGAATTATTGGCTGTCATACGCATCTTGGGACCAGCAAGCCCTTCAAATATTTTGTTTACATTACTTTCAATTACAGTTTTTACGCCTTCTTGCCTGAAATCTACCGGGCCGCTTGTATGTAACCACTGATAGAATCCGGAAACTCCGGTTGCCCATTGCCAACGCTTCTCCGGCTTTGATTTGAATACGATCTCTTCAGAAATTGTATTTGCTCTTTGTTTCTGTTCCAGAGTATAAATGTCTTTTTCTGTAAAGTCCTGATCGAGAAACATACGGTCATTCAGGTTTTGGTAGCCTGTGACCGCATTTAAAATAAATGTCCTGGTTTGATATTCTATATTAACTCCGGAGTTTAATAATCCGCGACGATAGCTACTGCGTTCGTTGTTGGCGATTTTTCCGATATATTCGGGGCGAGTTTCTTCTCCTTCTGTAACACCTGTATATTTATAAGGATATCCCCCCTGGTCACTATATTCGTAGCTCAATGTCATATCGACTTTCAGATTCGGTGTCGGCAGATAAATACCGCGGAAGCGTCCGCCTCCGGCGTTGCTTTTATCTATTTTCTCATTGTTGCGTGCTGCATTCTCAAAGAAACCTCCTGTATGTTCATAGAAACCTCCGGTGGAGAAAGCAAAACGGTCGGAGATACGATGATAATGTGTCAGTGAAACATTATAGTCGTTGTAGGTGGCGGCTCCCATTCGGATATCAGTCCCTTGATAAGTGAAAGGAGATTTGGTATGTATCTTGATTAGTCCGCCCATTGTATTACGGCCGTAAAGAGTACCTTGCGGACCACGAAGAATGTCGATACGTTCGATATCAGCGTAGTTGAAGTCGAAAGCGGACTTATCTATATAAGGGATATTGTCTACATAAAGCCCTACGGAGGGGGTGTTGATACGTGAACCGATTCCGCGGATATAAATAGAAGTAGTAAGTTTGGAACCATAGTCCGGGATGAACAGGTTAGGAACGATGCCTGTCAGGTTTTTCACGGAGTGTACCTGATTTGCTTGCATATCTTTTTGAGATAATAATGTGGTAGCTACCGGCAACTCACGTAGTTTACGGTTCTCTTTCGGAGTAGCGATTACTACCACTTCTTCGATATCTACCACTTTCAGTGAGTCTTTCGGGAAATCTTCCGCCCATGCTGTCCCTGTCGTTAGGAGCGTGAGGGCAATCATAATATTCTTTGTCTTCATCTGTAGTTAATTTGTCCGGTGCAAAGTAACGGCAAATATCGTTGACAGGCAATCCTCATTTATTAGGATTATGCAGTATAGAAAAACAAAATATGCTATGAATATCCGGAAGATTTTGTCGGAAATATTCTTTATTTGCCTGATAATATCATATCTTTGCCCGACAACAGAACTAAATAGAAACGGATTATGACAAAGAATAAACTATTCGCTTGGGCTATAACACTTCTCTGCTTTTCGTTGACCTCTTGCAGCGATGAAAAGGACGGCCCGTCAGAAAAGATATTGGTGACTAATGCAGGGGTGACGGAAGCTAACCAAACGGTTAAACCGGGAGATATCGTTCATATTTATGGTGATGGTTTTCAGGAAGGCGACCAGGTGGACTTTGACTTTCGTTGGGATCTTGGAGAACCCTTGTTCCCGGAAGGATATCTTGGACCTGTCAGTGCGGAGATTGTAGAGAGGCATTCGAATGGAATGAGTATCCGAATGCCTTATCGCAAGCCGGAATCACGTGTTGAGATATTCCTGAACAGGGCAAGTGAGAGAATGTCGTTGGGAAAAGTACTACTTGCAGATGGACAAACGCCTAAAGATTTCAGACTGTATGGAATAAATGAGACCGACAAGACAATAGAGCGGGCGTATGCTGAAGAAACCGTCACTGGTAAAAAAACGTGGGATATGAGTGCACATCCGGACTTCCGTTCGGTTGTCAATCTTCAAAAGACTTATGGGCTGTGCGGGCTGGCAAAAGAAAATGGTGTGCAGCAACCCTTCTTCCTTGATTTCTGTACAGGCGAGTGGAAAGCTTTAAGTTTCTACGATTATAATACACTGGCATTGGTTATTGGCAGCGGAAATGATATTGCGGCCATTCAACAGAGAGGTAAAGGATATTCATTATATAATGTTTCCGCAGGTTTGGAACAAAGTAATTATGCAACTAAGACGCGGAGTAATTTTCCTATGCCGGAACCTCAATTTGAACTTCCGGAAGGATTTACTCCTGAACAATTCGGGGATTATCCGGGTGTGTTTATGCAAGGTAATGAGATTATTTTATTGTCGGCAAGGAAAGGAAACGGGAAATGGGTTCCCATGTTGTATAATTATAGAAATGGCTTTTATGTACTTGAAGGGATTGAAGCAGATGCCATTATTCCGTTTTATTTCGGAATGGCACTTCCCGATAGCGGTAGTCCTTCCTTATTATACCAAAAGAAGGTCGGTTACATGATTTATCACTCATCAGGTGACAATCGTGGCAGCAGTTTCCGTCTTCTTGAACCGGATAAGGAGAGCAGCAAGTTACAGTTACAAGAACCGTTTGTTCAATTGTCCGATAAGAAAGTTGTTTCAATAACTAACAGACCTGACCGTATCGGTACAATCACCGTGCTCTTTTCCGATAAAGAAGAAGGGCGCACCACTTCTGATTTTGATTGGAACAGCAAAGAGTGGACAGATTACACCGATCTTTCTGATATGCCATATAACTCAGTAGTATGGGCTAATTGATAGTCAATAGTAAAAACACTTATATCCGGTCTGCTTCTATATATCCGTTCATTACGGCATAAATAGTCAGACCGGATACCGATTTAATACCTAATTTCTCTGTTATGTTTTTCCTGTGAGTGATAACGGTAGTCAGGCTGATATTCAGTTTATCTGCTATTTCTTTGTTGATTAACCCTTTGGTAATCAGCACGAGTACTTCAATTTCGCGAGCAGATAAAAGTACCTGAGGATGTTCTGCAGGAATCATCGGAGGCATATCCTTCACGGGATATCCGTTGTGATGAGCATGTTGATGAAGTTTCAGGATATTCTTTACCAGTTTTTCTTCCGACTCATAAATATTGAGTACCGGAACACCGGAAAGTTGGAATTGCGGGCTGTCACTGGCAAGGACAATCGTTTTTCGCTTCCGGGGAAGGAAGAAAGCGTTATGCTCCACATAGATTTGTGCGGAGATAAAATAATGGGCGTACATATCCGGCGTATCATCCATTAACTCATTGAAGTTATGGAAGGTACGGATCGTTGCCATAGGGATGATCTCTTCCAATATGGATTTGAGTCCCAGGCTACAGAGAGTATTCGGCTCAATAATTGCTATTTCAGGTTTGTAGTTCATTCTTTTCTATTGTTCGGATGATTGATTCAGATAGTTGGCTACTGCTTCCGCACACCGTTCTCCGTCTACTCCGGCAGAAACGATTCCTCCGGCATAGCCCGCACCCTCTCCGCAAGGGAATAGTCCGCGAACGGTTACGTGTTGAAGCGTCTCTTTATCTCGTATGATGCGGACAGGGGAAGAGGTACGTGTTTCTACCCCGATCATAACGGCTTCGTTGGTCAAGAAGCCATGACTGCTGCGTCCGAATTGTTGAAAGCCGAGTGATAATCTCTTGCTGATAAACTCCGGCATCCAGAAGTGAAGCGGAGAAGAAATCAACCCCGGACTATATGAGGATTCCGGTAAGTCATAACTTAGCTTCTTGCGGGTGAAATCCAGCATACGCTGTGCCGGAGCTGTCTGGCGTCTGCCGCCTTGCAACCAACATTGACGTTCCAATTCTTCCTGAAAGTGCAGGGGGAGAAGTTGGGTATTGAACATCGAAAGTTGAGAGCTACTGAGAGAAGGGTTAAGAGCGAGTAGTTGTTCATTTTGTTGCGCAGCTAACTCTCCACTTTCCATTCTCAACTCTTCATTTATGAAATCTTCCGGCTGTATCTCTACCACCATTCCCGAATTACTCCAGCGCGAGCCACGATTGGAAGGCGACATACCGTTCACTACCACTTGCTCCGGTCCGCTGGCTGCAGGGACGATAAAGCCGCCGGGACACATACAGAAACTATACACGCCTCTGCCTTCAACTTGGGTGACGAAACTATATTCTGCAGCAGGGAGATATTTTCCCCTTCCGTTTTTATTATGATATTGTATCTGGTCGATCAGTGTTGCCGGGTGTTCCAAACGGACACCTACAGCGATACCTTTTGCCTCAATCGTTACATTATTAGCTGCGAGCCAACGATAAACATCCCTTGCCGAATGCCCGGTTGCAAGTATCACAGGACCTAGAAAAGTCTTTCCTGTATTTGTCTCAATGCCTTTGATCTCGTTATTCTCAATAATCAACGCATCCATTCTTGTCCGGAAATGTACTTCTCCGCCACATTTGAGAATCGTATTCCGCATATTTTCAATGACACGCGGCAACTTGTCCGTTCCGATATGCGGATGTGCATCAGCCAGTATAGCCGTAGAAGCTCCATGCTGGCAGAATACATTGAATATCTTGTCTACATTTCCTCTTTTCTTACTACGGGTATAAAGTTTTCCGTCCGAATAAGCTCCTGCACCCCCTTCTCCGAAACTATAATTGGATTCCGGATTTACCATATGTTCCCTACTGATTTGCGCCAGGTCCTTTTTCCGTTCACGCACATCTTTTCCGCGTTCTACAATCACCGGGCGTAATCCGAGTTCGATAAGGCGCAGAGCGGCGAACAATCCGCCGGGACCTGCGCCAACCACAATTACTTGTGGTTTTCCTTCCACACTATTATATACTGTATGCTCGTATTCATCTTCTTCAGGCATTTCGTTGATGTAGGTCCGTATTTTCAGATTGACGAAAATCGTTCGCTGACGAGCGTCAATGCTTCGCTTTAAGATGCGGGTAGCATTGATATTGCGTAAATTTAGTCCTTTCTCTTCAGAGAGATATTCTTTCAGCCGTTGTTCGTTCGCTGCGATTTCGGGATGTACGCGGAGTTGGTATTCTTGTATCATTTGGTTATTGTTACTTTAGATTATAAAAAGATAAGGCAGATAACATAAATCAGTGTCTTATCCGAATAACGCCCTGAACGCCTCTTCTACCTTTCTTACGGGCACTAACTCTATCTTTAGCTTCTTCGTATCAATGCCTTGCAAATTATATTTGGGCAACAGGAAACGCTTGAAGCCAAGCTTCTCGGCCTCTCCGATACGTTGTTCAATCCGGTTCACCGGACGTATCTCTCCCGACAAACCGATTTCTCCTGCCATACAGACTTCCGGTTCGATAGCTGCATCCATATTTGAAGAAAGAATGGCACTGATAACTGCGAGGTCGATGGCCGGGTCATTCACTTTCAGTCCTCCGGCGATATTCAGAAATACATCTTTCTGTGCAAGCTTGAACCCGACACGTTTTTCGAGGACGGCCAGAAGCATATTCATTCTTCGTATATCAAATCCGGTTGCCGAACGTTGGGGATTACCATAAACAGCGGAGCTTACCAGAGCCTGAGTCTCAATCAGGAAGGGACGTACTCCTTCGATAGCAGAAGCGATTGCTACTCCGCTCATTCCTTCATGGTCTTGGCTAAGCAGTAGTTCCGAAGGATTGCTCACCTGGCGTAGCCCGTCCTGCCGCATCTCATAAATACCCAGTTCGGCCGTACTACCGAAGCGATTCTTGATACTGCGTAAAATACGGTACATATAATGTTGGTCACCTTCAAATTGGAGAACTGTATCAACGATATGTTCCAACACCTTGGGGCCTGCAATGCTCCCTTCTTTATTTATATGTCCGATAAGCAAGATCGGCGTATGAGTCTCCTTTGCGAAACGTAGGATAGATGCCGAACACTCTCTGACCTGAGCGATACTTCCGGGAGACGATTCGATGGTTTCCGTAGAGATAGTCTGTATGGAGTCGATAATAACCAAATCCGGATTCGTATTTTTGATATGGACATAAATCTGTTCAAGGGAAGTCTCACAAACGATGAAGCAGTCGCTGGAAACCTCAGAAAGACGGTCGGCACGTAATTTTAATTGCCGTGCACTTTCCTCGCCGGATACATAAAGGATTTTCTTTTCCGGCATACGGAGTACGGTTTGCATGACGAGAGTTGATTTTCCGATTCCCGGTTCGCCGCCGATCAGTACTAAAGAACCCGGAACAAGTCCGCCGCCCAGTACGCGGTTCAGTTCATTATCATGCATATTGATTCGCGGTTCATCGTCCGCTATGATCTCACTAAGAATAACCGGCTTGGGCTTTTGCGTTTCTATGCCCGATACCGGCCGGCGGTTAACCGGCTCTTTCCGTACGATTTCCTCAACATACGTATTCCATTCTCCGCACGACGGACATTTGCCTACCCATTTCGGTGAATCCTGTCCGCAGTTACTACACACATATACGGTCTTTTCTTTAGCCATTGTATTCTTATTAGTTTTCTAGAGAATACAAAAGTATGTATAATCTGTTCAACGCGCAAAACAAATCCCGGCAAAATCAGTTTATTGTTCAATCATCCGTTTCCAAACTCATCGTTATTGCTGAAATGTTATTAACTGTTGGACGGTAAGGAAAGAAGTCCTCATCGGTACCGGATACCTTCCTCAATGCCGGACGGAACGTTATATAGAGCCGGTAAGTTTACAGAGTTATTTCTCCCGCTATTGAACGGTTCATCCGGTCACGCACCTCGTCCGGCGTAGAGCCGTGTCCCAACAGAAACATTAATTTGGTAACGGCGGACTCCGTCGTACTGTCATATCCGGAGACGACCCCTGCCTGCAACAACTGATATCCGGTTTCGTAACGTTCCATTTCTACGGTACCTGCACTACATTGTGTCACGTTGACAATGATGATTCCCCGTGCACTGGCCTGGCAGAGCAAGCGGATGAACCATTCCTTCCGGGGAGCGTTGCCGGAACCGTACGTTTCGAGTACTACCGCTTTCAATCCTTCTATTTTCAGAATGGCAGCCACTACATTCTCCTGAATGCCGGGGAAAAGTTTCAGAACGACCACATTGGTATCCAGTAAATAGTGCGGTTTCAATTCCCGTTCTTCTCCGTTCACATGAATCTGTACATTATTATATTTAATATGAATCCCCGCTTCGGCCAGTACCGGATAATTGAATGACCGGAAAGCGTTGAAGTTTTCGGCATTTATTTTGGTAGTGCGATTTCCCCGCATCAAATGGTTCTCGAAGAAGATACAGACCTCCGGGACAAGCGCTTTTCCTTCCTTATTCTGTGCAATGGCAATTTCAATACTCGTCATCAGATTTTCCTTTCCGTCCGTGCGGAGTACCCCTATCGGCAGTTGCGAACCTGTCAGAATAACAGGTTTGTCCAGTCCTTCCAACATGAAGCTGAGTGCTGACGCAGTGTACGCCATTGTGTCTGTGCCATGCAGAATGACGAATCCCTGATAGCGGTCGTAATTTTCGTGAATGATACAGACCAGCTTCCGCCACATATCCGGTTCCATGTCCGAAGAATCCATGGGAGGGTCAAACTGGTAAGTATCAATTGGAAAGTTGAATTTCTGCAATTCGGGAACGTGTTTCTGAAGTTGTTCGAAGTTGAAACTCTCCAAAGCACCGGTTGTGGTGTTTTCAATCATACCAATTGTTCCACCTGTGTATATTAACAATACGGAAGTATTTAAAGGGTACATAAGCTAATTTTCTGCGATTGTTTTCGCAAATATAACAATATAATTGATAAATAAGTAGCAAAATGTCATAAAAATGCTGTCTGTTGATTGAGGAGAAAAGAAACGTAGGATTCTTTTTATCAGAAAAAAACGGGAAAAAGTGATAGATTGAATGTTTTTATTATTACTTTTGCGACACTTATCAAAAACAAGAGTAGAAACAAGGACTATGATGAAGTACTATCCGCATACAGTCACATCCATGTGCACCATGACCCTTTGGGGTTGAGGGATAGTATTTGTGTATCTACGTGATTCACGCCTGTGTAAGTAGGCAAAATTCAAATTAAACTTTTTCGTAAACAACCAATCGTTCTGTAAAACTATACACAGGACATTGCATTAAAATAAGTATCTTCATGAAAGTAATGAAATTCGGCGGAACGTCCGTAGGTTCCGTGAACAGCATTTTAAGTGTAAAGAGAATTGTAGAGTCGGCATCGGCCGGCGAACCGGTTATTGTAGTAGTTTCCGCATTGGGAGGCATCACTGATAAATTGATAAACACATCGAAAATGGCGGCTACCGGAGATTCGGCCTATGAGGGTGAGTTCCGCGAAATTGTTTATCGTCATGTGGAAATGATTAAAGAGGTGGTTCCTGCCGGAGAAGGGCAAGTGGCGTTGCAACGTCAGATTGGCGAATTGCTGAATGAATTGAAGGATATTTTCCAGGGTATTTACCTGATTAAAGACCTTTCCCCGAAGACTTCGGACACAATCGTAAGCTATGGCGAGCGCCTTTCATCTATCATTGTTGCCGAGCTGATTAAGGATGCCAAGTGGTTCGATTCGCGTACTTTTATCAAAACTGAAAAGAAGCATAACAAACATACGATTGACGCTGATCTGACCAACAAACTGGTAAAAGAGACTTTCAGCTCTATCCCGAAAGTAGCATTGGTGCCGGGCTTTATTTCTTCCGACAAGACAACCGGAGAAGTAACCAATCTCGGTCGCGGCGGTTCGGATTATACGGCTGCCATCATTGCTGCGGCGCTCAATGCCGACAGTCTGGAGATATGGACAGATGTGGATGGCTTTATGACTGCTGATCCGCGTGTGATTTCAACGGCTTATACTATCTCCGAACTTAGCTATGTAGAAGCAACCGAACTTTGTAACTTCGGTGCGAAAGTAGTTTATCCGCCGACGATTTATCCCGTATATCATAAGAATATTCCTATTATAATAAAGAATACGTTCAATCCGGATGGAGTGGGGACCGTCATCAAACAAGAAGTCTCCAATCCGCATAGCAAGGCGATTAAAGGAATTTCCTCTATCAATGATACCAGTCTGATTACGGTTCAGGGATTGGGTATGGTAGGTGTGATTGGTGTGAACTACCGTATCTTTAAGGCGTTAGCGAAGAATGGAATCAGTGTATTCCTTGTTTCGCAGGCTTCATCGGAGAACAGTACTTCTATCGGTGTACGCAATGCGGATGCAGACCTGGCTTGTGAAGTGCTGAACGAAGAATTTGCGAAAGAGATAGAAATGGGAGAAATTTCCCCGATTCTCGCCGAAAGAAACTTGGCGACAGTCGCCATTGTAGGTGAGAACATGAAGCATACGCCGGGCATTGCAGGTAAATTGTTCGGTACGCTGGGACGCAACGGTATCAATGTGATCGCTTGTGCACAAGGCGCATCGGAAACCAACATCTCTTTCGTTGTCGATGCAAAATCATTACGTAAATCGCTGAACGTTATCCACGACTCTTTCTTCCTGTCCGAATATCAGGTCTTGAATTTGTTTATTTGCGGTATCGGTACGGTAGGCGGGAGCCTGGTAGAGCAGATTCGTTGTCAGCAAGAGAAGCTAATGCTGGAAAACGGACTGAAACTGCACGTTGTAGGTATCATTGACGCAACGAAAGCGATGTTTAGCCGTGAAGGGTTCGACCTCGCCAATTTCCGTGAAGAGTTGCAGCAGAAAGGAAAAGACAGTAATCTGCAGACAATTCGTGACGAGATTGTAGGAATGAATATCTTCAACTCCGTATTTGTAGATTGTACGGCCAGTCCCGATATTGCTTCACTCTACAAAGATCTTTTGCAACACAATATTTCCGTTGTAGCTGCCAACAAGATTGCCGCTTCTTCGGCATACGAAAACTATCGTGAACTGAAGACGATCGCCCGCCAGCGCGGTGTGAAATATCTGTTTGAAACGAATGTAGGTGCCGGACTTCCGATTATCAACACTATCAACGACCTGATTCATAGTGGTGACAAAATCTTGAAAATCGAAGCAGTACTTTCGGGTACATTAAATTATATCTTCAATAAGATTAGCGCCGACATTCCTTTCAGCCGTACTATCAAAATGGCGCAGGAGGAACGTTACTCCGAACCCGACCCGCGCATCGACCTGAGTGGAAAAGACGTTATCCGCAAGTTGGTGATTCTGGCGCGTGAAGCCGG
>ERZ780012.409-NODE-409-length-16604-cov-7.00677_pt1 | contig 16604 bp, 12 predicted proteins | sample MGYA00511869_ERZ780012 | MGnify/ENA primary metagenome ERZ780012 (study PRJEB29588, sample SAMEA2161608) | human gut metagenome | biome: human gut; feature: human-associated habitat; material: faeces | place: Denmark | collected 2008/2010 ... | reverse complement strand
CACCGGCTGACAGGGCCGCTGCAGCGGCGGGCCTGCGGGCGGTATTACCGCCGCCAGCCCTATAAAAATTGCCAGTTCTATTTTCGCACTGCCGGCACTGAAATGCAACCCCTTCTGCTGCTAAGATTTGCACAAAAGGTTTGTTGGTTATGCCAAAACACCCCCGTCACTGCGGGGTGCAGCGGCGGGGGTGTCAGAATTCAAGGCTTATGCGGTGCGGCAGACATCCTTATGCCTTCTGAGAAGCGGTGTGCTTCTTGGTGGCATGGATGAACAGTGCCAGCATTGCAATGGCAAAGACGATGCCGATGGGGTAAGCAACGGCGGTGTTGTAAGCCACCAGCTTGCCGTCCGCATAGGTGTTGATCATCTTGCCCAGGCACTCGGGAGCCAGCACGAAGTAGGTGCAGGACACAGCGCTCATGAAGGTAGCAGGCACGGCGGTGATCCAGAAGTTCTTCTTCTCCTTGAACAGGTACATGGAAGCAGCCCACAGGACGATCATAGCCAGCGTCTGGTTGGTCCAGCTGAAGTAACGCCAGATGACGGTGTAGTTGATGAAGCCCAGTGCGTTGCCGATGCCAAGGAAGGCACCAACGCCCAGCACGGGGATGCAGAGCTTCAGGCGGTTTGCGTAGCTGTCCTGATCGATCTTGAGCCAGTCGGACAGGGTCAGACGAGCGGAACGGAATGCGGTATCACCAGAGGTGATGGGGCAGATAACGACACCGATCATAGCCAGTGCCACGCCAACCTTACCCATGGTCTTGAGGCAGACGTCGTAGATAGCGGCAGACTGACCGGCAGCCAGAGCCTCGGCCAGACCGACCATCTTGCCATCGGTGATGGTGTACAGTGCGCAGCCGGCAGCAGCCCAGATCAGAGCGATGATGCCCTCGCTGACCATTGCGCCGTAGAACACGAAGTGACCCTGCTTCTCACTCTTCATGCAGCGAGCCATCAAAGGCGACTGGGTGGAGTGGAAACCGGAGATAGCACCACAGGCAACGGTGATGAACATGAAGCTCCAGATGGGGGTGTTAGAGGGATGCATATTGCTGAAGTTTGCCCAGATCTCGGGGATGGTGAAGGCGGGGTTGGTAAAGATACCAAAGATAACGCCCACAGCCATGATGATCAGGCAGATGCCGAACACAGGGTAGATCTTGCCGATGATGGCATCAATGGAGATAAAGGTTGCGATGAAGTAGTACACCAGAATGATAATCAGCCAGAACAGCGTCTGAGTCAGCACGCCATCCAGACCGCTTTGTTTGCACAGTTCCACGATCAGGCCTGCGGGGCCCACTGCGAACACGGTACCCACCATGATCAGCAGCACCACAGAGAACACACGCATGATGTTCTGCATGACAGGTCCGAGGTATCTGCCGGTGACCTCAGCGATGGAAGCACCATCGTTGCGCTCGCTCATCATACCGGAGAAGTAGTCATGCACACCGCCTGCAAAGATGGTGCCGAAGGTGATCCACAGGAACACCACGGGACCCCACAGAGCACCCTGCAGTGCACCAAAGATGGGGCCCAGACCTGCAATGTTCAGCAGCTGGACCAGGAACAGCTTCCACTGGGGCATCACGACGTAGTCAACGCCGTCGTTGATGCGCACAGCAGGAGTTTCGCGGTCGTCCGGGCCGAACGTGTTGTCAACGATCTTGCCATAGACAAAGTAGCCGATGATCAAGAGCGCCAGACAGAGTAAGAAACTAATCATACCAGAAACCTCCTTTTTGATTTTCAGCCGCAGCCAGCATTTTGCGTGCCTGGCCGCCGCTTTGACCAATCTCTAGCTTCATGTTAACACTTTTTTCATAAGTGTGTTAATATTTTTCTGGTATGGTTCCCATATCAAAAAATATATAGCCTCATTCAGTTTTGGAATGGCAGCAAAGATTTTTTGGCGTCCTTTCGGCAAATTTCTTTAGTCGGCGGGCAAAGGACCTTTTCCGGGAACCGTCAAAGTTGCCGTTGCCAAACTTTTTGGTCCGTTTTTGTGCAATTTGTTCAAAGGTTTTTGAATTTCTCCTGCAATCGTGGATTCTCTGCCCGAAATGCCGCAAAACGCAAGGCGCCCTCCGCCAAGCTGTTTTTGCGGAGAGCGCCTTGTTTAGGAGATTATTGTATATATGTTTGTATATATCTTAGGCTTTCTGTGCCGCCTTCTTCGTGGCGTGGATGAAGATGGCCAGCATCGCAATGGCAAAGATCACACCGATGGGATATGCCACTGCAGTGTTGTAGATGGTGGTCCCTTCTGCAGTCTTGCTGTTCAGCAGGCCGCCCAGACATTCAGGAGCCAGAATGAAGTAGGTGGCAGAGACCGCGCTCATGAAGGTAGCGGGCACAGCGGTGATCCAGTAGTTCTTCTTTTCCTTAAAGAGATACATGGAAGCCGCCCACAGCACGATCATGGCCAGCGTCTGGTTGGTCCAGCTGAAGTAACGCCAGATCACGGTGTAGTTGATGAAGCCCAGTGCGTTGCCGATGCCGAGGAATGCACCCACGCCCAGAACCGGGATGCAGAGCTTCAGGCGGTTTGCGTAGCTGTCCTGGTCGATCTTGAACCAGTCGGCCAGAGTCAGACGTGCGGAGCGGAATGCGGTATCGCCGGAGGTGATGGGGCACACCACAACGCCGATCATTGCCAGCGCGATGCCCACACCGCCCATGGTCTTGGAGCAGACATCATAAATGGCCTTGGACTGGCCCATGGCCAGCGCTTCAGCCAGACCGGTGTTCAATCCGCCGGTGACTTCGTACAGGCTGCAGCCTGCAGCGGCCCAGATCAGAGCGATGATGCCCTCGCAGACCATTGCACCGTAGAACACGAAGTGGCCCTGCTTCTCACTCTTCATGCAGCGGGCCATCAAAGGCGACTGGGTGGAGTGGAAGCCGGAGATCGCACCGCAGGCAACAGTGATGAACATGAAGCTCCAGATGGGGGTGCCCGACGGATGCATGCTGCCGAAGTGATCCCAGATCTCCGGGATGGTGTAGTCGGGGTTCGTGAAGATGCCGAAGATGACGCCGATGGCCATGATGATGAGGCAGATGCCGAAGATGGGGTAGATCTTGCCGATGACCGCATCAATGGAGATAAAGGTTGCAATAAAGTAGTACGCCAGAATGATGATGAGCCAGAACAGCAGCGAGGTGAGCACGCCGGAAGCACCGCTCTGATGGCACAGCTCCACGATCAAACCGGCGGGGCCCACCGCGAACACGGTGCCCACCATGATGAGCAGCACCACCGAGAACACGCGCATGACGTTCTGCATCACAGGACCTAAGTATTTGCCGGTGATCTCAGCGATGGAAGCACCGTCGTTGCGCTCACTCATCATGCCGGAGAAGTAGTCGTGCACGCCGCCCGCAAAGATGGTGCCGAAGGTGATCCACAAAAAGACCACCGGGCCCCACAATGCGCCCTGCATGGCACCAAAAATGGGGCCAAGGCCGGCGATGTTCAGCAGCTGAACGAGGAACAGCTTCCACTGGGGCATCACAACGTAATCCACACCGTCATTGATGCGCACAGCAGGCGTTTCACGGTCGTCCGGGCCGAAGGTGTTGTCCACGATCTTACCATAGACAAAGTAGCCCACGATCAGGATCGCCAGACAGAGTAAGAAACTGATCATACCAGAAACCTCCTTTTTCTCTTTGCCGGAGCCAAATGGAAACAATCTCCAGAATTTCCATTTATCCCAGCCAACTTTCTGCCTTCATGTTAACATATTTTTCATAAAAGTGATAATATGGTTCTGATATGGGGGCATATCAAAAAGCATCTGGCCGCAAAGATTTTTAGCCGTTTCTGCGTGTATTTTTCAGTCGAACGTGCGCAAAAAAGCAGACCCGCGTGTCAAAGGCGCACGGGTCTGCGGTGAAGTTTCTTTGCTTTTTTCGTTTTTTCGCAGGCGGATGTTTTGCCAGTTCTTTGCCAGTGCAGAGCCCCGAAGGGCCGCTTTTCCGCTCACTTCACGGTGAGGGCGGCCTGCTTATGCAGCAGCTGCACAAAGGTCTGTTCCTCCGGGCGCAGGGTGCCCTTGTCCGGGTAGACCAGCACATCCTTCATGCGCTGGCGCTGGGCAGGGCATTTTTTCAGCACCAGATGGTATTGTTCCAGCGCACGCCTGGGCATGGGCGAAGCCCACATATAGGCGCTGGGCAGATTCTGCAGAATGGAGAACTGGCTGCACCGCTCGTAGACGTGGATGCGGCGGTTCGGGTTCGTGTGCCAGCGCAGGCCGCTGTCCTCGCCGCCGGGCAGCTGGAAATCACCGTGCAGGACTTCCATATAGCTGTTCAGCTGGGTGATATCGGTCACTTCGCACTTTGCCAGCGGGCCCTCGCGGTTGGTCAGCAGCCGGTATTCAAACTCCATCACCGGCTCCCGGTGCAGGCCGTGACGGTCGCAGTAGCGGTGGTAGTAATCCTCGTCTTCTTCCGCATAGCGCAGCAAGGCCAGATGATAGCCCCGCCGCAGCACATGATCCAGCGCTTCCATGGAGCCGGATTCCCGGATATGCACCCGCAGCTGCTGGCTGTCTGCCATCTGCTGCAAAAAATCCACCGTCGCGTAGGAGGCATAGGTGGCGTGGGGCAGCACCACCCGCAGCTCGGCACAGCTGTCCTGCCGGTGGCGGGCGTCGCGGTCCAGCCGGTCCACCTCCTGCAGCACCCGCTCGGCCTGCTGGATGAAGTTGCGGCCCTGCTCGGTGGGGATCATGCCGGTGGAGGAGCGCTCAAAGATGCGGATGCCGTATTCTTCCTCCAGATTTTTCAGTGCCTTGCTGACGTTGGGCTGCGCCGCATAAAGCTGCTTTGCCGCCGCGCTCACCGAGCCCCACTTGCGGATGGCCACCAGATAACGCAGTTCCGTGATATTCATGTGCATCCTCCGTTTTCCAAATTACAACTATTTTATCAATTTCGTCGGCCGGCTGTCAAGCCGAATGCGGTTGACGCGCCCACCGGCGGGCTTTATAATAAAAATGATGTATTTGCTGCGCAAACATGATGTTGTCCTTCGGACAAATGATGATTGCCGCTTTGCGGCAAAATGATGTGTGCCTGCGGGCACATGAAAAATTGCGAGGGGCCCGCCCCGAGCGCATCATGGCCGCCGCAGGCGGCTGCATCATTTCCGCGCAAGCGGAAACATCATGCCCGAAGGGTGTCTCATGTTTGCCCAAAGGGCAAATACATCATTCCAAAAGGAGTTTTGCCGCATGGAAACTGTTTACCGCGTTGTGCGCATCGACGAGCAGATGTATGGCTGCGAAGAACTGCCTGCCGGGCAGCCGGTGCTGTGCGATGTCATGCTGGCCGATGCCGCCGGGAACACCCGCATCCTGCCTTACCCGGACAAGGAGCTCACCCGCCTTGGCATCGACGAGGGCGACACCGTTGCCCTTGCCGCAGACGGAGCCTTGCAGAAGCGCTGAACTGTACGGAGAACTGCCGGGCTTTTTTCACACCGCCGCGCCTTCTCAGGCGCTGCGCGCCAGCTTGTTCCCCTTTTGGCACTTCGTGCCATCTCCCCCGACCGGGGGAGTCTGTCAAAGGGAGAGCCAGGATTTTACAGGAGGAACACATGAAAAAGATCGAAACTTCTGCCTTGATCGGGCTGGGCGCCCTGGGCATCCTGTTCGGGCGCAAAATGCCCGGCGTGCAGGTCATCGCCGACGAAGGCCGCATTGCCCGCTACGCCGCCGAGCCGGTGGTGTGCAACGGCGAGGAATGCAAATTTTCCTACGTCACCCCCGCCGAGGGCAAACCGGTGGACCTGCTTCTCGTCGCCGTCAAGGCCACCGTGCTGGAGCAGGCCATCCAGGATATGGCAAACTTTGTGGGCCCGGATACGGTCATCCTCAGCGTGCTGAACGGCATCACCAGCGAGGAGCACATTGAAGCCGCCTACCCCGGCCACACCCTGTGGAGCGTGGCCATCGGCATGGACGCCACCCGCACCGGGCGCACGTTGGTGTTCAATCAGGCGGGCAAAATTCAGTTTGGCGAGCGCAGCGGCGAAATGACGCCCCGCGTGCAGGCCGTAGCCGCCTATCTGGACGCCTGCGGCATTGCCAACGAGCCCTGCAGTGATATCCTTTATAAGCAGTGGAACAAGCTGATGGTGAACGACGGCCTGAACCAGGCCGCTGCCGCCTTCGACCTGCCTTACGGCGGCCTGCGCCAGAGCGGCGAAGCACAGGACATGATGCGCAAAGCCATGCAGGAAGTGATAAAACTTGCCAACCTCGAGGGCGTGCCCCTGCCGCCGGACAACGACGTGAAGTTCCTCGACGCCATGATGCCCACCTTTAACCCCGAGGGAATGCCCAGTATGCGGCAGGATGTGCTGGCAAAGCGCCCCACCGAAGTGGACGAGTTCGCAGGCGTAGTGCGCCAGCGGGCTAAGAAATACGGCCTGCCCACCCCTGCCAACGACTTTTTCTACACCCGCATCCGGGAGATCGAAGCAGGCTACAGCAAGTAAGGAGTGCCCATGCATAAAATTTATTTCACCCGCCACGGCGAGACCGTGTGGAACGTGGAGAACAAGATCTGCGGCATGACTGACAGCCCCCTCACCGAGCGGGGCCGCCAGCAGGCGCGCCAACTGGGCGAGAGAGTGAAGGCCAGCGGGGTGCACATCGACGAAATTTTGTACTCTCCCCTGTCCCGCGCCGCCGACACCGCCAAGGCTATCGCGGACGCCACCGGACTGCCCGCCCGGTGTGAGCCCCGCCTGCGGGAGCAGTGCTTTGGCAAATACGAGGGCACGCCCCGCAACGGCGGCGAGTTCCGCGTTTCCAAGACCCACTTTGCCGACCGGTACGACGGCGGCGAGAGCATGATGCAGCTGGCCCAGCGCATCTATAACCTGCTGGACGAGCTGAAGGCCGACACCGATAAGACCTACCTGCTGGTGGCCCACAACGGCATCGCCCGGGTGGTGCAGTCCTATTTCTACGACATGACGAACGAGGAGTACGCCATGGCAGGCATCAAGAATTGTGAGCTGGTGGAATATCATTTTGAATAACAAAAGAAGCCGTGCAGTGCACGGCTTCTTTTTGCTTATTATCCCTTATACAGTCCAAACAACTTGAGCAGCTTCTGCCAGAAGTTGAGCACCACAGGCTCCGCTTCCGGCTCGGCGGCCGGTTCCGGGGCGGTGATGGCAACAGTCTGCAGCGCAAACTGCACCGCGCTCACGTCGGTGTTCTCCGCCGAAGTGAAGCTCACTGCTTCCCCGCTGCCGGAAAGGCTTGCCAGCAGGCTGTCCAGCTCATCGCCCATGTCGATGCCGGAGACGTTGTCCCGCAGCTCGCCGGTGCCGCCGGTCAGCTGGGCCGCACCCTCGGCCAGCTGCGCCACGCCCGCTTTCAGCTGGGCCACGCCATCGGTGTAGGCGTTCAGGCCGTCGTCCAGCTGGGCATACTGGCTGGCAAGCTGGTTCACACCGTCGGTCAGCACCGAGAGATTGCCCAGCATCCCGGTGAGCACACCGGCCAGCTGCTGCACGCCCGCGTCAAATTCGCCGTAGCTGCTGTTCAGGGTGCTGCTGCCCTCGTGCAGCTGGGCAATGCCTCCGTTGACCGTGTCGAGGTAGGTCTGCATCGCGTCGATGTTGGCCGTGGAGCCCTGCAGCAGCAGAATGACATCTTTCAGCTGCGGCATCAGCTTGGAGAGCTGTTCCAGCTGGGCAATGGCTTTGGCATTGCCGTCCTTCACCACGTCAAGGTCGAGGCCGTTCTCCTTGAGGATGGCTTTGTAAGCGTCAAAGCTCACCTGCTGTTCCAGCTGGGCCGCGCCCTCGTCCAATTGTGCAATGCCGTTTTTGATCTGGGTGGATGCGTCCAGCAGGGTGTTCAGCTCGTCGGTGGAAGCCGAGATGCCGTTCAGCGCGGTCTGCATCTGGGTGAGGGCGGCGCGCACCTGCGCGGAACCGCCGGTCAAGGCACCGGAATTGCCGTTCAGGGTATCAATGCCCGCCTGCACCTGTGCAATACCGTCGGCCAGTGCGTTGGCACCGTCGTCCAGCTGCACCGAACCGTTCTGCAGCTGGTCCAGCATGCCGGTCAGGTCCACGTCCCCGAGGTCGAGGTTCAGGTTCAGCCGCACGCCGTTCAAAGAAACGGCATCCATGACAAAATCGGTCACGTCGGCGGTGACGGTCACATCGCTGTCCGCGCCCGGCAGCAGAATGTAGGAGAGCTGCTTTTTGCCGCCCACGTTCGCCACGGTGGCACCGGGCGCTTCAATGTTCCGGGCAAGGTCGGTGTCCAGACTCATGGTCACCTGCAGGGCGTATTTGTCAAAAAAATCTCCGGTGCAGTCCGGGTCACGGCTCACCTGCAGGCGGATGGCAAGGGCACCGCTCTTGCCGCCCAGCTCGTCGGGTGAAATTTCCTGCCCGTCCAGCGTATAGGTCAGCTTGACGACCCAGGGCAGCGCCGTGGCGGCGTCCATGGTGCCCTCATAATAGAGCTTGCCGTCCTCGGTCACGTTCACCGTGACGGTGTCGCCGCTCTGGCTGACGGCATCGTTCGTGGTCATGTTGCGCACGGCGGTGTAGCTGCCGTGGTCGGTGACGGTGTCGCCCGCCTGCACCGCAAAGCTGTTGACGGCATACACACCGGTCACCTCACCGGAGGCCGTCAGATTTGCATAGATCACTTCTTCTTTCGCGGTGGATGCCGCGGCAAAGGCCGGCAGGCTGCTGCCCACCAGCAGGCACCCGGCCAGCGCCAGCGCCGACACCCGGCGCACAAATTGCTGTTTCATATGGTTCAAGCCTCCTTCGGCTGTTTTTTCTCCTTGATAATGAGCGGGTCGGCCAGGTACAAAAAGCCCGGCAGGGCCAGCAGCACGATAGCCAGCGAGACCAGACTGCCCACGCCCAAAAAGTTGCCCAGCTGGCCCAGCAGCTGGTTCGTGGAGATGGCCCCCATCAAAAAGCCCACCACGGCCATGGCGCTGCCGGTGGTGCTCACCGAGGTGGTCACGGCGGACACCGTGGCCGCAACGGCTTCTTTGCGGCCCAAGATCTCCCGGAACTCCTGATAGCGGTCCGAGAACAAAATTGCGTAGTCCACCGTCGCGCCCAGCTGCACCGAACTGATGATGAGGTACGCAATATAGAACACATACTGGCCTCGGAAATACGGGATGGCCAGATTGATCCAGATGGCCGTCTCGATGCTCAGCACCAGAATGATGGGCAGAAGCAGCTGCCGCTTCATGAGCAGCAAAATCAGGAACACCGCACCGATGGCCAGCAGATTCACCTTGACCATGTCGGCGGTGATGGTGTCCATCAGGTCGTAGGTGCTCACGCCCTGCCCGGCCAGATAATAATTGTCCGGGTAATACTGCTGCACCGTGGCACGCACGGTCTCCACCAGCGCAAAGGCCGCGTCACCCTCGGTGTCGGCGTCCACGGTAAGCACAAGGCGGGTGTAGCCGCCGGAGACCAGCAGCTTGAGGGTATCGGCGGGCACGAACTCCGGCGGGATGGAAGCGCCCGCGTTGTCCACGTAGGAAAGGATGCCGGTCACCTCCGGGATGGCATGCAGCGCATCTGAAAGCTCGGCCTGCGTGGCAGTGTCGCCCTCCGGCACGAGGACCACATAGGTGTCGCTCTTGCCGAAAATTTCCTCGATGGCGGCGGTGTCCGCGCCCAGACGGGTGTTGGTGCCGAACATATGGGCCGCACCGTAGTGGTACTGGTTCGAGTTGGAAGCCAGATAGCTGGGCACCATCAGGATCGCCAGCACCAGCGCCATGGGCAGCATCACCCGGGAGACGAAGCGGCCGAACTTATCAAAGCTGGGCAGCAGCGGCTTGTGGTGGGTCTTATCCATCCACTTGTAGCACGCCAGCGTCAGCGCAGGCATGAAGGTGAACACGGTGACAAGGCTCAGCACCACGCCCTTTGCCAGCGCAAGGCCGAGGTCCGGGCCGATCTGGAACTGCATGAGCACCAGCGCCAGAAAGCCGATGACCGTGGTCAGGCCGCTGGACAGGATGGAGCCGGTGGATCTGCACAGGGCATCCACCATACAGTCCTCGGGGCTGGCATTCGGGTCTGCCGCCCGGCACTCGGCAAAGCGGTGGATGAGGAACACCGAGTAATCCAGCGACACCGCCAGCTGCAAAATGCTGCCTGCCGCGTTGGTGACGAAGGAGATGGTGCCGAAGATGAGGTTCGTGCCGTTGTTGATGAGGATGGCCGTCCCAAGGCCTGCCAGCACCAGAATGGGCTCGGCCCAGGAGTCGGTGGTCAGGATCAGGATGAACAGCACGTACACCACCGCGATGGCGGCAATTTTTGCCACCTCCGTCACGGTGGAGTTGGTGGCAACGGCCGTGGATACCGCCGTGCCCGCCAGCGCATTGTCCTCGCCGATGAGCTCACGCACTGCATCCACAGCTTCCAGACGTTTGGCGTTCTCCACCGTCACGGTGAACAGGGCGCAGCTGTCTTTGTAATAGGTCTCCACCGTGTCGGTGTCCTGCATCTGCAGGGGCACCGTCACGTCCAGACTGTCGTCCAGCCAGGTGACGGACGCCACGCCGTCGATGGCGGCGATCTTTTCCTTGTAGGCCAGCGCCTCAGGAATGGTCACATCCCGCACCATGACGCGCATGTTCGGGATGCCGCCGGTGAAGGCGCTGTTCATCACCTCGATGGCGGTGGTGGAGGGGGAATCCGGCGGCAGATAGTCGTTGATGTCGTAGTCCACCTGCACCGCGCGGGAGGCAAACACGCTGAGTACGGCGGCCAACGCAAACACCACCAGCACCAGCCTGCGCCGGCGCACGATGGCGGTATAGAATCGTTTCAGCAAAACAGGAAAGCTCCTTCCTTCAAATTTGAACATTTATCATTTTATCAGGTTTGATGCATTTAGAAAATAGACAAATCTTAAACTTTGGCCCAATAACTTTATTTTTTGCCGCAGATCAGCCTTGACAAAGTCCAATTTTGGATTTATACTGTCCCAACTGGCAAAATCCAATCTTGGACTATAGGAAGGAGTGAGGGAATGGACTCTGAAGTAAAGGCGCAGAATATCGCGCTGAACCAGTTCTGCAAGCGCATGAACGAGCAATACCACGCCTATGCTGTGCACTGCGGTCTGTCCGACCCGGCGCTGTGGGTACTCTACTCCCTGTGGGAGGCCGACACCATTCTCACGCAGAACGATATCTGCTCGCTGTGGATGTACCCCAAGCAGACCATCAATTTTACCATCTCCGGTCTTGTGAAAAAGGGCCTTGTGCAGCTGGAGCAGCGGCCCGGAGCACGCAGCGGCAAAGCTGTGCGGCTGACGGCAGCGGGCGAGGCCTTCTGCCACAAGGCGATCACCCCGCTGCTGATGGCAGAGGAGCGCAGCCTTTTGCAGCTGGCCGATTCCGACCGCAGGACGCTGGTTGCTCTGAGCGAAAAACAGTGCATCTTTTTTGAACGGGAGCTGCAAGGCCTTTTGCAGTGCCCCGAAGAATGACCAAAGTTTTATTGAAAGGACTTTTCATGGCAAAGCAAAGAATCCAATTATCTGACCATTTCACCTACTCCCGCCTGCTGCGGTTCGTGCTGCCCTGCATCGGCACCATGCTGTTCACCTCCATCTACGGCATCGTGGATGGGTTGTGCGTGTCGAACTTTGTGGGCAAAACGGCCTTTGCGGCGGTCAACCTCATCATGCCGCTGCCCATGCTGCTGGGCACCATCGGCTTCATGCTGGGCACCGGCGGCAGCGCCATCGTGGGCATCACCCTGGGCGAGGGCGACCAGAAAAAGGCCGACCGCTATTTTACCATGTTCATGCTGGCAGCCCTTGTCTCGGTCAGCGTGCTGGCCGTTTTGGGCATCGTGTTCCTGCGGCCCATCGCCGTGCTGCTGGGTGCCAAAGGAGAACTGCTGGATTACGCCCTGCGCTATGGCCGCATTTTGATGGTGTCGCTGCCCACCTTCGCGCTGCAGAACATGTTCCAGAGCTTTTTCGTCACCGCCGAAAAGCCCCACCTCGGCTTCTACTTCACCGTGGGCGCGGGCTGCACCAACATGGTGCTGGATGTGCTGATGGTGGGCGTCTGGGGCTGGGGCGTCGAGGGTGCTGCCATCGCCACCTTTATCAGCCAGCTGGTGGGCGGCGTGCTGCCGGTGTTCTACTTCATCAACCACAATAACACCAGCCGCCTGCACCTGTGCAAAACCAAAGTTTACGGCAGTGTGCTGCGGGATGCCTGCATCAACGGTTCTTCCGAGCTGATGACCAACCTTTCCATGTCGCTGGTGAACATCCTTTATAATTACCAGCTGCTGCGTCTGGGCGGCGAGGACGGCGTGGCCGCCTACGGCGTCATCATGTACGCGGCCTTCCTGTTCGTGGCCGTGTTCGTGGGCTACGCCGTGGGCAGTGCGCCCATTGTCAGCTTCCACTACGGTGCCCGCAACCACGCCGAGGTGCATAACCTTTACTCCAAGAGCCTGCGGCTCATCGGCGTGGTGGCTGTGGTCATGACCGGCATTTCCATGGTGTTCATCCCCTATGTTTCCCGCATCTTCGTGGGCTACGACGCCAGCCTTCTGGCGCTGACCAACCGGGCCTTCCGGCTGTATGCGCTGAGTTTCCTCATCATGGGCTTCAATGTGTACGCGTCCTCCTTCTTCACGGCGCTGGGCGACGGCGTGACCAGTGCGCTGATCTCCTTCCTGCGCACGATGCTGTTCCAGGTGATCGCCATCATCGTCCTGCCGATGCTCCTTGACATCGACGGCATCTGGCTGGCCATTACCGCCGCTGAGCTGGCGGCTCTGGCCGTGAGCGTGACCATGTTTATCACCAAGGATAAGGTGTTCCATTACCGCAAGGCATAAGTTTCTCCCCTGCTTTTTGCGAAACGGCGAAAAGCGGGGGATTTTTTTGGTGATTCTGGCTCTGCCGCTGGACGGCAAATCGTGCTAGAATGGACACAGCCTTTATTCACTGTTTTACGAGGAATCATTATGACATTGTTTTTGACCAGCAGCCCCAGCGGCTGCCCCTTTGAGCCGGGGCCGGATATTCCGGTGCTGGACACCCGCAACCACTTTGTGGCGAACCTGCGGGCCGTCTGGCCGGATCACGCCGTGCTGGGCCTTGCCATTGCGGCAGACCCCTATGCCTACGAGCAGAACGACGAGATGTGCCGGGTGTTTGCCCAGAGCTTTGCGAACGCCCACCTGCCCCTGACGGCGCTCATCCCCTGCGATGCCCGCAATGCCGAGGAGATCGGTTCTCTTCTGCCCCAGAGCGGCTTTGTGATGCTGTGCGGCGGGCATGTGCCCACCCAGAACCACTTCTTTGCCCGCATCGGGCTGGCCGGGCTGTTCCACAGCTACCACGGCATCGTGATGGGCGTGAGCGCCGGCAGCATGAACGCGGCCCGCATCGTCTATGCCGCACCGGAAGAACCGGGCGAAGCCGCCGACCCGCACTATTCCCGCTGGCTGAACGGTCTGGGCCTCACCGAGACCCGCATCCTGCCGCATTATCAGTTCATCCGGGAGCATGTGCTCGACGGGCAGAAGGTGGAGTATATTGCCCTTGCCGACAGCAAAAAGCGGCACTTCCTCGCCCTGCCGGACGGCTCCTATATCCTGTGCGCCGACGGCAGCGAGGCGCTGTACGGCAAAGCATGGTACTTTGCCGATGGGATGATGGACGAGATCAATGAAGATGAAGATGTGCTGCCGCTGAGATAACAAAAAAGAAGCACGCAAAAGCGTGCTTCTTTTTTGTTACATGATGTTTCTGCTGCGCAGAAATGATGCAGCTGCACAATGATGTTTGCGCTGCGCGCAAAATGATGTGTGCTGGCGCACATTCAAAGTACGGTCAGCTATGCGGCTTCTGTTTGGCGGTTCTGCAGGATGCAATCAGCAGCACTCGCAGCTCCACACACTGTGCCCGCAGCTGCCGGAACTGTTGGTCAGGCAGATAGCCGGTACGAAATAACAGCTCCAGCCAATAATCTGTTTCATTTGCTTCTTTCAGTGCGATCTCCAGTTTGGAAACAAAATCGTCGCGGCTTTGCGCATAATGTGCCTCACGGATATTTGCACCGATGGATGTACCGGAACGTCCGATCTGGTTTGCCATGATAAATTCTTTTCTCATGCGCAGCGTCTTTGTCAATTCAATGATCTGTACCGCAAACTCCATGGAGCGTTCTGCCAGTTTATCTTCCCGCATCGGTACTCCTTTCCTATGCCCCGCAGGGCACATCATTTCCGGCGCAGCCGGAACATCATTGCGCAGCACATCATCTGCCGCAGGCAGACATCATTGCGCATGCAATGCGCACATCATTCCGCCGCAAGGCGGATAAACGGTGCAATGGCGTTGGCGTCGCCATGGCGCACGATGGAATAGGTGATGTCGCAGTAGGGCTGGATGGCGGTGCTCTTTTCCACGGTGGAGATGAGCAGCACCTGCAGCTGCAGGCGGCGGAACAGCTCCATCATGGGGCGGATGCGGTCGCTGGTCATCTTGCTGAAGGCCTCGTCCAGCAGCACAAGGCGGATGCTGTTCTCGCTCTTTTCGTAAATCTGCAGCAGAGACGCGCAGATGGCCACATAGAAGGGGGCCTGATTCTCGCCGCCGGAGGAATCGCGGCTGACCCGGGAGAGGTATGCCTGCTGGCCGGTGACGCGGTTGGTCACCTTGATGTCGTAATCCAGATAGGTGCGGTAATCCACATAATCCGAGAGGGTGGCACCGCCGGTGCGGCCCTCCTGCCGGGCGCGGGTGTTCTCGTCCACATCGGCCATGATCTTTTCCATCAGCGCGTCCACCTGCCGCTCGTAGGCCGGGTCGGCGGTGGCGGCAAGGTTGTCCAGCGAGTCGCCCTCGGTCATCTGCTGGTTGCCCTTGTCCACGATGACCTGATAGAACGCGGCCAGCTGCGGGTCGCGGCTGGGCTCCAGCTCAAAGCGATAGACTTCTTCGCCGTAGGTCAGCTGTTCCATCACCTTGTTCAGCTCCCGGAACTGGCGGCGTGCGTTGAAGATATCGTCCTTCATGCGGAACAAAATATCCTTGCGGAAGCGGTCCTTGCAGTCGCGCTGGGCCTGCTCCAGACGGGCGGCGTAGCGTTCCAGATCGATGCGCACAAGGCTCTCGTGCTGGGCGCGGTACTGGTCCAGCCCTGCAAGGCCCAGCGGATAATCGCACACATAGTGCTCGTTGTAGGCTTTCTGGGCCGGTTCCAGCGTGCCGGTCAGATAGACGGCCAGCGCATCGTCCAGCTTGGCCTGCGCCTTTTCCGCAGCCTGTGCGGCGGCGCGGGGCTTATCTGCCGGGGCCAGCGCCAGCATCCGGGTGCGGGCCAGCGGCTCCACCAGCGGGTGCGCGGCAAAGAAGCTCTTTGCGGCATCGGCGCTCTGCTGTGCCGTCTCCCCTGCCTTGGCCTGCTCCGCTTCGCAGGAAGCGATCTGCTTTTCGCACACGCGGATGTCGCCGCCCGCCTGCTCCACGGCGGCGCGGGCAGTCTCCCACGCGGCTTCGCGGGCTTCTTCCTCCTTGTAAAGCTGCTGCAGCAGCGGGTTCTCGCGGCACTCGGTGAGCTTTGCTTCCTGTTCGGTCACAGCATTCTGTGCGGCAGTCAGTGCGGCGCGGGCATCCCACAGCGCAGCCAGCTCGTCCAGTGCCGTGCCCCGCAGCAGGGTCTGGTACTGGTTATAGGCGGCTTTCAGGTTCTGTTCTGTCTGGGCGGCAGCACGGGCGCTTTCTCCCAGAGCTTCCAGCTCTGCCGCCAGCGCCCCGGCGCGGGCGCGGCGTGCGTCCAGACCGATATACCGCTGGGGAGTGCGCAGCCGTTCCAGCCGGAAGGGGTGGTGGCGCAGAAGGTCGCGGGTGGCGCTGTCGGGATGCTGTTCCAGCGTATCGGGGGTGTCGCAGCAGACGATGCGGCCCAGAATGGTCTGGGCATACTGTGCAGCCAGCGGGTTTTCACTGCTCACCTGCGCGGCAAGGCTGTCCGGGCCGTACTTGTCGGCGCGGCGGTTGGCCTTGCGGATGCCCGGGGTGTCCAGCAGGCTGATGGGGCCTACCTTGTCCTTCAGAGCCACAAAGGCGCTTTTGGCGGCTTCGTAGTGGGCGGGCGGCACAAGGATATCAAAGCGGCGGTCGCCAAGGCAGGCTTCCACGCAGTCCTGCCAGCTTTCGTCCTCCACGTTCAACAGTTCACAGAAAATTTTTGCATCCGGCTGCATGCCCCGGCTCTTGAGTTCCGCATTCACGGCATCCCGCACCCGGGTGGCGGCATCGCCGTGGGGGTAGACCCACTTGCCGCCGGACACGGCATCCAGCTCCGCACGCTTGCCGGCCTGCTCCTTCTGCAAAGCAGCAGTGTTCTGGCGGGCAGCAAAATAGGCTTCCTCCAGCGGTTTTTCCTGCGCGGAGAGCCATGCGGTGAGCTGCGGCAGAGTGTCCGCCGTCAGCTCTTCGGCCTTGATGCCGGCAGCAAAGCCGCTGCGGCGCAGCACGGCCAGCAGGCTGCCGGTGCGGGCAAGGGGGGTC
>ERZ780012.407-NODE-407-length-16682-cov-2.48698_pt1 | contig 16682 bp, 10 predicted proteins | sample MGYA00511869_ERZ780012 | MGnify/ENA primary metagenome ERZ780012 (study PRJEB29588, sample SAMEA2161608) | human gut metagenome | biome: human gut; feature: human-associated habitat; material: faeces | place: Denmark | collected 2008/2010 ... | reverse complement strand
CACCCCCCCCCCCCCGCCACTACCACACTATAAAAGAGGTGAAAAACGGCGAAGGACCTCATCCTGTCAAAACCACAAAAGGATGGCTACATCTCGCCCACGGGGTTCGTGCCTGTGCTGCTGGTCTACGTTATGTACTTTATCTGTATATGACCTCTTTGGAAGACCCGACAAGAATCATCGCTGAACCAGGAGGATATTTGCTGGCTCCGATAGACGGAGAAAGAATAGGTGATGTATCCAATGTGCTCTTCTCCAATGGCTGGATTGCGGACGAAGACGGGACAGTATATATCTATTACGCTTCTTCCGACACCCGTATGCACGTGGCAACTTCGACTATTGACAGACTAACGGATTATTGCCTCCACACACCTGTTGACGGTTTACGTTCAGCTGCTTCCGTGGAAAACATTTGTAAGCTCATAGAGTCAAACAAAATCGTCACAGGAGAAACAAAACAAATTTATCTTTAAAAGCAAAATGAATTTGATAGAATAGTATCAGCATAAGTTAAAATAAGTCTACACTACAAACAAGGCAATCATTTAAATTTGCACTATATAAAATAAATGTATAAACCTTTAAAAATGCAGTCTATATGAAAAGAAATGAAACAAAATATGGATGATACCTTTAATCCATACTCTAATACAGAGAAACTATAAAATATGTATATAATTTAAATAAAAGAAAACATGAAAAATGAAAAGCACAAAGTAAGCTCTTTAGTTAAAAGAGTTTGTTTGGTTCTGTCCCTTTTGACTCCCGGTAGTAGCATGATGGTAATTGCTAGTGACGAAATAGCGATTGTGCAGCAAACGGGAAACATCACAGTAACAGGAACCGTAGTCGACCAAACAGGAGAACCCGTCATCGGCGTAAATGTCCTAGTAAAAGGAAGTACCAATGGAACAATCACTGATATAGACGGCAAATTCTCGCTTAAAGGCGTCTCCCCCAATTCTATCCTCACAGTGTCCTACATTGGATATAAGACAGAAACCGTCAACCTCAATGGAAAGAAAGTCCTCCAGATAATACTAAAGGAAGACTCAGAAATGCTGAATGAAGTCGTAGTAGTGGGTTACGGTACCCAGAAAAAAGTAAATATGTCAGGAGCCGTAGACGCGGTATCTTCTAAAGTACTAGAAAACCGTTCGCTATCCAATGCTGGGCTCGGTTTGCAAGGAGCTGTACCCAACCTCAACATTACAGTCACGGATGGTAATGCCAATTCCTCGCCGAAATATAATATTCGCGGTATTGGTTCTATCAACAGTGATTCGGCCGAACCCTTGATTCTAGTAGACAACATTCCCGTCACAGCCGACGAGTTCTCCCGTATGAATGCTAACGACATCGAAAACGTATCTGTACTGAAAGACGCTTCATCAGCAGCTATCTACGGTGCACGTGCTGCATTCGGCGTAATTCTAGTCACTACCAAATCTGCAAAATCGGAGAAAATCAGCGTAGCTGTCAATGCTTATTACTCAACACGTAAAATCACACGCCTGCCCGAACATGTGACCGATCCATATCAAGTAATGACCATCCAGAATCAAGCACGTACGTACAGTTTCTACACAGAAGAACAAATGGCGGAAGCCCAAAAGCGCGTTAACGACCCGTCGCTACCAGCAGTCATAGTAGACCCGAGCGACCCGAACAAATGGGCTTACTACGGACAGACAGACTGGATGGACGAAACCTACAAAAATGCAGCACCTTCCTACACTGTCAATTTCAACATTGCCCAGCGTACCAAAAAAGCTGGCTATTACCTTTCTGGCGAATCCTACCGACAAGATGGTATGTTCAAGAAAGGTAACGACATCTACGACCGTTACAATATGCGTGCTAAAGTAGATTTCCAACTCACCAACTGGCTGAACATCAGCAATAATACATCGTTTGCATTCCGCAAATACGACAAACCTAACATCGATATGGAAAGTTTCTTCCACGAGGTGAACCGCAAAAGTACGCTCGACGTAGTAAGAAACCCGGACGGAACATATACCAAATCTGGAGGTGCCATACTGGGACTGCTAGAGAATGGAGGACGTTCCGTCAACGACCGACGTGACTTTTCCACCACGTTTGCCGCTACCATCGACCTGTTGAAGGATGTATGGCAAATCAAAGCAGACGCCACCTTCCGCCGCGACAGCGAACGTACACGTAGAGCATCTTTGCCCTACTCCTACAAGCAAGGACCAGAAATGGCACTGGAACAGAACACAACTACAAGCTCTGCCCGTAACGACTCGCAGTTCTACGATAACAATGTATTCAATATATATACTGATTTCCACAAGACTTTTGCCGGCCAACACTTTGTACAAGCAATGGTAGGTTTTAACCAAGAAAACACACGTACCAACAGCTACTGGTCGAGCAGAGATCAACTAATCAGTACCTCTTTCCCAACTATCGAGCTTGCCACCGGTACTGTCAAAACCAGCGAAAGTATTACTGACTGGTCTGTTCGCGGAGCCTTCTTCCGCCTGAACTATGTATTTGACAATCGCTACATCGTTGAGTTTAACGGCAGGTACGACGGTTCCTCCCCCTTCCCGAAGAACGACCGTTACAGCTTTTTCCCTTCTGTTTCTGCCGCATGGAACGTTTCACAAGAAAAGTTCATGGAAAATCTGAAAAACAAAATAGGACTGAACACAATGAAATTGCGTGGTTCTTACGGTAGCTTAGGTAATCAGAACGTAGGTGCATACGCCTTCTCTCCACAGATGAAAGCAGAAGAAAGCAAATGGATTCTGGACGGAAAAAAACCACTTCAGGTTATCATGCCAGGTATCGTATCCAGCTCACTGACTTGGGAACAGGTGCGTACTATCAATGGTGGTATCGACTTAGGCTTCCTCAACAATCGTCTGACAGCTGGTTTTGATTACTACGTACGCTACACCGAAGGCATGCTGACCAAAGGAAAATCCCTTCCCAGTGTATTAGGTACCAGCGAACCGAAAGAAAACGCTGCTGACCTGAAAACCCGTGGTTGGGAACTTTCATTGGCATGGAGAGACCAGTTCAACTTAGCAGATTCACCCTTCAGCTATGGCGTACGTTTCATCATCTCGGACAGCCGCTCATTCATCACCAAGTTCGATAACTACGTTTGGGACACGGACAAGAACGGTAACAAAATTCGTACCTCCATTTGGACAAACGACAATCATTATGTAGGTAAAGAATTGGGTGAAATCTGGGGATTAACTACTGAAGGATTCTTCCAGAACGAAGAAGAACTTGCTAACCATGCTGACCAGACCAAAGTAGGTGAAGATGATATGGGCTACAAGTTCTACGTAGGTGACCTGAAGTTCAAAGATATCAACGGTGACAAAGAAATCAGTAACGGCAAAGGAACTCTCGCCGATCCGGGCGACTTCAAAAAAATCGGTAACAGTTCCATACGCCTCCCCTATAGCATTGACATGGATGCCAATTGGAAAGGATTTGACCTACGCATCTTCTTGCAAGGCGTAGGCAAAAGAGACTGGTACGCTGGTGGCGGTAACCACTATTTCTGGGGTATTTATGCCCAACCTTGGACTAACGTACAGAAAGGTAACCTCGATCACTGGACACCCGAAAACCGCAATGCCTACTTCCCTCGTGTGAAGCCTTATATTGCAGAAAGTACCGGTTCCGAGCTTGCTTGCCCTCAGACCAAATACCTACAAGACGCTTCCTACCTACGTCTGAAGAATGTAACCTTTGGCTACACACTACCCAAAACATGGACTAGCAAAGTAGGTATCGAACGCGTACGCTTCTACTTCAGCGGTGAAAACCTGTGCGAGTTACAACATCTGAAAGCCAACCTCGACCCGGAAGCCTTGGATTCAAGCAGCAAAACCTACCCGTTGCAGCGTTCCTTCACATTTGGTGTTAACTTGAATTTCTAAATCTGTAAACAATAACAATATGAAAACATTAAAATATATTCTTTCAGCGAGCATTAGCCTGGTATTTCTCACAGCCTGCAACGACAGCTTTCTGGAAAAGTATCCGGAAACCGAACTGAATGAAGAAGCCTTCTTCCAAACTCCGGAAGACATGGCAATCTACCTGAACAACTCCTATAAAGATTTGCCATACGGATCGGACGACCTCTATTCCGACAATATCGGTGGTTATACAGCAAGCCACGAAGTATACAGTATGCTGCATGGAACCATCAACGAAAATACCGTAGGCGGCTGGAGTAAAGACGAAGATAAAGACTGGTACAACTTGCGCAAAGCCAATGTATTGCTAGTAAATGCACATAAGGTGAAAGGTGAACAGACAGATATCGACCACTACATCGGCGTAGCACGTTTCTTTCGTGCCAATTTCTATTTCAAAATGCTAAAAAGATACGGTGCCGCTCCTTGGTACGATCATCCATTGAGTACAAATGATCCTGATCTATACAAAGGAATGGACAGTCGCGAACTGATAGCCGATAAAATCATGGAAGACTTGGAATTTGCAGCCAAGAACATCAAAGCCATTGAAAGCCGTACCTACATTAACAAATGGGCAGCCTACAGCCTGCTGGCACGATTTGCTTTGCATGAAGGCACCTTCCGTAAGTACCATACAGAACTGAATTTGACAAATACCGCCAATAATTTTCTCGAAAAAGCCGTATGGGCAACCGGAGAAATCATGAAAGCCGGATTTGAAATCACCGGAAAAGGAGCAGAAGGTTATCGAGCCCTCTTCACAGGTGACCTGAAAGGTAACAAGGAAATCATCCTCTATGCCGACTACGACCGCACATTAGGACGCGGTAGTAACACCCCCTCAGTTGTAGATTGGATGTGGCACCTAAGCCGCAGTTTAGCAGACAGTTACCTCAAGCTAAACGGTTCCCCCGCCACCTCCGACCCTAATTACGCGACAAAGACCTACAATGAAATGTTTGACGATAGAGACCCTCGTATGGCAGAAACTATCATGCCGGCAGGATTCATCAAAGCCAATGAATCACTGCCTACCGTAGCCAAACTGGATTACGGATACTTGCCTCAGTTGAAATATTACCCTCGTACAGCGGAACTGAACAGTGGATATGATGCAGGCTACAATGACATCGTTATTTTCAGATATGCAGAAACACTACTCATTAACGCGGAAGCAAAAGCAGAACTGGGTACAATCAAACAGGAAGACTTGAATGCAACAGTCAACCTATTGAGAAAGCGTGTAGGCATGCCAGATTTAAAACTCGATGTAGCCACTGACCCAAAACTCACAGTCCAATATCCTGCCGTAACCGGTACACTGGCCAATGTAATTCTAGAAATACGCCGCGAACGCCGTGTAGAACTGGCCTGCGAAGGTCTTCGTTATGATGATTTGATGAGATGGAAAGCCGGCAAATTGCTCGAAGGTCCTGCCGAAGGTGTGTATATTCCTGCATTCGGAGCTTACGACGTCACTGGTGATGGTGAGAACGACATTGCCATACTAGAATCTCCCGACAAAACAGCCGGACTAACCGAAGATGAACTGTCAAAATTGCAAAAGACTTATTACCTGGTAGATAAAGACGGCAAAAAGGGAAACATCTATCTGAGTGAAGGTAACAAAGGAAACATCCGTTTCACAATTGACCAAGGCAATCCACCCAGATTCGATGAAACAAAGTATTACTATTTTCCTATTCCGTTCAGCGAAATACAGCTTAACCCGAATTTGGAACAACCTTCGGGCTGGCGATAAGTAATTCTCCACAATTTTCAAATTATAGGCACAGATTGCATAGATTTCAGTTCTTTCATTTTATCAGAGCTGTAAAATCTATGAAATCTGTGCCTGAATTTTGAAGATTATCATGTATCTTTTTTAACTTTAACGATGTGTAACATAGTGCTAAAAATGCCTAAACCTCAAAGAAGAACAATAGCAGAGATATGTTTTCCCCTTGAATGTCTATTAGACGGATTCTTCTCTCGAAATATAACATTGTGCAGATAAAAGAAATATTCAAATATACTCCGGCTTTCTCATTTTATTTCTTATAAGTAAAGTACTATTTTGTCAATTATTAAAGATATAGTACAAAATCAAGGTAACATAAGAAGAATACCGGAGATTTCAACATAGTATCAGAATGAGCTAAAATAATATTTGTTTCCTTGCTTCTTTCCCCCTACCTTTGCAGCAAAGAAGATACAATATATAAATCGATTCAAAATAATAATATGAAATTACACACTACCGACCTTCTTATCATATGCGCCTATCTTATCGCTATGATTGTCATCGGTCTCATTCTTAAAAAACGGGCAGCCCAGAATATGGACTCCTACTTCTTAGGTGGAAAATCATTGCCTTTCTATATGTTGGGATTATCCAACGCCTCCGGAATGTTCGATATTACGGGCACAATGCTTATGGTATACTGGGCATTCGCTTATGGTTTCAAAAGTCTTTGGATTCCCTGGTTATGGCCGGTGTTCAACCAGATATTCCTAATGGTTTACTTATCCGTGTGGCTGCGCCGTTCGAACGTTCTCACCGGTGCCGAATGGATTAAAACCCGTTTCGGAAAAGGGAAAGGTTCTACTCTTTCACATACGATTGTTATCGTATTCGCATTACTTAGCGTACTCGGTTTTTTAAGTTACGGGTTCATAGGTATTGGTAAATTTATGGAGATATTCATCCCTTGGGAAGTAGTATCTCCATTTATTCCTTTCAATGTTCCTGCAGAATATGTTCCTCATGTATATGGTATTTTCTTTACTACCATCGCCACATTCTATGTGATGCTCGGCGGAATGCTGAGTATCGTATGGACAGATGTCGTTCAGTTTCTGATAATGACCGTGGCAGGCATCGTTATTGTCGTCATTGGTATGCAGATGGTGGCACCGGACATGATTCACTCATTTGTTCCTGCCGGCTGGGATTCGCCCTTCTTCGGCTGGACACTTGATATCGACTGGAGCAGCCGGATGAATCTCCTTACCGAGCGAATGGCCAACGAGCCTTACAGTCTGATAAGCATATTTGTTATGATGGCGTTGCTGAAAGGAATCTTTATGAGCATGGCTGGTCCCGCTCCTAACTATGATATGCAGAAGATTCTGTCCTGCAAGTCTCCGAAAGAAGCGGCAATGATGAGTGGTTCTGTATCTGTGGTGTTATTAATCCCTCGCTACCTGATGATTATGGGATTCGCATTGCTGGCTATTTACTTCTTCAAGGAAGACGGCGGAATGACACAAATGGAAGTTACACGAACGGACTTTGAGACGATTCTTCCTCACTTGATTACCCGTTATGTACCTTCCGGATTAGCCGGTCTGTTATTGGCGGGACTACTGGCAGCGTTCATGTCTACTTTCGCTTCAACGGTGAATGCGGCTCCTGCATATATAGTGAATGACATTTATCTGAAATAAATCAATCCGAAAGAGAGTGTAAAAACGCAGATACGCAGCAGTTATGTGATTTCTGTTGCAGTGGTAGTGGTCAGCACCGTTATCGGATTCTTTCTGAAAGATATTAATGAAATCTTCCAATGGATTGTAGGCGCACTCTTTGGTGGATACATCGCAGCCAACGTACTCAAATGGCATTGGTGGCGTTTCAACGGTGAAGGCTATTTCTGGGGAATGACTGCCGGAGTAATAGCGGCAATCGTCATGAAATTCACTCTTCCCTACTCATGGGTATTGTATTTCTTCCCCGTTCTGTTCGGGGTTTCCCTGATAGGATGTATCGCCGGAACGTATAGCGCACCTCCGACTGACGAAGAGACACTGATCAACTTCTACACCCGTGTCCGCCCATGGGGCTGGTGGAAACCGGTAGAAGAAAAAGCATTGGCGCGTTATCCTCATATCCAGCCGAACAAGAACTTCAAAAGGGATGCTTTCAACGTAGCAATCGGTATCATCTGGCAATGTGCGCTTACTATCATTCCGATGTATCTCGTTGTCCGTGAGCAACTGGGGCTCTGGAGCTCTATCGCTTTGCTTTTAGTCACCACACTTATACTAAGGAAGACTTGGTACAAACCTTTGTGCAAAGAAGAAGCACGTTACAATGAAGAAATGAAACAAGTGAAATAAAAAGAAATAATTAGCTTAACACACTAAAAACCGGAGGACTGACCATGAAAAGATTATCTGTTATCCTAGTATCATTTTTACTATATCTGCCACTAAGCGCTCAATTTAAAGGAACAGTCTATGTCGACACCGACCAATCAGGACTATTTAATAAAGGTGATAAACCGCTGGCGGGAGTTATGGTAACAGACGGCTTGAACGTAGTAAAAACAGATAAGAAAGGTCGGTTCTCTTTACCCGGATTCGATAAAACAAGATTTATCAGCATTACAACTCCCGCCGGATTTGAAACGGAGCAATTCTATCTTTCCACCAAAGAGAATAGAAAAAGCTACGACTTTATCTTAACTGAAAGTGAACGGACAAAAGCCAGGGAACATTCTTTCGTTCAAATCACCGATACCGAAGTGACCGGTGGAATGGGACGTTGGGTAACTGACCTTCAGCAATATGTAAAGAATGAAAAGCCCGCTTTCCTGATTCATACCGGAGACATCTGTTACGAACCGGGGCTGACAATGCATAACCAAATAGTGAACGCACAGACAATGGATTGCCCCGTTTACTACTGCATCGGCAATCACGACTTAGTGAAAGGTAGCTATGGCGAAGAGCTTTATGAATCTCTCTATGGTCCGACGTGGTACTCATTTGATATGGGTAACGTTCATTATGTAGTCACCCCAATCGACCACGGAGACCACCCGACTAATTATACTCAAAAAGATGTATACAACTGGCTGAAGAATGACCTTGCCATGATGAAGAAAGAACAGGCATTGATCCTCTTCAACCATGACCTGTTTACCGCAAGTGACACATTCGTATTCAAAGCCGATAAAGAGCATACACTTGACCTACGTGCTTTCAATACAAAAGCCCAAATCTACGGACACATGCACTACAACTATGTCCGCAATCAAAACGGAATCTATACAATCTGTACCGGTACATTGGATAAAGGCGGTATCGACCATTCTCCTTCTTCTTTCAGAGAAATAAAAGTAGACGGCAATGACAATATCACAACGCAACTACGGTATACCTTCATCGAGCCGCAGATTGCCATAGTCTCCCCGATGAACAATCAAATTTCCGCAGCTACCGGAGACCGGCTTCCTGTTTCTGTCAATACCTATCATGCACAGGCTAAAACATCACACGTCTCCTACATCCTAAGCGATATAGAGAATAATCAGGAGATAGCCAAAGGCAACCTTATCTCCCTCACCGACTGGAACTGGAGCAGAGACATTCAAATGCCTGCGAATGAAAACGGAAGAAAGCTACAACTCACAGTAACTTCATTCTTTAATGACGGCAAGAAAGCAACCGCCACCAGCCGATTCACTTATCAAAAAGACTTCAAGCCGGCTACAATCCCGGGCGAGGACTGGAATACCCTGCTTCAAAATGCCGCACACTCCGGAGGAATCAATAATTCTCAAATCAAGCTCCCCCTGCAACTGCAATGGACAGCCAACACAGGCAGCAACATCTTCATGGCTTCCCCTATTATCGCCGGACAGAAAGTATTTATCGCTACCACCGATGACAATATACCACTGAACACATTTGTCTGTGCATTCGATTTCAATTCCGGCAAACTGTTATGGAAATTCCGCACGGCAAACTCGGTGAAGAACACAATCGCCTATGAAAACGGAATTGTAATAGCACAGGACGCTGCCTGCAATCTGTACGCTTTGGATGCAGAATCCGGAAAATTACTCTGGAAACAATATATCAAACTGAACAGCTATCCTTACTTAACGGAAGGAATAACAATAGATAAAGGAGTAGTCTACGCCGGAATTGGTGCCGGACTATCCGCCTATGACTTAAAGACAGGACAAACAATATGGATTAACAAGGACTGGAGACAACGGGAAGGTGCTACTACAACGCTAACTGTTGCCGGAAATGTATTAGTCAGCGGAACTCAATGGGGAGGATTATACGGTAACGACATTCACACCGGAAAACAACTCTGGAAACTCTCCGATAACGGACTTCGTAACCGGGGAGCCTCTCCGGTCTATAAAGACGGGAAATTATGGATCATCTCCTCCAAAAGCTTCTTCGTCATAGAACCACAAACCGGAAAAGTACTCCAACAGAAAGAATTGTCAGCCAACCTAGACGTAACATCCACACCACTTATTACCGAACAGGAAATTATCTTCGGTACTGCCGACCGCGGAGTTTTCGCACTGGACAAAGCTACGCTTTTCAATAAATGGAGAGCAGAGACTTTGCCTTCGCTGGTATACACAGCTCCTTATTCTACCACCCCGCAAGCCGGAGTAGAAACAAGCCCAGTGGCATCACAAGGAGTTATTTACATCGGAGCTTCCGATGGTTATCTATATGCTATCGACCGGACAACGGGAATTATAAAAGACAAATATAATCTCGGAGCACCGATATTCTCAACCGTAGCCGTATCAGGAAACCGGATGATTGTCTGTGACTTTGCAGGAAATGTTTATTGCTTTATATCAAAATAAACTTATTCCTCATTATCGTAATGTATAAACCCAATCGGTCGTCGATGCTTTGATTTCAGAGATTCCGCTTTTTCTTTATCGGCCAATTCTGATAAAGCCAGATAAATACTATCCAATTCCTTCCGGGTATCTTCACTGAGGTCGTTTATGGCTTCCAAAGTCTCCTCGCCGATTTGGTTAATCATTGCGAATGCTTTACTTCCTTGACTTTCCAGTTCTTGTATGCGCTGTCTCAGTTCGTCTATTTCTTGATTCTTGGTATCACTGACCAAGACATATTGACGAATACTGACAAAGGCACGCATAATATTAATATTGACCTTAATAGCAACTGTTGAATGCAGAACGCTTGAAAGCATGGCTACCCCCTGTTCCGTAAACGCAAATGGAGTGTAAGCACTAAAATTATATTGGGGTATCCCAATTTGGGATACCCTACTGGACAACAAGCAGTTAGCCTCTTCATTTGTCAATTCAAACATGAAATCATCTGGAAAACGTTCCATATTACGCCTCACAGCACGCTTCAATAACCGTGTTTCTGTTCCATAGAGTTCCGCCAAATCAAAATCAAGCATTACCTTCTGTCCCCGAATCTCATATATCTTATTCTGAATAATTTGTAGTTCCATGATATGTGTTATAGTATTTCGAACAAAGGTAGCCCTAAATTCAGTTTAAACAACTACTAATTGCTTTTTATTTTCCAAAACCGACCTGCCTCTCACACAGTTTTTGCCACCCTCTGCGTTGTACTTTGAAGATTATCACGTATCTTTGCTTCCTCAATCATAAATACGAGATATGGCTATTACAATCAAGAAAGTCTCTACAAAGAGAGAACTTAAGAAATTTATCCGTTTCAATTACAGAATGTACAAGGGCAATCCGTACTCCGTCCCCGACCTTTACGACGATATGCTCAATACATTTAACAAGCGTAAGAATGCAGCATTCGAATTCTGTGAAGCAGATTATTTTCTGGCATACCAGGATGACAAGATCGTAGGACGTGTAGCCGCCATTATCAACAACCGTGCCAACGAGAAATGGGGTTGCAAGAACGTCCGTTTCGGGTGGATAGACTTCATTGACGACCCTGAAGTATCCTCCGCTCTCATCAAAACAGTAGAAGACTGGGGAAAGGAACGGGGCATGACTCACATTGCCGGACCTCTCGGATTCACCGATTTCGATGCGGAAGGTATGCTGATTGAAGGTTTCGACCAACTCAGCACCATGGCCACTATCTACAACCACCCCTACTATCCCGTACACATGGAGAAACTCGGCTTCGAGAAAGACGCCGACTGGGTGGAATACAAAATCTATATCCCGGACGCCATTCCCGACAAGCACAAGCGTATCTCCGAACTGATTCAACGAAAATACAACCTCAAGATAAAAAAATATACCTCCGGGAAAAAAATAGCCAAAGACTACGGACAGGAAATATTCGAACTGATGAACGAAGCGTACAGCCCGCTCTACGGCTACTCTCCGTTGACGCAGCGACAAATCAACCAGTACGTAAAGATGTACCTCCCGATACTCGACCTGCGAATGGTGACTCTTATCACCGATGCCGATGACAAACTGGTTTGCGTAGGTATCTCCATGCCGTCGCTTGCCGAAGCGCTGCAAAAGTCACACGGACGTCTGCTGCCGCTCGGATGGTTCTATCTGTTGAAAGCATTATTCATGAAACGACGTGCGAAAATGCTTGATTTACTACTTGTTGCCGTGAAACCGGAATACCAGAATAAAGGTGTTAACGCTTTGTTATTTTCCGATTTAATTCCGGTTTATCAAAAATTAGGTTTTATCTTTGCGGAAAGCAACCCCGAACTGGAACTGAACGGAAAGGTTCAGGCACAATGGGATTACTTTGAGACTCAACAACATAAGCGCCGCCGTGCGTTCATCAAAGAGATAAAATAAAAAAACAGCTATGGAAGAGAACGAATTGATACCTGTAGACAACAACAATGCAGTAGAGTACACTGACGACAACATCCGCCACCTGAGCGACATGGAACATGTGCGCACACGCCCCGGTATGTATATCGGTAGGCTGGGCGACGGTGCACATGCCGAAGACGGAATCTATGTCCTCCTGAAAGAAGTGATTGACAACAGTATTGACGAGTTCAAGATGCAAGCCGGTAAGAAAATCGAGATTACCGTTGAAGAAAACCTTCGTGTCAGTGTGCGTGACTACGGACGAGGCATTCCGCAAGGAAAGCTGATTGAAGCCGTCAGTATGCTGAATACCGGTGGTAAGTACGACAGCAAGGCATTTAAGAAAAGCGTCGGGTTGAACGGTGTCGGTGTGAAAGCCGTCAACGCACTGAGCTCCCGTTTCGAGGTACGCAGTTACCGCGACGGGAAAGTCCGCATCGCCACTTTCTCCAAAGGTACCCTGCTGACTGATGAAACGCAGACCACCGAAGAAGACAACGGAACTTATATCTTCTTCGAACCGGACAATACATTATTCCTGAATTATTGTTTCAAGCCCGAATTTATCGAGACCATGCTACGTAACTATACGTACCTCAACACAGGGCTTGCCATTATCTATAACGGTCACCGCATCCTGTCACGTAACGGTCTTGTAGACCTGCTGAATGACAACATGACGGCAACCGGCCTCTACCCTATCATCCACCTGAAAGGAGAAGACATCGAAATAGCCTTCACCCACACCGGACAATACGGAGAAGAATATTACTCCTTCGTCAACGGTCAGCACACCACCCAGGGAGGTACTCACCAGAGTGCTTTCAAGGAACATATCGCCCGTACTATCAAAGAGTTCTTCAACAAGAACATGGATTATACGGACATCCGCAACGGACTCGTTGCCGCCATTGCCGTCAACGTGGAGGAACCGATCTTCGAGAGCCAGACCAAGACGAAGCTGGGTTCTACCAACATGGCGCCCGGCGGCATGACCGTCAATAAATACGTAGGCGACTTCATCAAACTGGAAGTGGACAACTTCCTCCACAAGAATGCGGACGTAGCCGAAGCTATCCAGCAAAAGATACAGGAATCGGAAAAGGAACGCAAAGCCATTGCAGGCGTAACGAAACTGGCCCGCGAACGTGCCAAGAAAGCTAACCTGCATAACCGCAAACTGCGTGACTGCCGTATCCACCTCAACGACCCGAAAGGAAAAGGGCTGGAAGAAGATTCCTGCATCTTCATCACCGAGGGAGACTCTGCAAGCGGTTCCATCACCAAGAGCCGTGATGTCAACACACAAGCGGTATTCAGCCTCCGTGGTAAACCGTTGAATTCTTTCGGGCTGACAAAGAAAGTGGTGTACGAGAACGAAGAATTCAACCTGCTCCAGGCAGCCCTGAATATAGAAGACGGAATCGAAGGACTGCGTTACAACAAAGTGATTGTAGCAACTGATGCCGATGTGGACGGTATGCACATCCGCCTGTTGCTGATTACCTTCTTCCTGCAATTCTTCCCCGACCTTATCAAGAAGGGACACGTATACATCTTGCAGACTCCTCTGTTCCGTGTACGCAACAAGAAAAAGACGCTCTATTGTTACAGCGAGGAGGAACGCGTCAATGCTATCAATGAACTAAGCCCGAATCCGGAAATCACCCGATTCAAAGGATTGGGAGAGATCTCACCGGACGAGTTCAAGCACTTTATCGGCAAAGATATGCGCCTGGAACAAGTGACATTGCGCAAAACGGACGCAGTAAAAGAACTACTGGAATTCTACATGGGTAAAAACACCATGGAACGACAGAACTTTATTATAGACAACTTGGTTATTGAAGAAGACTTGGCATCATGAGAAAAGCAATATTCCCGGGTACATTCGACCCTTTCACCATCGGACATTATTCGGTAGTGGAACGTGCACTCACCTTTATGGACGAAATCGTGATAGGAATCGGTATCAACGAAAACAAGAATACGTATTTCCCTATCGACAAAAGAGAGGAAATGATTCGGGAACTCTACAAGGACGACCCTCGTATCCGGGTAATGTCATACGATTGTCTGACAATTGACTTCGCACAGGAAGTAGGAGCAAAGTTTATTGTCCGCGGTATCCGCACCGTAAAAGACTTCGAATACGAAGAAACGATTGCAGACATCAACCGCAAACTGGCAGGTATCGAAACCATTCTGCTTTTCACGGAGCCGGAACTGACTTGTGTCAGCTCTACTATTGTACGCGAGCTATTGACCTTTAATAAAGACATCAGCCAGTTTATTCCGAAAGGGATGAAGATCAGTTGAGAAGAATAGAACCTAAAATAACAAGATTATGAATAAGATTACAATATACGTTCTCCTGGCTTGCCTATGGACAGTATCAGCCGTACAGGCCCAGAGTTTCGGCTCGCCCGCCATGCGCAAGCTGCAAATGGCAGAGTTTGCAATCTCCAACTTTTATGTAGATAAAGTAGACGAAGACAAGCTGGTAGAAGAAGCTATCATTAAAATGCTGGCCCAACTCGACCCGCACTCCACCTACTCGGACGCCGAAGAAGTGAAGAAGATGAACGAACCGCTTCAAGGTAATTTCGAAGGCATCGGCGTACAATTCCAGATGATTGAAGATACGCTGTTGGTGGTGCAACCTGTCAGCAACGGTCCTTCCGAGAAAATAGGAATCCTTGCAGGCGATCGTATCATCGCCGTCAACGACAGCGCCATTGCAGGTGTAAAGATGAGTACGGAAGAAATCATGAAGCGTCTTCGCGGTCCGAAAGGCTCGAAAGTAAACCTGAAAATTGTCCGTCGCGGCGTCCAAGACCCGTTGGTATTCACCGTAAAAAGAGACAAGATACCTATCCTCAGCCTTGACGCGTCCTATATGATTCAGCCGAAGACAGGCTATATCCGCATCAACCGCTTCGGGGCAACGACTGCCGAAGAATTCAAGAAAGCAATGAAAGAACTTCAGAAGCAAGGAATGAAGGATATGATTCTCGACTTGCAAGGCAACGGAGGAGGCTACCTCAATGCAGCTATCGACCTTGCCAACGAATTTTTGGGTCAAAAGGAATTAATCGTCTACACCGAAGGACGGACTGCCAAACGCAGTGACTTCTACGCCAAAGGTAACGGCGAGTTCCGTAACGGCCGCCTCATCGTATTGGTAGACGAATATACAGCTTCCGCCAGTGAGATTGTCAGCGGCGCAGTGCAGGATTGGGACAGAGGTATCATCGTAGGCCGCCGTTCTTTTGGCAAAGGACTGGTTCAACGCCCGATCGACTTGCCCGACGGCTCAATGATCCGCCTGACGATCGCCCGTTATTATACTCCCGCCGGCCGCTGCATCCAAAAGCCTTACGACAGCTCGACAGATTACAATAAAGACCTGATAGAGCGCTTCAACCACGGTGAACTGATGAATGCCGACAGCATTCACTTCCCCGACTCATTGAAAGTACAGACCAAGAAACTCGGCCGTACCGTTTACGGCGGAGGCGGTATCATGCCGGATTATTTCGTGCCGATTGACACCACTCTTTACACGGATTATCACCGCAACCTGGTAGCCAAAGGCGCCGTTATCAAATTCACCATGAAGTTTATCGAAGGACACCGAAAGGAACTGGCCAACAAGTACAAGAAGTTCGAATCGTTTAATGCGAAGTTCATCATAGACGATGATATGCTGGCAACCTTGCGTGAAATGGGTGAGAAAGAAGGCGTGAAGTTCAATGAAGAGCAGTATCAGAAATCGCTCCCGCTCATCAAGACGCAACTCAAAGCCTTGATCGCCCGCGATCTTTGGGATATGAACGAATATTTCCGGGTGATGAATACGACGAACGAAAGTGTACAGAAGGCGTTGGAGATTCTCAATTCGGAGGAATATCAGAAGAAACTGAGAGCAAATTAATCCTTATCTCTCCCGATAGAAAACACACATTTCTCTTTCACCTATCACCGTCGGTAATCAAACGCTTTATTCATCGAGGTTTCCGGCGGTGATAGGTTGTTTCTTAACCTATCACCACATCTATCACCTATCACCGCCGGATTACGCTTCGCAATATAGTTCGGACCC
>ERZ780012.406-NODE-406-length-16706-cov-5.38322_pt1 | contig 16706 bp, 9 predicted proteins | sample MGYA00511869_ERZ780012 | MGnify/ENA primary metagenome ERZ780012 (study PRJEB29588, sample SAMEA2161608) | human gut metagenome | biome: human gut; feature: human-associated habitat; material: faeces | place: Denmark | collected 2008/2010 ... | reverse complement strand
GCCCCCGAAGCGACAGCTGAGCCGACGGCAGCCCCCGAAGCGACAGCTGAGCCGACGGCAGCGCCCGAAGCGACAGCTGAGCCGACGGCAGCGCCCGAAGCGACAGCTGAACCGACGGCAGCGCCCGAAGCGACAGCTGAGCCGACGGCAGCGCCCGAAGCAACGTCAACGCCCACGGAAGCGCCCACGGCAACGCCTGCGCCTACGGAGGAACCGACGCTTGCGCCGACTGTAACGCCTGCGCCGACGGAAAACGCCGCCGAAACTGCTGCCCCGATGGACGAGCCGTCCCTGACACCTGCGCTTACGGTGATTCCGTCGATGGACGCTGATGCCGCGAAGCCGGACGACATGATGATGCCGTCGTTTGGACTTGACCCGGACTTCCAGATGATGGCGAACGAACCGCCTGCCGTCAGCGAGAGCGGCATGCAGATTACCAATATTACGGTATCGAACATCATACTTCCGGAAAATGCCAATGCGTACAACTATAGCTTCGCGGCGGACTTCAAGATTTCGGATGAAGCTATTCTGCGCCATGGCGAAGGCAACAAGATTATTATTCCGGCAGAGAATACGCATATCAAAACGGACAGCACTTCTGTCTGGTCGGGCACGGACGCCAAATTCAGCAATGAAAAGCCGGCGTTTAAGTTCCAGTATAATCCCACAACGAAACAAGTTGAAATGTGGTTCACCGACGAGTATATTGACTTTGTCCGGAACAACCCCAGCCATGACGACCGCACCGGCACCATGAAGATGAGTGCCGAAATCCGCAAGGACGATGTTGAGAATCTGGGCAACGACGACCTGACCATCAAGTTCGGTGGCGCATCGACTACCGTGAAGTGGGAGGATATCGACAGGGGCAACAACTCCCTCCTCAGCGATTTGAGAACTTGGAAAAGCGGGGCTAATGTCAACTGGGAAAAAGGAACGATTGAGTATACCGTCAAAATCGAATCCACAAAGGGCACGAACGGCAAGAACGCGACTGCTCGAGACGTCATGACGGCGGTGAATAAGCAAATTGCCCTGACAAACATGACCGTCACGGAGGTTAAAGTACACTCTAACTGGAGTCAGGTGCCGGCTGTTGACTCTGCTTCGACAGAAATCAAGACGGACGGTACATGCGCCTGCGGTACGACGGGAACGCACATTCACTACGTTTATGCGAACACGACGGACGAAAGCGGCAAGGTCTATACCATGACGACGGACTATGTGCTGCCGCCGCTTTCGGCAAATGAAACATACGAAATTAAGTATGAATACACGTTCGACAAGGACGGAATGACCGGTGAATACGATCAGCTGACAAACACTTTCGCTGCCCGGAGTGGCGGAAAGTGGGATCATTCCCAGAGTTCCTCTAACAGCAACCCTACTGACGTTCAGATTAAAAAGCTGCAAAAGAGCAGCAGGTACAACAGCAATGAGAGTTGCATTCAGTGGACGCTCACCGTCAACGAAAACCGTTTCAACATCAAGGACAAGACGCTGACGGACACGATGTTCGACCAGCTTGTGGACGAAAACGGCAGTCTGCTGTTTTCGAAGACGGACGGCAAGGGCTATGTGTCGCAAATCACGGCGAATAACACGCCTATCACCGCTGAAAACTACACGGATTACTTCACCGTGGAAAGCGGCGCGGATGGCAAACCGCAGCTGAAATTCAAGGACACCACCGCTAAGATCGTAATCCAATACAAAACGCCGGTGGAAGCAACCGCGCAGGATCAACAGATTACAAACACGGCGGAATTCGACGGCGAACAAAAGACAAGCACCGCGAATGTAGGGCAGGACAAGCGTTACAATGTGGTGAAGTCGGTTGACGCGAGTATGCCGGCGGATCCGACGAAGAACGGCGAATACACCGATGGTCTGTATCCGGTAGCGTGGAACGCGACGTACACCTTCCCGGCGACGAAGGATGTTCAGTATAAGCTGAACTTCGGCGATACGCTTGACAAGAAGGTGGAATGGAAAAACGGAATAGAAATCATGCAGCACTACATGACGGCGGCTCAGGCGCAGACATTGCTCAACGCCATCAAAGACCTCAATGTTGTGAAAAAGCATGATGCGCAGAATGTGCCGTACACCATTACGCTGCTGACCTGCGACAGTCAGGGCAAAAATGAAGGCACGATGGTGGTGTCTGCGGAAACGACGCTGACGGAAGGCTACTACTATGGTTTCCGGTTTGAAACGACGGGCGAAGGCGTTGTGCTGAACGACGCCAATACGGATGTGAACGCGACGACAAGCGTTACGCTCCCGTATCAGACGACCATCTATTTGGAAAAGTCCCGCACGAGCGGGGTTGACTTCAAGAACACGGCTGTTAACGCGGGCAAAAACGGAGACGCGTGGTACAAGGCCGCCCCGAACGACCTGGTGGAGAAGAAGTTCGGCAACCATGGCGTTGGCGATTTGAACGGGCAGACCATCCACGAAAACGAGCTGTACTGGACCATCCTCCTGCGCAATGATGGCGTGGCGCACGACGAAATCACCCTGACCGAAACGCTCCCGCCGCACATTGTGGTGGAGTACATCGAATACGGCGGCTCGAGGCTGATTCTTAGCGAAACGGACAGCACGAAGATGACCGTTGTCAATAAGAAGCTGGACAATGCCGGTACGATTCCGGATGGCTATGAGGTCAGCAACGAGTGGGGCGAGCAGCGCATTTCCATCAAGGCTGATTTGGCGGCGGTGGGCGAAGGCGCACAGCAGCAGCAGAGAATCAACATCTCCATGAAGCCGAATGAGAATACCGGCGGTCCGGAAACGGTCCTCAACGGCAAGGCGGATATGACCGTCAAGGTTCACTGCAAGATTGCCGACGACTTCCTGGCAACCGCGGTGAACGGCAAGCTGGCGCTGGGCGTGCTGAACAACCAGCTGGACGTGAGATACGACGGGGCGCTCTATCACAAGGAGCAGAAGACCGAGCTGACCTACGAGGAAGAGACGGTCGAGGCGGTGAACGTCCAGAAGGGCTACAGCGTCAAGGGCGGCGACCAGCAGGCGCGAATCACCTACACCATCGACATCAACCAGGCAGGCGCGAAGCTGAATCCGGCATCCAGCACGCTCAAGCTGACGGATACGCTGACCTATGACGTTCTTGGATTGGCTGGCGTGTATCCTTATCTGCGCAATGTGACGTTGGATGAAGGTTCCTTCAGGCTCTATGAGGCGTTGAAGGATGAAAACGGCAATCCGATTCTGGACGTTGATGAAAGCGGCAAGGGGCATCTGCTGCGCGGCGCAGAGATAGAGAAGTATCTCTGGAAGATGGAATTCACGGAAACGGAAAACATCTTCAGTAATTCCGACTACAATTACAGTGAGAAGGTAAAAGGAACGGTTCCCGCTCAACGTTACCTGAACATAACCGTCACCGTTCCGGACGGCAAGGCGCTGATTCTGGAATACACGGCGCAGGAGAACATTCTGCTGCCGCCTGAGGTGACGAACGAGTACAACTTCAACGACGTGAACCACAAGGGCATCAGTCCGGCGTTGAGAAACCACGCAAACCTGGAAGGAAAAGACGGCTCAAGTACCGAACTGAACAACAGCAATAACGACTACTTCAGTCAGGGCGGCGGCTACATCCACAACAATCTGGTCATCCGCAAGGTGGACAGCGCGAACACCTCGCTGCTGCTGCCGGGGACGGAGTTCACCCTCTACGCATGGAACACGGAAACCAACAAGTTCGAGGCGGTTGGCGGCGAAAATGGTAAGGTCTACACGGATCAAAGCGGTATGATTACTTACCAATACAATTCGGAGAAGCTGAACGAGCGTCCGCTCGACCCGAACGTCGCGTACATGCTGGCGGAAACGAAGGCAGTCGAGCCGTACCACCTCGTGCTGGAGGATCGCCCGCTGGTCGTCTTCCACATCGTTCCGAGAGCGGACGATACCGAAGCACATCCGGAGAGATACCCGGACGGTCTCAACAATGGCAACTTCGGCACGATTTCAAAGAGTCGGCTGCAGGAGCTCATGACTGCTTCCGGCATCAAAGGCGTGGTGGATGGACCGCACACCGTCAACGGCTCTGCGAGCATCAACGTTCAGGTGAAGAACAGCAAGGACCGCCACGACATGGAGGTGCAGAAGAACTGGGCTGGCGACGACGCCCATGAGAATGCGCGCCCTGCCAGCGTCCTCGTGATGCTTCGCCGCTATGCGCTGACGCAGGAGCAGTATACCGACGTGCTGGACACGGGTGCAACGCAGAATCCGCAATGCATCCTGTCTGCGGAAATGGTCAACAATAGCACGAAGGTTGCGCAGCAGTTCCCGGAGAATCAGGACGTTACGCTAACGCTGAACCTGCTTGATGGCGCACTTGACAACGCTGCGCGTATTGTGGCTCGCGTAGACGGAAAAGAAGTGGTCTTGGAACCGCAAGATACGTCGAGAAAACAGTTCGTTTACACCACCAAGATGACGCATCAGAAAAAAGTAATTTTCTGCTTGCAGTGGAAAAACTGGGAAGGGAAATGGCAGGACGGTCGCTACTATAACAACGTGAGCATCACGATGACCCCGGAAGGTACGCCGGTTGACGAAGTGCCGACGCAGGTCACGCAGTTCACCGACGCGCAGTGGGCAAAAATTCGCCAGCACCCGGACGACGCTTACGGCGGTCGCGAGGCTACGCTGACGGCAGCGAACGGCTGGCACACCCAGTGGTCGCAGCTGGAATCCACCGGCGCGGACGCGAACGGCAACAAGCTCTACTACATTTACTACATCGTCGAGGGCAAAGTGCCGAGCTACACCACATCCGGCATCACCTACACCATCGACCCGAACGCCAGCAAAACCACCGGCACGGTCACGGCGACGCTGACCAACGTCTACCGCCCGGAGGACAAGTACGGCGAAATCAGCATCGACTTGTCCAAGGAATGGTACGCGCCGGATGGCACAAAGCACACGATTACCGAGGAATTCGGCGGCGTGCAGGTCGCGCTCTACAAGACGCGCTGGGATTACGTCAACGGCGCGTGGACGAAGGGCAGCACGGAACGCCGCGACACGGTTACGCTGGCAGAAGCGAACAAATGGAGCACCAAGTTCGAGGGGCTGGAAACCTACACGGTCGCCATGGAAAACGGCGTTGTCCAAAACGCCCGCGCCTACACCTACAGCCTCCGGGAACTGAACGTGCCGAGCGGCTTCTACTGCCAGCTGGCATACAGCGGTCTCCCGCAGCACCCGAGCGAGTACTTCACGGACGGGAATCCCGCCAATCCGAAGGCGGACGCGGAGAACGCACGCGGCACGGCGACGCTGCGGAACTACGAGATCGCGAAGCTGACCATCGAAGCCGAGAAGCGCTGGGGTGAAGGCGCGAAGCCTGAAAACATGCAGGATACACTGACCTTCCGCCTGACCCGCGAAAAGCAGGAGAACGGTGCGTGGGTCGCGGACGACAGCTTCCAAGCGGTCACGAGGGTCATGAGCATCAGCAGCCTGAACACAAGCAAGGTCGTGTTCGGCACTTTCCCGAAGTACGCTGTGACGGGCTTCGACGAGCAGAATCAGCCCATCAGGCAAAGCTACCGCTACAAGGTGGAGGAGGTCAAGTACCAAAACGAAGCCACCCTCCCATTCAGCGTCAGCTATAGCCCGGCGGACGGTTTCGTGACGACGGAGGGCGATGCGAACACCAGCACCACCGTCACCGTGACGAACAACAAGCTGACGAGCGAGAAGGAAGGTCTGTACCGCTTCAACGTGGCGAAGCAGTGGCTGGATGCTTCCGGCAATCCTGCGGACAAGCCCACGCCGGAAGGCACGAAGGCGAAGATTACCGTGACGCGCACCCGCCATGTCTATGCCCCGGATACGGGCTGGACAGCGGAAACGCCCACCGCAAAGACGATCGAGCTGGACACTACAGCAACGTATACGGCGCTTTGGGCAGACTGGAACGAAACGCAGTCGGTTTATGCGCAATACAACGCCGACGGCACGGTGAAATCCGCGTGGGCGTACACCTACGAGGTGTCGGAAGCGGCGATTGACGGCTACTTCGGCACGCAGCATCTGCCTGCGGACTTCCCGCAGCAGCCGAGCGACTACTTCACAGACGCGGCACTGACCGATATCAAGGAGATTTATCGCCAGCCGCTGACGGACACGCTCCCGGAAGTGACCGAAAAGAACTACTACGTCGAGCGGTTCAACGTCAAGGTGGACAAGACTTGGGCGCGCTTCCGCGACAGGGATGAGCTGACGTTCTGCTTGATTCAGGCGAAAAAGCAGCTCACCTTTGACAGAAATGACAAGCCCATCAAGACGGACGATCAGCAGTACACCTACGTCACGAAAAACTGGACGGAGGGCGGCGAAGAACCGGTCTGGGAGTTCAACAACCTGCCGAAGTACTACTTTACGGTGAATGAGAACGGCGAAGCGCAGAAGAAGCCGTACTACTATTACATCGTAGAGGGGTACGAAACGATTAATGGTGCGCTAAACCCGTATCTGTATCAGGTGAGCTACACAGGCGACGCTACGCTTGTCAAGAAAACAACCGGTGCGGTGAACCAGCCTGCGGACGGCGGAACGGCGAACATCCACGCGAAGAACCTGCCGGGGTATGAAGTGGGAAATCTCAACCTCAATTTGACGAAAGAATGGATCAATGTCAACGAGAAGCCGGAAAAGGTTACGCTCAACTTGACTGAGACAACGCATTCATGGGATAAAACAAAAGGGTGGATAACTTACGACCCCAATCCGAGTACCGTTGAAATAATGCCGGATGCGAATGGAAACTGGACGACAACGCAACCGCTGCAAGCGTACTATGTTGAGTATAATCCGGACGGCTCTATTCACACGGCGTATGTTTACGCCTATGAGCTGACGGAAGCCCCTGTGAACGGTACGCTCCCCAGTTACACCTTCTCGGCGAACTGGCCGAAAGAAGTGGGCGACGTCCTTGAACTCAATTCGGCTGGCGAGCCAATCAAGGCAAAGGATGCGTTCAAAGCCTCTTCGTCACAAATGGAAGGAAGCTTCTTAGTCACCATCGCGGACGCAAGCGCGACCATCACCAACGTGCAGACCGGCAAGCTCAACATTGTGAAGCAGTGGGCGGAAGAAGTGGAGTACGACGGCGCACAGAACCCGCTGGACATCAAGCAGGTGTCGATTTCGCTCTTACGCAACGTCTGGGGCGAAAACTGGACGGATTCGGATGGCGTGGTGCACTACAACTGGTCCCATGACCCCTTCCAGCAGAATTACGTCCTGTCGGCGGAAAACGGCTGGAAGCTGACCATCGACAACCTGCCGTTGTACGACACGACCCTCAATCCCGACGGCAGCCTGCGCAAGTACCGCTATTACATCCTCGAAAACACGAGCGTCGGCAACGACACGCTGGACCGCTACACGCCGGTGATGACGGCGGATGAAAGCGAACTCGTCGGCTCGATTCTCTACATCACCTTCAAGGATACGACGGAAAACAACGTGACCATCACCAACGTGCCCAAGAGCATCAGCATTGTCAAGCAATGGGCGGACGCGGACTCGTTCGGCGAAGAGGGCATGATGCAGGACATCTACCTTGAAGTCATGATGAAGTATCAGGAACTCTACTCCACGCAGTGGAAAACGGAAAACCTGCTGGAAAAGAGCTACTTCAGCCTGAAGAACGTTATCTGCACGCCGAGTTCGCTCACGGCGGAGCTGGTGCAGATTAACGGCGCGCCCTACCTACATGTGTCGGGGCTGGCGAAGGCGGATGAACCATGGCGCGTGACCATCCGGAATCTGCCGGGCTACAACAGTGCGTCCTTCATCATCCGCGAAGTGGAGCTGGCGGGCTACCTGAACAACCTGCCGGACGGCAAGCTGGAGCTGGGCTTCAACGAAATCGGCACAATTACCAACACGCCGACGAAGCTGAAAATCACCAAACAGTTCAAGCAGGCGTATTTCCCCGTAGGCAGCGAAAGCGAACTGCCGCTGAATGTCCGCAATACCGTCGTGTACCTGCAAATCTGGCGCGAAAAGCGTGACGGCGCTGGTCTTACCCTATCCCAGGAACGCTACACCACGCCCTTGCTGGGCGCGCTGGAAGCGAACATGGACGCGACGCTCTTGCCGGACGGCACCGTGAAGCTGACGGTCGGCACGAACACGCCGACCGACGCCGCAACGCTGACGCTGACACGCCTGCCGCGCTACTGGTTCGACAAGGATACAGGCGCAAACGGCGAATGGTACTACTACGTCAAGGAAGTGGACGCGGAAGGCAACGAAGTCCATTCGGCTTCTGCCCCGACGAACGGCGAACGGCCGGAAATCAACCTGAACGTCAAGACACTCACCGTCACCAACACCCTGACGGACGTCAGCGCCCGCAAGGTCTGGACGTCGCTGGACAATCAGTTCACACTGAATCCCGCGAACCTCCCGGACATCACGCTGACGCTCAAGCAGACCACCGCGGAAGCGGCGGCGGATGGCGACAAGATCATCGCGAACGTTACCCTTGGCTGGGACGCGGAAGCGGGGAAGGTCGTCACGAAGAATCTGGATGGCTGGCAGTTTGGCGAAGTGGTTGAATACACCGCGCCGGAAGGCAGCAAGAACATCTGGTGGGGCTACAAGTGGTACAATCTCCCGGCGTATGACGCGGGTGGCAACATCTACCGCTACTATGTCGTCGAGAAGACCCCGGTGGGCAGCGGCTGGCAGCTGGTGACGGACGACCAAAACGCTACGAACACCCTGCCGATTCCCGCGAACAGCGAAAATCGCGTCTTCCAGATTACGAACACACCCATTACCTACACGCTGCCCGAGACGGGCGGCATCGGCACACTGCCGTACACGGCGGGCGGTCTGCTGCTGATGGCAGCGGCGGCATTGCTGCTGGGGCAGGAAATCAAACGCCGGAGGGAAGGCTGCTGAGCAGTCGGCAGCCCCCTTCCGGGGGATTCTCAATCCGTATACGCGGGCGAAAGCCCTTGTATAAACATGGGGAAAAAAACGACGGGAGGAGGAATGAAAAAAGCATAGCAGCTATACGTCAGGAGACCTCCCGACGTAGGCAACCCCGGTAATCCCCGCAAAACGTTTCCCAATGAGTGAAAAACGACAACGAAAAGGAGAAAAACCATGAAAAAGTTTTGGGCAATTCTGCTGGCCATGATGCTCGTACTGAGCATGGTCACTGTCGCAGGCGCTTCTGAAGTGACGGAAGGCGATACGACGACTACCGACGCGGCAAAGGCTACCATCACCGCACCGAACAACGGACACACCTACGAAATCCTGCAAATCTTCAAGGGCGACCTGCACAATCGCGTGCTGTCCAACCTCGTTTGGGGCAAGAACGGCAAAGGCACGGAAGGTGAAGCTGTGCCGGAAACGAACATCAACGAGCTGAAGACAAAGGTGGGTGATGTGGCGGTTCGTGAGTACATCGTCAACAACCTGCTGAACGGCGAGGCTCCGTTTGCTACCATCGGTAAGGTGGGCGAGGAGTTCGTAGGATCGATGGTTGTGCCTACCGGCTACTACCTGATTCGTGACAAGGCGAATACCCTGACTGGCGCGAACGATTCTTACACCTTCTATATCGTGAAGATTACGGGGGATGTGACGATCGAGCCGAAGGCGGATAAGCCGTCGCTGACCAAGAAGATTCAGGACAAGAACGATACCACGGGCGAAACGAGCGGCTGGCAGGATTCCGCCGACTATGACATCGGCGACGCAGTGCCTTACCGCTTGACCGCAACGGTTGCTACCAACTTTGCTTCTTACAAGGGTGCGTACAAGCTGGTTTTCCACGATACGATGGAACCTGGCCTGACCTTTAACGAAAGCAGCGTGAAGGTGTTTGTTAACGAAGCGGAAGTTACGAACACGTTCTACGAAGTTACTAAGACGGACGAACACAACTTCACCGTGACCATCGCCGATCTGAAGGCGCTGACGTATGGCGAGAACGGGACGAAGGTTGCAGTCGGCGACCGGATTCATGTGGAGTTCACCGCAACGCTGAATGAGAACGCCAACATCGGGGCGAAGGGCAACCTGAACACCGGTTACCTCGAATTTGCGAACAACCCCAACAGTGAGCAGCCTGAAATGGGCGAAACGCCGAAGGATACGGTCATTGCGTTTACGTATCAGGTCGTCATCAACAAGGTGAAGGAAGATAAAGAGCCTTTGACCGGCGCGGACTTCAAGCTGGAAAAGAAGATTGGCGCAGCCGAGTGGGTAGAAATTGACCGCAAGACGGGTACTACTGCGGGATCGGTTTTCACCTTCAAGGGTCTGGACGACGGCACCTACCGTTTGACGGAAACGGTAGTTCCGGGCGGCTATAATAAGATGGCGGACGTGATTTTCACCGTGACCGCGAACCATACGGTGGTGGTTGACAGCCTGAACGACTCTACCCGCTACACAGTCCTGACATCTCTGAACGGTACTGCGGAAAACGGCGTTATTACGCTGACTGAGCAGAAGAAAGCGGAAACCATTAACGATCAGGAAACGGAGATCATCGAGGGTCTGACAACGCAGGTCGTCAACAAGTCCGGTGCGACCCTGCCTGAGACCGGCGGCATCGGCACGACCATCTTCTACGTGCTGGGCGGCATGATGTTCGTGGGCGCGGCGCTCATCCTCATCGTTCGCCGCAAGGCCGAAGCGGACGAAATCTAATTTCTCTCCCGCAATTCGTTGAACATCCCCATGTTCTGATGAAACCCCTGCCGGGCGGTGCGCGCAATGCCGCCGCCCGGCATTCCCAAGTGGAAATAATGGAGCATGTTTGCAGAAAGGAGGCGGCTCATGAAGCGCAATATGACAACCATTTTGCTGTTTGTGGTGCTGTTTGTGGGTCTGGCGCTCCTTCTGTACCCGTCCGTGTCGGATTTCTACAATTCCTTCCACCAGTCGCGTGCCGTAGCTACCTACAACACGGTGGTGGAGCAGGAGTCCAAGAAGGATTACGAGGCGGATTGGGCGGCGGCAAACGCTTATAACGAAAAACTCCGCGCACAGTCCACCGTTGATCGCTTGATCATGACCGACGAGGAGCGCGAGGAGTACGACGCGGTGATGAATGTCGGCGGTTCGGGCATCATCGGGGTGATTGAGATCCCGCAGATTGCCGTGACGCTGCCGCTGTATCACTCTACGAACGCCAACGTGCTTCAGGTCGCCGTCGGTCACATTGAGGGCACAAGCCTGCCGACTGGCGAACCGGGGACGCATTCCGCCTTCTCGGCGCATCGAGGGCTGCCCTCCGCCAAGCTCTTTACCAACCTTGACCAGCTCACCTACGGCGATACCTTCACCCTCCGCGTGCTGGACAAGGTGCTGACCTATGAAATCGACCAAATTCTCATTGTTGAGCCGCATGACGTCAGCGCACTGCAAATCTATGACGGCATGGATTTGTGCACGCTCGTCACCTGCACGCCCTACGGCATTAACTCGCACCGGCTGCTTGTCCGCGGACACCGGGGCGAAACAGCGCTTGCGCAGCTATCCGTGCGCATCTCCGCGGACGCACTCGTGATTGACCCCTACATCGTCGCGCCGATTGTCGCCGCGCCGATGCTGCTGATTCTCCTCATTCTCATGCTGGTAACAACCAGCCCGAAACACAAGAAGCGGAAAGGAGCTGAGCGGTCGTGATGAGCCGCAAACCCTCGCGCCTGCTGGCGCTTGTCCTGCTGACAGCATTGTGCTGCCTTCTGCTTGCGCCCTGCGCGCTTGCCTTTGAACGGGTGGATTTGACGCACCCCTTGACGTTCGCCATTCAGGCGGATGACAACGAGGATGATGCGCACCTGCCCGGCGTGACCTTCCAGCTGTATCAGGTGGCGGACATGGACGCGGACGCTCGGTTCGCCCTGCGCAGCCCGTACAGCACCCTGAATATCGACATTAACGCGCTGAAGAACGCGGCGGACTGGGCAGCCGCGTCCGAAGCGATGAAAGCCCTTGCTGCGTCCGAAACGCCTGATTTCACCGGCACGACGGATGAAAACGGTCGAGTTGCCTTCGCGGGACTCAACCCCGGTCTGTACCTTGTTTCCGGCACGCCGGTCATCATCGGCGGCTGGGCGTACAGCTTCCAGTCCTTCCTGACCTCTGTGCCGACGCGCAATGTGGACGACGAGTGGCAGTACGATGTCCTCTCCACCATCAAGCTGGAACGTTCACCCGCGCTGATTGACCTTGAGTGCGTCAAGGTGTGGGACGACGACAACCGCGGCACATATCGCCCTGTGCAGATTGAAATTCATCTGATGCAGGACGGTCAGCATATCGACACGGTGATTCTGAACAGCGAAAACAACTGGCATCATATCTTCAAGGATTTGCCGGCTGACCATGTGTACACCCTCAATGAGGTTCTGGGGGCTGATGTGTACTATGAGCCGGAATATTCCATCGAAAACGGCGTGTATGTGATTACCAACCGCCGCACGGTTACGCCGACCCCGACCGCCCCGATTCCCGAAACGGGGCAGCTGTGGTGGCCGGTGCCGATTCTGGCGGGCGCGGGCATGATTCTGTTCGTCATTGGCTGGATTCTGCACCGGAAATGGAGCCAAGAGCATGAAGAACCGTAAGGGCAATTTGCTGATGACGCTGGGGCTGGTGCTGATTTTGGCGGCACTGGCGCTGGTGGGCTACAACCAGTGGGATGCCAGCCGCGCGCAGCAGGAGTCGGATGATGCGCTGATGGCGCTGGAGCAGATTCGCATTCAGCGGCAGATGGAATCGCAGCAAACCGCTGCACCGCCCGTAGTCACCGCGACGATGATGCCGACTGACACACCCGCGACGGATGCGCCGATAACCGACGCGCCGACGGCGGATGCCACTGCAGCGGATACCCCGGCAGCATCCACGCCCTCCGTAACTGACGCACTGACGACCGACATTCCGCGTGATGACGTAACCGCCACGAACACCCCTGCGACGGATGCGCCCGCAACGGCGAATCCTGCAACGAATCCGCCGAAACCGACGAGCGTGCCAACGGCGAATCCTGCGACGAACCTGCCGAATCCGACAAACACGCCGACGGCGGGGACTGCGACGAATCTGCCGAATCCGACAAACGCGCCAACGGCGAATCCTGCAACGAACCTGCCGAATCCGACGAGTGCGCCGAATCCGACAAACGCGCCGACGGCAGGGACTGCGACGAATCCGCCGAAGCCGACAAACGCGCCGACGGCGAATCCTGCAACGAATCCGCCGAAGCCGACAAACGCGCCGACGGCAGGGACTGCGACGAATCCGCCGAATCCGACGAGCGCGCCGGATGCCGCGCAGACATCAAATCCGACGAGCACGCCGGAAATCACCGAAACGCCCATGCCGACGGAATCACCAGAACCGACCGAAACGCCTGAACCGACACCATCCCCCGAACCCACGCCGACACCCACGCCCGCGCCGACGGGCAAGCTCTACGAGCGCGTGCCGGGAATCGAAATGCCGGGCGAGAAGGTCAATGGGCACGAGTATATCGGCACGCTGTCCATTCCGTCGCTGGGGCTGAAAGTGCCGGTGCAGCGCAATTGGTCGTACGAGAACCTGAGCGTGTCGCCGTGCCGCTATTCCGGCAGCGCCTACGCGGACAACCTCGCTATTATTGCGCACACCTACCACTTTGGCAAGCTGAGCAGCTTGGCGCTGGACGCAACCGTTACCTTCACGGACATGGAGAATAACGTTTTCCGCTACGTTGTGCGGGAGAAAAATACGATTTCGCCCAACGATGCGAACGAAATTGCCCATTCCGGCTATGACCTGACGCTCGTGACCTGCACCCTCAGCGGCACAAAACGCGTGGCGGTGTACTGCGAGCGCGTGAAATAATCCAACAAAAGGACTGTCTGCAACGGGCAACCCTTTTTTCGTGAAATCCATGCAACACGGCAGGAATTGACGGGGTGGAGCGCGAAATAAACAAGCGCGGCGTAACTTTCGCCGCAGGAAGGGAAAGCAACCTTGAACTGGAAATTACACCTTTATCGTGCTATCCTCTGGCTGATTACGCTGTCCCTGCTGCTGGTGATGTTCGGCTTCTCGGCACAGGAAGGCACGCAGTCCAGCAGCATCAGCGATAAAATTGCCCGCCCAATTACGGATTCTCTGGCGCAGCGGCAGGGACTGACGGGGCAGGCGTACTGGAAGCTGTATGTACAGGTGGATTTTGCCGTGCGGAAAACGGCGCATTTCTTGGAGTACACGCTCTTGGGAATGCTGCTGACGCTGCTGCTGGACAGCTACTGCGCCCGCTGGCACTGGCTGTCATGGGCGGGATGTACGCTCTATGCCGCGAAGGACGAAATCCATCAGCTTTTCGTTGCCGGGCGTACGGGCAAGTGGCAGGATGTGCTGCTGGATTCATCGGGCGCGCTGGCGGGGCTGCTGCTGGCGATGTTCATGCTCTGGCTGATTCGGCGGCGCAGGGCGAAAAAGCAATCAACATAATAAATAGGAGGCAAATTATGCTGACAATCGAACAGCTTTACGACCTTAACCACACTTTGGCGGCGGATTACCTGCGGCAGTTTACCTATCCGTGGGAGGCGCTTGCGGGCATCAAGGCGGAAATCCTGCGCATCGGCGCGGCGCTTGACCCGGCGGAATACACCGAAGTCAGCGAACATGTCTGGGTGCACAAAACCGCGACGGTTGCGCCGACGGCGTATCTGGGTGCGCCCTGCATCATCGGCGCGCGGACGGAAGTGCGGCATTGCGCGTTCATCCGCGGCAGTGCGCTGGTAGGGGCAGAATGTGTGGTCGGCAACTCTGTGGAGCTGAAGAACGTGATTCTTTTTGATCATGTGCAGACGCCGCACTACAACTACGTCGGCGACAGCATTCTCGGTTATTGCAGCCACATGGGGGCGGGGTCGATTACCAGCAACGTGAAGAGCGACAAGACGCTGGTGACGGTTCGCGGCGCAGGCGAAAGCATGGCAACCGGCTTGAAGAAAATGGGCGCAATGCTTGGCGACTATGTGGAAGTCGGCTGCAACAGCGTGCTGAACCCCGGCACGGTTATCGGGCGGGAGAGCCAAATCTACCCGCTGAGCTGCGTGCGTGGTGAAGTGCCCGAAAGAAGCATCTGGAAAACTGGCGGCGTGGTGGTGAAGAAGCAATGATTCAGCCGATTGTGAGAGATGTGATGTTCCTGTCCTGCAAGAGCCAGATGGCGACGGCGGAGGATTTGCCCGTTGCGCGCGACCTTGCGGATACCCTGCGCGCCCATGCGCACGAGTGCGTCGGCATGGCGGCGAACATGATTGGCGTCCGCAAGCGCATCATTGCGGTGATGGCGGGGAAAACCGTGCTGGTGATGCTTAACCCGGTCATCACGGATCGCCAGATTCCCTTCGCAGCGCAGGAGGGGTGCTTGTCGCTGGACGGCGAGCGCCCGTGTTTGCGGTATCAGCAGATTTTGATGGAATATCAGGATGAGCAGCTGCAGCGGCATGTGCAGCGGTTCTCTGGTTTCACCGCGCAGGTGATTCAGCATGAGGTGGATCATTTGGAAGGCATCATTATTTGAGGTGAGGACATGACTATCACACAAACGCTCTGTCAGGAGTTCCAAACCGCCCCGTGGCAAATCGACGCCGTCATTCGCCTGCTTGACGAGGGCTGCACGCTGCCGTTTATCGCGCGTTACCGCAAGGAACAGCACGGGTCGCTGGATGACCAGAAGCTGCGTGAAATCAGCGAACGGCTGACGGCGCTGCGGGCGCTCGAAGCGCGTCGGCAGGAAATCAGTGAAAGCCTGCAAAAGTTAGATGTCTGGACGGAGAAGCTGCAAAGCGACCTCGATGCTGCCGCGACATTGGCGCAATTGGAGGATATTTATCGCCCGTACCGCCCGAAGCGCCGCACCCGCGCGTCCATTGCCAAGGAGAAGGGGCTGGAGCCGCTTGCGAACGCGCTGATGCTCCAGCAGCGGAACATGATGGCGCCGGAAACCATCGCCCTGCGCTATGTGAACGCGGAGAAGGGCGTCGAAACGGCGGAGGATGCCCTGAAAGGCGCGATGGATATTATCGCCGAGGTCGTCAGCGACGATGCCGCCGTCCGCACGAAGCTTAAAACGTACTACCATCAAACGGCGATGGTCGCGACGGTCGCAGCGAAAGACGAGGACAGCACCTACCGCATGTACTACGACCACCGTGAGCCGCTGCGCCTGATGCCGTCACACCGGGTGCTGGCGATGAACCGCGGGGAGAAGGAGGGCTTCCTCAAAGTCGCGCTGGACGTGGACAAGGAGAAGGCGCAGCAGCTCGTGCGCTACGGCTTCGTGCAGCAGACGGGCAGCCCGGCGTGCAAGTACGTCGCGCAGGCGTGCGACGACGCGTATACGCGGCTGATTGCGCCGTCGCTGGACACGGAACTGCGCGCGGAATTGACCGACAAGGCGAGCGCGGCGGCGATTCGCGTGTTCGCGCTGAACCTGCGCCCGCTGCTGATGCAGCCGCCGGTGCGCGGGAAGGTCGCGATGGGGCTTGACCCCGGCATCCGCACGGGCTGCAAGGTCGCGGTTGTGGACGAAACCGGGCGCGTGCTGGATACGGGCGTCATTTTCCCGCTGCCAAGCCACGGTAAGG
>ERZ780012.402-NODE-402-length-16801-cov-3.8995_pt1 | contig 16801 bp, 14 predicted proteins | sample MGYA00511869_ERZ780012 | MGnify/ENA primary metagenome ERZ780012 (study PRJEB29588, sample SAMEA2161608) | human gut metagenome | biome: human gut; feature: human-associated habitat; material: faeces | place: Denmark | collected 2008/2010 ... | reverse complement strand
CGCGAGATCCTCCGCCGGAAGCGCCGCTTCTGCCCATAGATCGTTTCCTCCTTACATAAGCGTCAAAGAGACCGCCGTTGCCGCTTTACCAACATTTAGCCACAATCGATGCTGATTGTCAAGGAAGAGGAACTTCACTGTCCGAAAGCGCCTCTACCGCAAGTCTTGCATCGTGTCTGAAAAAAGAATAAAATGTAGCGGAAGCCTATCGAAAGAATGCTCTGCAAATTACAGCGATTTGGAGGAACTATGGAAAAGAAACGGCCTCGCGCCAGAGAGAAGCGGATAACGCCCGGGAGCGGATCGGGGTATAAACGCGGCAGCGCGCAGAAAACGGGCGGACCGGTCGGCAGCGGCTCCGGCTATCAGGAACGCAGACGCGGCGGAGAAGGAGGAACAGCGAGGAAGACGGTCACGCGCGGCGGGCTCGGTTCCGTCGGCTTGATCCTGCTCGTCTTGCTTGCGTTGAAGCTCTTCTCCGGCGGCGGTGACGCGGCGGGAGAATTGCTCGGTGACGCGGCGGGCGCACTGCTTTCCGGAAACGAGCAGCAATCCCAGACCGAGCTTGTCGAATACGCGGAAGACACTTCCGGTCAGACGCTTTCCGGCGTGCAGGCAGAGACGGCCGCCAATGCTTCCGTTTCAGGAAAGGCGCGCAAACGATATACGACCGTGCGCGGCGGCGGCAGAGACATGTTTACGATCATGGTCTACATGTGCGGCACGGATCTCGAGTCCAATTACGGCATGGCGACAAACGACCTGAACGAGATGCTGAAGGCCAAGATCTCCGATCAGGTCAATCTGATCGTGGAAACGGGCGGCTGCAAAAAATGGATGAACAGCGTGATCAGCAATTCCACGAACCAGCGCTATCAGGTCACAAGCGATGGGCTGAAGCGGCTTGACAAAAACGTCGGCAAGCGCGCCATGACCGACCCCGCGACACTCGCGGATTTCATCCGGTACTGTAAGGAAACGTTCCCGGCGGATCGGTATGCGCTCATCATGTGGGATCATGGCGGCGGCTCGCTCGCGGGCTATGGTTACGATGAGCTGTATGGCGCAAAGGGCGCAATGACGCTCGACAAGTTCTGCGATGCGCTGAATAAGGCCGGGTGTCGTTTTGATTTCATCGGCTTTGACGCTTGCCTCATGGCAACGGTCGAGACGGCCGTAGCAGCCGAGCCCTATGCGGATTATCTGATCGCGTCGGAGGAGACCGAGCCGGGCGTGGGCTGGTATTATACGAATTGGCTGACCAAGCTGTCGCAGAACACCTCCATGGATACCGTCGAGATCGGCAAGAATATCATTGATGATTTTGTGACGGTCTGCTACAAGAATTCTCCGTCCGATAAGACCACGCTGTCCATTACGGATCTTGCGGAGTTCTCCGGAACGGTGCCGCCCGCTCTGACGGCGTTTGCCGCTGCAACAAGCAAGCTCGTGGACAGCGATGACTACAGGATCGTTTCGGACGCGCGGGCAAACTGCCGCGAGTTTTCGCCGCAGAACAAGCTGAACCAGGTCGATCTCATTCATCTTGCAAAGAACATGGGAACAAAGGAAGCGCTGGCGCTTGCGGATGCGCTTTCCGGCGCGGTCAAGTATAACCGCACGTCGAGATCCATGACAAATTCCTATGGGCTTTCGATCTACTTTCCGTATCAGAAGCTGTCCGGCGTTTCCAGTATGCTCTCGGTCTATCAGAGCATCGGCATGGACGAGAGCTACGGCGACTGCATCAAGGACTTTGCGAGCATCGTTTCCGCCCCCATCCCCCGGCAACTCCGGCACGGGATCGCTGCTCGGCGCGCTGCTCGGCGAGTACGGCGGTGCGCTCTCCGGCGGGAGCGCATCGGACGGACTGGATGTGGCGAGCCTGCTGACGAGCTTTTTGAGCGACGGCGATTTTGCGAGTATCATCGGTGGACGTTCGACCGAATGGGTAGATCGTGATCTGATCAAACGAAATGCGGAGCGGATCGCGAACACGACCCTCGCCCCGGACCGGCTTGTGTATACGGTCAAAAACGGGCAGGAGGTGCTCGCGCTGACCGAGGAGGAGTGGGGGCTCGTCCAGACCATCGAGCTGAACGTGTTCTATGACGACGGCGAGGGCTTTATCGATCTCGGCCTTGACAATGTGTATACGTTCAATGCCGACGGCGACCTTGCGGCGTCCTATGATGGAACGTGGCTTGCGCTGAACGGTCATATCGTTCCGTATTACCTGATCGATTCCGTCGAGGACGGCGACGCTTACTCCATCCGCGGGCGCGTGCCGGCCTATCTCAACGGCGAGCGCGTGGAGTTGATCCTGCTTTTCGATGACAGGAACCCCTATGGCGTGGTTGCAGGCGCGCGGCGTGTTTATGAAAACGGCGAAACCGATGCGGTCATGCGCGGATTGATCGCGCTTCGGGACGGGGATACGCTGGATTTCCTCTGCGACTACTACGATTACGACGGAAACTATCAGGCAAGCTATATGATGGGAGACCGGTTTGTCGTTGATGGCGAGATCGAGATCAGCAACGTTGCGATCGAGGACAACGTGTCTCTTGCAAGTTTCCGGCTTACCGACATCTACGGCAACGCCTACTGGACGCCGACGTTTACAAATTGAGTCCGCAGTCCGCAGGCGCGAGCACGCAGGAACACCGCTTTACACTTGCGTTTCCGTGTGCATTGCTATATACTACTAGAGAATTCATATAGAAACTGCTGCCGGGTAGTGCGATGCGAAAGCATCCGTTTGTACATCGCTAGGTCATAGAAGATGTACACGCGGATGCTTTTTTTGAAGAAAAGGACTTGCTGAAATATGAAAAGGGTGACCGAGTATTTTACCAGAAACGAACGCCTTTTGTAGTGTGCGTCAGTCGTCATGATCATCGTGTCATTTTGTGTCTTCGACAGAGAGAACTATGTAACGCTGGCTGCGTCCCTGATCGGTGTCACCTCCTTGATCTTTAATGCAAAGGGGAATCCGTTCGGCAGGCTGCTCATGATCCTGTTCAGCGTGCTGTATGGCCTGATTTCCCTCTCCTTTGCGTATTACGGCGAAATGATCACATACCTCGGCATGTCGATGCCCATGTCCGTGTTTGCGCTCATCACATGGCGGAGGAATCCCTATCAAGGCAATCGGGCGGAGGTCGAGGTCAATACCGTTGATCCCAAAGAGATCGTTCCGATGCTGCTTATAACGGTAGCCGTGACCGTGCTGTTTTATTTCATATTAAGCTGGTTTCATACTGCGAATATCGTACCGAGCACGATCTCTGTTACAACAAGCTTCTTGGCCGTGTATCTCACCTTTCGCAGAAGCCCGTATTTTGCTTTGGCTTATGCCGCGAACGATGTGGTCCTCATCGTTCTTTGGAGCTTGGCAAGCGTGGTGGAACCAAAGTATATCTCGATCGTTGTTTGCTTTGCTGCGTTTCTTGTGAACGACGTCTACGGTTATTTCAGTTGGATGTGGATGAAAAAGCGTCAAACCGCCCTTTTATAAGGCAAGCAGTCCCTGAAAGTCAAATGTGACAAACCTGAAAACTCGCATAAAATCCTAATAATATCTATTGCAAATTTTGAAAGACATGGTAGAATAACGATTGTAGGAAAGGAGTGGAAGCCGATGAATAAAAGCGTGTATTCCCTCGTATTGACAGACGATGTTGTTGCGGAGATCGACCGCATTGCATATGAAAACGGCACGAGCCGGTCAAACACGGTCAACCAGATCCTCGCGGAATATGTGTCGTACGATACGCCGGAGAAGCGGATCCGCGAGGTGTTTTCCGAGGTCGAGAATCTGCTGACCGGAAGCAGCCGGTTCCAGGTCATGATGCAGCCATCGGACTCGATGTTTTCTCTGCGCAGCGCATTGGCGTATAAATACAATCCGACGGTGCGTTACAGCGTCGAACTGAATCGGAATCTGCAGCCCGCGATTGGCGAGCTTCGCGTTTCGGTGCGCAGCCAGAGCAGCGCGCTCAGGCTCTATATGCTCCAATTCTTCAAACTCTGGTCGCGGATCGAGCAGAACCTTGTGGGGCATGTCGAGTGTGCCATGGCAGACGACCGGTATATCCGCCGCCTCGCGGTCGCGGAGGACCGCAAGCTCGATAACGAAGCGCTGGGCCAGGCGATCGCGGAATACATCCGCCTGTTCGATACGGCGCTGAAACTGTTTTTCAACCATCTGGATCAGCCGGAGACGGCGATCGCGCGGGTAGAGAGCCTGTATGGCGATTATCTGCGCAAGAACCCGGCGATCCTTTGACATAGGAGGTAGGACCATGAACGTACAGAAATTGACACAGAAAAGCATCGAGGCCGTGCAGGCCGCACAGCAATATGCCGTTGAGCACGGTCAGTCCGAGGTGCGGCAGGCGCATTTGCTGCACGGATTGCTCACGGAGCAGGACGGTCTGATCCCCAGTATGTTGCAGGGGATGGATGTGGATGTGAAATCTCTCCGGGCAGCCTGCGACGCGATCCTTGAAAAACTTCCGCGCATGAGCGGCGGCAGCGGCGAAGCCTACCTGTCGCGCGATCTGGACGCGGCGTTCCGCAGCGCGGAAGCAACGGCAGACCGGATGGAGGACGAGTATGTTTCCGTAGAGCATCTGTTCCTCGGACTGCTTGATAAGGCGGATCATGAGATGCAGGAACTGTTCCGCACATACGGCATCACAAAGCCGCGCTTTTTGGAGCGCTTGAAGGCCGTTCGCGGCAATCGGAAAGTGCAGTCGGATAATCCGGAGAGCACATACGACGTATTAAAAAAATACGGACAGGATCTTGTGGAGCTGGCACGGAACCAAAAGCTCGACCCCGTCATCGGTCGTGACGACGAGATTCGTAACGTCATCCGTATCCTGTCGAGAAAAACGAAGAACAATCCCTGCCTGATCGGTGAGCCTGGTGTCGGCAAGACCGCTATCGCGGAGGGGCTGGCACTGCGCATCGTCCGCGGAGATGTTCCGGATAATTTGAAAGATCGCAGCCTGTTCGCGCTGGATATGGGCGCGCTGGTCGCAGGCGCGAAGTTCCGCGGCGAGTTTGAGGAACGGCTGAAAGCCGTTTTGAACGAGGTCAAGGAGTCCGACGGGAAGATCATCCTCTTCATCGATGAGCTGCATACCATTGTGGGCGCGGGAAAGACCGAGGGCGCGATGGATGCGGGCAACCTCTTGAAGCCGATGCTTGCGCGCGGCGAACTGCATTGCATTGGCGCGACAACGCTGAACGAGTATCGCCAGTATATCGAGAAGGATGCTGCGCTCGAGCGCAGATTCCAGCCCGTGATGGTGCCGGAACCGACGGTCGAGGATACGATCTCCATTCTGCGCGGTCTGAAAGAACGTTACGAGGTTTACCACGGCGTAAAGATTCAGGATCAGGCGCTGATCGCTGCGGCTACCCTGTCCAATCGGTATATCTCCGACCGTTTTCTGCCCGATAAGGCCATCGACCTTGTCGATGAGGCCTGCGCGCTGATTAAGACGGAGATGAACTCCATGCCGTCCGAACTCGACGATGTGCGCAGAAAGATCATGCAGCACGAGATCGAAGAAGCCGCCCTCCAGAAGGAGACCGATAAGCTGTCGAAAGAACATCTTGCGGAGATCCAGAAGGAGCTTGCAGAGCTGCGGGAGCAGTTCTCCGCGATGAAAGCACGCTGGGAGAACGAAAAGAAGAAGATCAACCGTGTGCAGCAGCTGCGCGAGCAGATCGAGCAGACGAATGCGGAGATCACAAAGGCGGAGAGCGCATATGACCTTAACAAGGCGGCGGAATTGAAATACGGACAACTTCCGAAGCTGCAAAAGGAACTGGAGGAGGAAGAACGGCGAGCCGAACAGGATAAGAGCAGCGCGAGTTTCCTGCGCGACCGTGTTACAGAGGAGGAGATCGCACGCATCGTGGGACGCTGGACGGGGATCCCTGTTTCGAAGCTCATGGAAGGCGAACGCGAAAAACTCCTTCGCCTTGATGACATCCTGCATGAGCGCGTGATCGGCCAGAACGAAGCGGTCGAGAGCGTCTGTGACGCCATCCTGCGTTCGCGCGCAGGCATTCAGGACCCGAATCGTCCGATCGGCTCCTTCCTGTTCCTTGGACCTACAGGCGTCGGCAAAACAGAACTTGCCAAAGCGCTTGCGGAGGCTCTGTTTGATGATGAGAAAAACCTTGTTCGTATCGACATGTCCGAATACATGGAGAAATACTCCGTGTCGCGTCTCATCGGCGCACCTCCGGGATATGTCGGTTACGACGAGGGCGGCCAGCTGACCGAGGCGGTGCGGCGCAAACCGTATGCGGTCGTTCTCTTTGACGAGGTGGAAAAGGCGCATCCCGATGTGCTGAACGTGCTGCTGCAGGTGCTTGACGACGGCCGCATCACGGATGGACAGGGACGCACGGTGGACTTTAAGAACACCATCATCATTTTGACGAGCAACCTGGGCTCTGACCTTATCCTTGATGGGATCGGCGACGACGGCGCGCTCTCGGAGACGGCAAAGAGTGCGGTGCGGCAGCTGCTCAAATCGCAGTTCCGTCCGGAGTTTTTGAACCGGTTGGACGAGATCGTGTTCTATAAGCCGCTGACGAACGACGATCTGTTCCGGATCATCGATCTGCTTATCGCGGGTCTCAAGAAGCGGCTTGAAGCGAGACAGCTTTCCTGCACAATCACCGACGCCGCGAAAGCGTATATCGTCAAGGTCGGCAGCGACCCGCAGTATGGCGCGCGCCCGCTCAAGAGGTTCCTGCAATCTCAGGTCGAGTCCCTGCTTGCACGGTATATCCTCAAGAACGACCCCGAGCCGGAAAGCACACTGACCGTGGACTTTGACGGCGAGAAACTGTTCGTACGCTGAAACGGCGCGCGGCGCATGGAGAAAACAAAACGGAACGCGATGGCATCCGCACGGCTTCGGCCGTGGGGACGTCCGCCGCTTTCGGCCGGGTAGGCGCAGGTTCTCATGAATGCAGAGCGCATATCCGGCGCGGACAGCCCGGAAGCTATCTGCTTATCTTTCGCAATCTGATGTACTCGATAATTGCGGATGTAATGATCGTTACGATGATGATTACAGTCCAAATGACCCATAGGTTGTCGATCCTTCCGCCGCCGGGATCCGTTCCGTCTGTCTTAAGAACGTAAGCAGCAAAAAATCCGACCGTATAGGAAACAGATGTTGACAGCGGTATGACGGTTGCCCTGACAGCAAACGAAACAATAATCACTGCCAAACACAAAAGCATCAGGACGAGCGGCCACTGAAGCATTCCGTGGATACCGAGCAATACGTATCTGATCAAGATAAACCCAACAGCCAAAGTGCCTAAGGACAGAAGAGATCCTATCGTGCTTCCTTTCCGTTTGTTGCTTGCCATAGCTCCTCCCCCAAATACTGAAGTTGCGGTGGTAAGATTATATCCCAAAGTGAATAACAAAGCTGTGTTCCTTTTTCGCTTTCTCCATCAGCGCTTTGAGCGCTTCCGTACCAGCGGCGCCATCTATCAATTCAATAAACAAACCCATTTGGGCATCTATCCACCTTCTCAAATTCCGAATTGTTGCTCTCTTTGCCATGAAAATTATATTTATGAAACACCTCCGTAAATCACGATTAATCTGTCGACCAACCATTTTAGTTCTAGCATAGCTTTATGAATTTTTCTACCTCACACAAGCAAGACCTTGACCGCTGAAAAGCGATGGTAAAGCCCGTCCCGCCGCATGCGTTTTGAGTTTTTGTTAGACTCATAAACTGGAATTTGAATCCATCAAAATCTTAACCTGTTAGCGGCTGTTATAAGCCGTTAATAAAATCCTCCGAAATCCTTGAAACCAAAGGATTTTTCGCAGTTTGCTCACCCGTCTGCGTTATACGGTTTCACATGGTGTTATCCTTGCCCTCAGTGCCTCATAAGGGCAAAAGCAAGGGAAGAAAAATCTGGTAAAACAATATAACAACATGCGGCAGCTGGGAAACTGTGGCATATACGCGAACTAATTATACGGAGGATTTTGAATATGGACAAGTGCATTTATGATGAAAACAACGGTCTTTGGTACGAACTGCAAGGCGATTATTACATTCCCTGCCTGACGATCTCGGAGGAAGAACAACGGCCTATCGGCATATGGGGACGGCGACATCTAAGGTATATCCGAGAACATCGCAAAGCGCTCTATACCGGGTTGCTCCTCGACGGGAAGCTGAACGGCTACCTTGCCGATCTAAACGAGCAGGCGGCGGACATGTTCTTACGGATGGTAAAAGAACTTGTCGAAAAGGAAGGCATCACGGAAACACTCAAAGCAGCAGACCAAATGGAATGGGTACGGCAGATGAACGCAGTACGGGAAATAGCAATGGAGATCGTCAATAATGATTTAATCTATAACTAATGCAATATAGCGGTTGAGGAAAGCATCTCAACCGCTATTTTTAGTTCATTGCTGTCCTGTATTATCCATAAAAATCCGTAAAAGTCAAAGAAAGTCCTTGATTGTCATGAGATGAGATGATATACTTAACAAAATGGGAGGAGTATGCTATGGCTGATGAAATTTTTACTGTCGCTCAAACGGCACAGTATCTTCAAGTTTGTGAAAAAACGGTACGACGTCTTATTAGTGCAAATAAACTAATCGCCTCTCGTGTGGGTGAAGGAAATCGATCTCTAAGAATTAAAAAATCTGATATAGATGATTATTTAGCAGAACACGTCAATAAAACGAAAGGAGTTACTGTCAATGAGTGAAGAATTAATTCAGAAAAATTTGGTAGAAGCTCCTGAGAAAATGGGCGATTGGAATTTCTACAATATCGGAGCTACGACACTCAAGGCATTAAAGGGCGCAAAAATCATTCCTGACAGAGATTACGATGAGTACGAGACAAAAAAGCCGGATGCGCTTATTGTCAAAAAGCCGCTGGTTATTGCCGCAATTGAATATAAGGTTCCTGCACAGTTGCGCACAGACAAGCAAATTGAAAAAGCTATTGAACAGGAGCTTGGAACCGCTCAGGTTTTACAGGCAAAAGTATATATTATTACTGACGGCAAGAAAAGTATCTGGGTCAATCCCGCAAATGGTCATGAGATTCTGCAGGAAGACGGCAGTAAAATCACGCTTAATTTTGATAAGAACAGTGCAGAGTGTATTGTTCTGATCAATAAAATCAGAGCATCTATCAACGCAACAAACGACACTAAAAAAGCCGCTGCTTCGGTTGATCCACTGCCGCTGGCTGAAAAAGTTTGGCAGGATTTATGGGCCGTATCTGGTGCTACGCCGGAGAATTGCCTATACACTTTCGTTGAAATCTTTATCTTCAAATATCTCAGCGACCTTGGGGTGCTCAAAGGTATGTACTCGTTTTATGACCTTTTGAGCAAGTATTCAGGAAATAATGAAAATGAAGTTCTTGAATTCTATGCCTCAACAATTCGTGTGAAGATAAAAGAGCTCTTCCCCGGCAATCCCAAAGATAAAACCACTATTATCAATGGCACTATCTTTGTATCCAAAGATGATAAGGCTGTGTCCGGATATGCGACTGTATTCCATAAGATTCTGAAGCGTTTCAATGATTTTGGTACGCTTGAAAACATTGACTACGATTTCAAGAGCAAACTCTTTGAAACATTCCTGAAAGAATCCATCAGCAAGAAAAACTGGGGGCAGTATTTTACGCCCCTGAAGGTCGTCCGTGCCATTGTCAATATGGCAGACATTGAACCTGGCATGAGTATCTGTGACCCTGCGTGTGGTGTTGGCAAATTCCTGCTCGAACCCATTTTGCATAGTCTGGATCGGCTGTATGCTGTAAGCACAGACGAGGCCGGAAATGAAAAGCTGCTGCCTCAAATCACCCTTTCCGGATTCGACAAAGGCTTTGACAAGGATGAGCAGAAGACAATTATTCTTGCCAAGGCAAATATGCTGATTTATATGTCCGGCATGATTAAAGAGCACCCCGGACTGACGAAACAATTCGCAGAACTGTTTAACAAGACCTTCACATTGCAGACGAACTCCATTCTCGGCACTTTAGCGAAGCCGATTACTGAGGAATATGACTTGATCCTCACGAATCCTCCGTATGTCATGAGTGGCAGCAGCAATTTGAAGGAAGAAATCGCCAAGGACGACGCTCTAAAAAAATACTTCTCCATAAGTGCCATGGGTATTGAAGGCTTGTTTATGGAGTGGATCATCCGCGCCTTGAAACCCGGGAAAAAGGCATTTATCGTCGTCCCGGACGGTATTATGAATCGCAGCAACGATAAAAAACTGCGTGATTTTATACTTGAACAGTGTAATATTGATGCAGTGATTTCTCTGCCGCTGAACACATTCTTCACTACCAACAAGAAAACTTATATCCTTGCGTTGACGAAGAAAGTTGCTGTGAATGTTGGTGGAATTGCTACGTTGCCGAAGCAGACAACGCCTGTTTTCACTTATCTGTGCTCTGAAATCGGCGAAACCCGCGATGTGTACCGCTTTGACATCGAACAGAATGATTTGGAAACCGCTTCTGATCTGTTCAATATGTTCAAAGGAGCAAAGGCAAAATTCAAAACGGATGATAGACGTTGCAAAATCGTCGATATTGATGACTTTTATAACAGCGTTCTTTGGTCAGTCGATCGTTGGTGGACTCGTGAAGAGAAAATTGAACTTGGCATTGTGGAAGAAACTCAGGTGATGTCGATGAACGACTTCTCGTCTCTTATTGGCGACATCTCTTCCTCGATTGCAGAATACCAAGAGCCAATAGAAGAATTGTTAAAAAAAAACAAAAATGAGGTATCCTTTCGGTTAGTATCGCTATCCGATGAAACAGCATTTGAAATAATAAATAGCTCTCTCGGGAAAAACAGGCAGATTCTTTCACAGATTGATACAAAAGACAGCCAAAAGATACCTGTGTTTACTGCCGCTAAATTCCCCGTAGCCTATATTGATGAAATTCCAGATAAAGTACCGATTGATGCCTCGGAAGAGATTCCGGTATTTTCGTTTGCTACAAACGGAGATGGCTCAGCCGGAACAAATTTCATTATTCATACTACGCCGTTTTATATTAACTTGGATAGGCTTGCAATTAGAGCAATCGACCCTAACATTTTGACTCGTTATATCCCAATAGCTCTTCGTTATATGAAAGAAGAATATGGGTTTAATCATGCGCATAAAGCAAACGTAACAAATATTAGCCAAGTCAGAATGAAAATTCCGGTCAATGATGCAAATGAGTTTGACACGGATATGCAGCGTAATGCAATTGAAACCAACGAGTTGTATTTGGAGTTGATTGAGTCTACAAAGAATAGTAAAGAAAAAGTCGCTTCATTCAGACCACAAACAATTGTAAGCGAATGTGAGGTTAATAAATTTTCCCTTTCATATCTTTTTGATATTCAAAGAGGTAGTGGGAAATACACAAAGAAATACATTCAAAACCATACAGGAGAATATCCTTTATATTCAGGAAATACCACTGGCGTATTCGCTACGATTGATTCGTTCGATTTTAACTGTCCTTGTCTATCCTGGGCTATTGATGGTTTAGCAGGCTTTATGATGATTCACAATGAATCCTTTTCCGCAACGAATCACCGTGGAGTGCTAATTCCCCATGAAGATAAGCTTGGATTAATTGACCTTCAATATATGAAATATACTTTGGAGCCGCTTTTCCGTGCAGCCAAAAAGGGCCGCGAGGGCGACAATGGAGAAAATGAATATACTACATTGCCTCCCTTTATGATAGCTGATATCATGGTTCCGGTGCCGGTTGATGGTCAAGGAAACATCAGTCTCGATGCGCAGAAAGAAATCGCCGCCAAGTATTTAGCTATCGAGCAGTGCAAGAATGAAGTCATTTCAAAACTTGATTCTTTAATCCAGCAAAAGATTGAATTATAACAATAGGATAAGGAAGCCGGGTACGCAAATACCCGGCTGCTGTTCTATGTACGCACCGCCGAAAGCGGCGGTGTTGGTGTCTGTTGTCTTATCGTTCGTCCCTGTCTCGGTAGGAACGCTTTGAAGGCTTCTGTGCCTCGTCCCGTATTCTGTGAAGCTGTGCCACAACGCTTCTGCGCTCCGGCGGCTTCTTTTCTTCGGCTGGTTTTCCCTCGACCTGCTGCTTCCATTCCGCAAGCTCCCACTCATACTGCTTTACTATGCGCTCAGCCTTATTGTAGGCGGCCATGAATGCCTGCCCGTCGGGGTAGCCATATTCGCGAACCATACGGGAAATCCTGTCTTTGAGATCGCTGACTTTCTTTTCGGTGGCCTCTATTTCTGCTTCTTTTGCTTTTCTCTCCTTACCTTTGAAAATGCCTGTGATTTCGGAAAGCTGCGCTCTCAGCTCCGGCAGCTTAGTGTCCTGTATCTGCTTGATTTCGGATGCACACTTTCTGAGCCGGTGCAAAAGCTCTTTCATCTCTTTGAATACTGCCATGTCGATACCGGGCTTCGGTTTCGGCGGCAGCTTTGCCTGACGGATCAGAAGCTCCAAAATCGACTTTGCTTTCTGTATGATGGTACGAAATAAGCCCGGTAGCCATCCGTGTTCGGAAATGGAGTATTTACTCCTGTTTTGGATCTCCTCGCGCTTGATTTCAAGTACCTTCTCCTCCGGTACGCCGACCACCAGTGCGAGGTCAGCGGTGCGGTTCCAATCCTGTCGTGCTTCGTTGTCAGCCCGTATCTCATCAGCCAGAGGATTATTCTTGCCGATCTTCTTTGTCGGAAGATACACACTGTTCTGGTCGAATACGACAAGCTTTTCTTCTTCTCTGACATGAAGGTTGATCTGTTCGGTCAGCAGTTCCTTTACTTCTGTCAGAAAGCCCTTGCTTTTGAAAAAGGTGTTCTTTGTCGTAAACATGTGCTGCTCGTAGATTTCCCCTTTGGGGATCACCGTGCAGCCTTTGCGGATCGTTCCATCTTCTCCTGTGATCTCTTTCTTCGTCCGCACCCGTTTCCCGGTCTCATCGAAGTACACAGCGCGGATGGCGATCTTGTTGTCCGGCGTTTCCAGTAGTAGCCGCTCGGAAAAAATCAGATGGATGTGATAGTTGGTTTTTGTCTTGTTGTAGTGGAGTGCGGAAGTACATTCCACTCCGTACTGCCCTTTGAATCTCTCGGTGAACTCTTTCAGTACCTCATCGGGATCGTATCGGGTGTAGTTCTCCGGAAGAGCGATAATCAGTTCCCTTGCTTCGATACATTTTCCCTCAGTGCCGCATCGTTTGAACTCCTGCCGACTTTCCCTTGCAAGGCACGTCCAGAACTCGGTATCAGCGGTATCGTAGACGGCGAACAGGTTTTCCTGTCTGTCCGGGCTTGCGATATAGCAGATGCGTCCTTTCAGATCGGGCAGCTTGCTCATCTGGATGAACGAATGCCGTGGCATGGTTCATCACCGTTCTTTTTTGCAACTGCATACGGCAGTTGCCGCTGCGGGGGTAGTCAGAGACCAACGGAGCAGCGATAGAAAAATGCTGCAGCATTTTTCTCTGTATCGAATGTGAGGCGGGCTGCCCGAACACTCGATACAAGCCCTCCGCAGGAGCGAAATACCCGGAGTACGAACCGTCAGGTTTGTGCGAGGGGTGTATTTCGCTCTCAGACGGCGAGGCCTTGAGAGAATGCTTTTCGTAAGCATCATACCACCTCCTTTACTTCGTCCCTGCATCGTAAGTTTCTTCCCTGGTTGACGGTCATGAAACGCTCCAGCGTATCCGTCCGGATAATGGTTTTCCGTCCGACCTTGAGCACCGGGAGCTTGCCCCAATCCACCAAAGCGCGCATGGTGTTTCGTCCGATCCCGGACATTTCTGCCGCTTCTTCAATGGTCATACCGATTTTTACAACGCTCATATCTTCTTTCTCCTTTCGATAGTGCTCATTCTGCAACGATGGCAAGTATAGTATACGCAATCTGCTATCACTTGTCAACTCATTTTGCAACGAATTAAAAAGAAAATATGAAAAAAGTTGTAAATTGCTATTGCAAACTGCAACGACATGTGCTATACTAACGTCAGTGAGGTGAATAAGCCTATGACAAAAGATAACAGCTTCACCGCAAAACAGGTCGGTGAAAGAATCAGAGAACGCAGGACGGAACTGCGCCTGTCCATGAGCCAGCTCGGAGACCGTCTCAGCGTAAACAAATCCACCATACAGAGATACGAGACAGGCGGCGTTGATCCGGAAAGAACGATCCTCATCGTACCGATTGCGGAAGCTCTGGAAACGACACCGGAATGGCTGACAGGCAAATCCGATGCCAAGGAGTATGACAGCTATACCCTGTGCAGGAAGGCCATCGAACAGCACATTTCGGACTACCTTGACAGCATGACAAGTGCCGTACAGGGTCAGCCGCACCAGCAGCTTTTGACCACCTTCCTCGGTGAGATCGTCGATCTCTATGCCCTGTTCTGTGAACACTTCGCAAAGGCAATGGCAGAGGTAGACAAGATCGCAGAGGATGAAGGACTGAAAGAATCTCTGAGACGGTATGCGCTAGAATCCGGTGCAATTACGGAAAAGGTCTATCGCAAAGAGATGGAAGCGCCCGTGGAAGATATGAAACGATTTATGGATGGTCTTTTACATATCTACGATGAGGGACGCACCAATGTAAAGATCGGCGACCTCCTCGGGATCAAGCAGGAAGCGATGAGGCGGCTTCCTGAAAAAGACGAATCCGTGGCACCTTGACAACAGAGTTTACCGGCTGATCTCAGCCGATAACGAATAAAGCGTATATGTCACAGACCCGGCTGCCACGGATAGAAAGGAGAATTATTATCTATGGCAAAAGGTTCTGTGAGAAAGAAAGGAAGCAAGTGGTACTACCGCTTCTATGTGGAAGATGAAAGCGGGAAGCTGATACAGCGTGAGTTTGCGGGAACGACAAGCAAGAGCGAGACGGAAGCCATGCTCCGCAAGGCGATGGAGGATTATGAGGCGAAGAAGTTCGTGGCAAAGTCCGAAAATGTCACTGTGGGACAGCTCCTGGATATGTGGGTGGAGGAAGAACTGAAACCCGGCAGTCTCAGTAACGGAACGGTATCTGCGTATCAGGGCACGGTTGGACGCATTAAGCAGTTTCCCATCGGAGAGAGAAAGCTGAAAACCGTCACACCTGAGCATCTGCAATCGTTTCTCGATCTTCTCTCCTTCGGAGGGATGGATGCGAACGGAAAAGAGGTTAAGCCCATCAGCAAAGGGTATATGCGCCTCTTCTCGGCGGTGCTGCAGGGCGCGTTTCGGTTTGCGGTATTCCCCAAGAGGCTTCTCAGCTACAATCCCATGCAGTATGTGGTCATGCGGAAAAAGCAGGAAAGCTACGAACTGTTCTCAGACGACAACAGCGACGAGCTGGCTGTTCCCACCATTACCTATGAGCAGTATGTGGCTCTGACGGACTGGCTCAAAAAGAAGAACAATCCGGCGCTTTTGCCCATTCAGATCGCCTACTTCACCGGGCTTCGTATCGGAGAGGCATGTGCGCTGACCTGGCAGGACATCGACCTGAAAGAACAGGTCATCACGGTACGGCGCAGTATGCGGTACAACGGGGCAAGGCACAAGACGGAGGTCGGCCCTACAAAGCGGAGCAAGATTCGCACGGTGGATTTCTGCGACACACTGGCGGAGATCCTGAAAGAAGCGAAGAAGGAACAGCACTTAAACCGCTTCAAGTACGGAGAGCTTTACAGTCTGAACTACTGCAAAGAGGTACAGGAGAAGGGCCGCAGTTACTATGAGCTGTACACGCTGGGTATGACGGAAGAAGTGCCGGAGGACTACAAGGAACTCTCCTTCATCTGTCTCCGTCCCGACGGGACTTATGAATCCGCAAACACGGTCAGCCTTATGTGCAGGACGGCGCAGGAGAAGGTTCCAGGCCTTGAGGACTTTCATTTCCACACACTCAGACACACGTTCACGAGTAACCTGTTATCTAACGGCGCACAGCCGAAGGACGTTCAGGAACTGCTGGGACATGCGGATGTGAGTACCACGATGAATATCTACGCACACGCGACAAAGGAAGCAAAACGCTCCTCAGCAAGACTGCTGGATAAGGTGGTCGGCGAGTAAAAAAGAAAAGCTTTCCCTTGTTTTGCCGGATAAGGGCAAAAACAAGGGAAAGCAGTCGAAAACGGAGCGTTGAAACCGCGATTTTCCTTGAAATATCAGGGATTATAGAGGATTGGGATAGATAAACTGGAATTTGTCAATCAAACGCAAGCAGGTTTCCGATGGGAATTGAAAAGCCAAGAGCCTTGTACATCTGTACGTCGCAATCTGCACATCCGACTGTTAGTGAGGAAACTCCGCTTTCCAGACGGGCAAACTGAACCAATTGATGCGCTATGCCTTTATGCCGGTATTCAGGGAGTATGTAGAAGTCCTCAAACACACCGCTTGGAAGATAATTGAATGTTGAAAAGCCAACCGTGACTGAACAGCAGCCAATTAAAGCCTTTTCATCATACGCGCCAAAGAAAAGGATACTGTTTGCTTTGATTGCTTCCGTCATCCGTTCTTTTCCCGCTAAATCAGGTTCATCTTCCTTGATTTCTTCTTTGTATAACCTTTGCAGTTTCCACAATGCTTCAATCTGAGAAGCATCAATTCTCTTATAATCCATCGTTATCCTCACAAATCCCGATTAGTAATATATAAGCGAGGGTGTTACAGCCTTCGCTTTTCCTTTAAGATGAA
>ERZ780012.400-NODE-400-length-16859-cov-5.97328_pt1 | contig 16859 bp, 15 predicted proteins | sample MGYA00511869_ERZ780012 | MGnify/ENA primary metagenome ERZ780012 (study PRJEB29588, sample SAMEA2161608) | human gut metagenome | biome: human gut; feature: human-associated habitat; material: faeces | place: Denmark | collected 2008/2010 ... | reverse complement strand
TCAGTTCTTTTTCCAGCTCTTCGTTGGATGAGCGGCTCGGAGTGATTTCCGCAGCATTGGCGGACTTGATTTCCTTGGCGGCGATGCTGATTTTTTTGTCCAGTTCACTGCGTTTGGAATTGACGATGTACCCTGTCGCGGATAACCCCAGGAATAAGAGAAGCCCCACGCCCGCGACCATGGCGGCGGGCTTGTTGTCTGTAATCCAATTGCTCATAAAATATGTCTTGTTCGGGTTGGGTAATCTTATTTGTTAAAGTTCACGGGAATGGGCGTTTTTAACGGAAGCACCAGCTTGAAGGGTACAAAGGCCCCTGCCGCCGCGTCCACCTTGGCGTCCTTGGCTCCCAGTTCCATGATCTGGCGGGCTTCCAGTTTGACGTCTCCGGGCTTGAAAGTGAACAGGGATTCCTTGTTCCCGTCTATTTTTGCCTGGAGGTCCTGGATGATTCTCTGGCCGCCCAGGCTGCGCCGGACGAATCCGGTCAGGCGGATGGCGTTGACGCTGTAAACGCCCGCTTCATCCTCGCTGGATGCGTTGGCGGAGGCCTCCGTCCTGATGTCATCCACCAAGGATGTATTTTTGTCCGATGTGAAGGAATCCTTGATGACGGAGTATCCCGTGATTTGGGTGGTATCCTCCGGATTGAAGTGGGCCAGCGGTTCAAAATCCGTAAACCAGTAGGGATAATCCTTGTGTTCCGACTGTTCCAGCAGGTGCCTGATGATGTCCGCGTAGCCGTAGCGCTGAAGCGTGAGCTGCTGGTAGGAAGCCAGGGTGGAGTCCAGTTTTTTCAGCTCCTGTTCTTTCTGGCGCAGGGCGGATTGTGCCGATTTGATGGAAGTAACGGTGGGCTGGACGCCGGCGAGGATTTCCTCCGCCTTTTTCTCTCCCATATATCCTGTGACGGCATAAGCTGCGGCACCAAGAACGGCAATGGCTGCCCCGACGATGATGGCGGGCATTTTTTTCTGGTTGGCCCGCTTTTTGGCAACTGCGGTGGGTTCCAGGTCAATATTGAGAGAGGCCCTGCCGATGGAGTGAATGGCGGTGCCGATCAATCCGCCCAGGATGAAGGCTTCGCGGGAGATGGTGTTCACGTCCACGCCGGAACCCACGCCTACGTTGTGCATGGGGTTGAAGAAGGAGATCGGAATGCCCAGTTTATCTTCCAGGAATTCCTTGGTATAGGGCAGGGAAGCTCCGCCGCCGCACAGGTATGCCTTGACGGGAGCGCTTCCGCTCATCTGGGCGCGGTAATGGTTGGTGGTCCGCTGGATTTCTGAGGCGAGCCTGGTCATGGCCGTACGGATGACGGTAGCCAGATTGGCCGTGGCGGGATCCAGTCCTTCCGTTTGCCCGTTGCTCATGGAAACGAGCCCGCTGGTGGTTTTCAAGCGTTCCGCTTCCATGAAGGAAATATTGAATTCACGGGCGATAGCGGAGGTTACGAAGATTCCCCCCGCGGAAATGCTGCGGGTGAAGAAACGTCCCTGTTCGCTGTAAATCAAATCCGTGGATTTGGCACCGATGTCGATGAGCATGACCGGTTCTTTCTCATCCGGATAACTGTCCACATACGCATTGTACAGAGAGGTAAGCGCGCAGTCCACTTTGCCGGTGGAAAGGCCGTGGGAGACGATTTCATCATTCAGGGAGTCCAGGTCTTCCGCCTTGATGGCAACCAGGATGGCTTCCCGTTCCAGACCTTTGGCGGGAAGCAGATGGTAGTCCCACACGACTTCGTCCAGCGGGAAAGGGACGTGCTGCTGGGCTTCAAAGCGGATGAGCTGTTCCACATCGGTATCGTCCAGAGCCGGAAGCTTGACGAAGCGGATGAAAACGGATTGTCCGGAAACGGAATAGTTGACGACGCTTCCTTTGACGTTGAGTTCCTGGACGAGGTCGGCGATGGCTTCCCCTATTTTCGTCAGGCGCAAGCCTTCTGCTGACGGGTCCAGCACTACGAGGCGCGTAGCATAGCGGTCCAGGATAAGGGCGTCTTTGGAAGTCTTGGAAAAGACGCCCATTGAAACTCTCTGGGAACCTACGTTTAATGCGACGATTGGTCGTGAATTAGCCATGGGTGATTTCTGTTAAATAAGATGAAATGATAGCATTAATGGAACGTTATTCGCCGTCCGCCGGGGGGATCACAGGAGTACCGAACGGGGCGGGGACGGAACCGGAAGCCGCCTGCTGGCTGTTGGGCCTCATAATTTCCGGATAACGGTCGTACCAGAACACGGAGAAAGGCGTTTCATCCTTGTTCAGCAGGGGGTAATAAGAGGTCTCCACGATACTGGGGGACTGGATGGTCCACCATTTTTCCATCTTGCCGCGTTCGGAGGAATAAGTGGCGACAATCTTGCCGTTGTATTCCACCACTACGCCCTGGTACTTCACCCATTTTCCTCTTCCTCCTTCCACACCGGTAATGCGCTTGACGGAGGACGGGGAGAGATACACGGAAGCGTACGTGTTTTCTCCCACCGGAACATTGACGTATTTGACCTCCTTATACAGTTTCAGGTACTGGCGGGCGCGGTCCGGATTAACTACCGCGATGTAAAATTTGAACGTCAGGGCATCAATATAGCCGGATTTGGGGGTGGGAGCGGCTTCCACCTTGAAGGGAATTTCAAAATCCGCCCATTTCTTCGGTTTCGGCAGCGGCCGGGGATCGTCCTGCGTCAGGACGTTGGGGGACTGGCGCATATACAGGGACAGCTTTTCCAGGGAGACCCGCACCTGCATTCTGGGATTGCTGGTGGTCTGCGCCGATGCCGCAGGGACGAAAAGCACCGCAGCCAGCATGGCCGTGATAGTGTTAAGGATGGATTTCATAGCACAATTCGATTCCCTGATTAGTTACACCAAAAACCGAACTGTGGCTAGCAAAAATCTCTTGTTTCTTTCCATGTAGCGAGTGTGGGCATGACACGGCTCCGTCCGGCGGTTCTACCCGGGCGGTCAAGAAAAAAACATGCGGCATGGCTGCGGGCTTGACCTGGCAGAGGTGTTTCCACATGCTCGGCCCATGGCGATTGATACTGATCTGCTGAAAAAGTTTTCAGAGGCCCACGGTATTTCGGGGCATGAGGATGAAGTGCGAAGCCTGGTGGCTCAGGAACTTGAAGGATATGGAGAATTTTCTTCCGATGGTTCCGGCAGCCTGTTTTGCACCGGCGGCGGGGCCGGCCCCCGCGTGATGCTGGCCGCCCACATGGATGAAATAGGTTTCCTGGTGCAGAATATAGCGTCGAACGGTTTCCTTCAGTTGGTGGGGATAGGCGGCTGGTGGCCACATACCCTGTTAAGCCAGCGTGTCCTGGTAAAAACCCGCTCGGGCCGCGGCATCCGGGGTGTGATTGGTTCCAAGCCTCCCCATTTTCTGCCGGAAGGCCAGCGCAACAGCGTCATGAGCATGGAAGCCCTGTTTGTGGACGTGGGCGCTGAAAGCGCGGAACAGGTGAAGAATGAATTCGGTATTCACCTGGGGGATCCCGTGGTGCCGGACGTGAAATTCTCCCCGTTGGAAAATCCGTTCCGGGTCATGGGGAAAGCCTTTGACAACCGCGCCGGTCTTTCTGTGATGATAGAGGCATTCAAGAAATTATGCCGGGAAGGGCATCCCAACACCCTGATTGCCGCCGCGACGGTTCAGGAGGAGGTAGGCACGCGGGGCGCCAGGACGGCCGGCGTCGCCATGCAACCGGATTGCGTGATTGTTCTGGAAGGGCCGCCGGCAGACGACACCCCCGGGTTTGCCGTGACGGATTCCCAAGGGGCCTTGGGTGGAGGCGTGCAAATCAGGCTGTTTGACCCCACGGCCATCACCAATCCCCGGCTGGCCGCCCTGGCCGAAAAAACGGCTTTGGATGCGGGCATCCCATTCCAGTTGACGGTGCGCCGTTCCGGCGGAACGGACGCGGCAGCCCTGCATCTCTCCGGAAAGGGAGTTCCCACTATTGTGCTGGGAATTCCCACCCGGTACATTCATGCCCATAACGGCGTGCTGGATCTGCGGGACTACCGCGCCGCGGTGGAATTGACGGTGGCTCTGGCCCGTTCCCTGGACCAGGAGGCCGTGGAAGCCCTTACCCATTACCTGCCCTGAAAGAAACGCTCATGAATCCGACCGTTTACGTACATGATCTGGACCCTGTCATCTGGCAGATAACGGACTCAATTGCCCTGCGCTGGTATGGCCTGGCCTATTTAATGGGCTTCATCGGCGGGTATTATCTGCTTTCCTGGCTTTCCCGCCGGAAGCTGTATCCTGTCCCTCAGGACAGAATGGCGGATTTTGTTACTTATGTGGCTATTTTTGGTGTTCTGATCGGTGGAAGGCTGGGATATGTGCTCTTTTACCAGATTCCCAATCACGGCTGGTCCCAGTTTCTGGCGGATCCGCTCATGGTACTGAGGGTGTGGGAAGGGGGCATGGCCAGCCACGGGGGAATGATTGGAGTGGGGCTGTACACATTTTATTATGCGTGGAAGCACCGCGTCAAGTGGGTGGCGCTTCTGGACGGCCTGGCCATTGTAGCTCCCGTTGGGCTGTTTTTCGGGCGCATGGCCAATTTTATCAACGGGGAACTGTATGGGCGCATTGTCCCGCCCGGCTCTTCCCAGGGAATGATTTTTCCGGCGGAGCTTTCCCAGGATCCGGACTTGTTCGTGCGGGTGGCCTCCCGTATTTATGAAACGCCCGGATTGCTGGACAAACTGTCCCTTTCCGGCATAGCTGTGCCGGAACGAATGACTGCCGCCTGGGTGACCGACCGGGTGAGGGATACACCCGCCATCAGGGAAATCGTGGGGCAGATGATGCAGGATCATGCACGCTACCCCTCCCAGCTGTATGAAGCGTTTGCGGAAGGTGTGCTTCTCTTTGCCGTGCTGTGGTTTGTACGGGTAAGGTTTCCTCGTGCGTGGAACGGTTTGTTCTGCGGTATTTTTGCCGTTCTTTATGCTGCGGGCAGAATTATTTGCGAAGAGTACCGGGAGCCGGATTCCCCCTTCTCCATGGGATTGACCCGCGGGCAGTTCCTCTCCGTTTTCCTCGTGCTGGTGGGCGCCGCTTTTTTTGTATATGCCTTCAAGACCAGGCAGACGGTTCAGGAATGCGCTTTCTATGAACCTGAAAAGAAAGACGGGAAAGAATCGTCCGGAAAGGCCGTTTAAAACGGGTCCAGGTCAAATTCCCCTGTTTTGGGAATACTGCTGGCGGGACCAGCTTTGAAAATATCTGCAATGCAGCTGGAAAAAAGCCGCAAATTCCGTTGGTCGAAGGCAAAACGTTCAAATTCCTTGACGGAAAACAGGGTGATGGGGTCCGTGTTGTAAGCTTTGAATTCCATGATGCCGGCGTCCGTATTCGTATTTGACAGGCGTCCCTCAATGCCTACGTCCCCGCTCATGAAGCGCCCCAGGATCAGGGAGGTTCCCGGAAGGGGGGAGACCAGGGAAACAAGATCGGACATGATGTTGCCGCCCACGTCCGTAGGCTTCAGCTTGACTATGGCGAGGCGGAGAGTTACGGATCCCGGAACGGGGCGGTCAACCAACTGCCATTTCATCCTCCCGCCTGTCTGTTTGGATTTGTTTTCCAGCACGTTGCGGATGTCTTTTTGCAGCCCGGCCCTGAATTGTGCCGCCAGCGCCGGGGATTCCTTGGGGAATCTGGCTTTGATGTAGTCAATATTGACGGGGGCTACATATACTTTTAGCCTTGGGGAATTCCAGACGGCCTGTTCCGAGGGATTATACCAGACGCCTCCAAAACAACTCTGCCTGGAGTCCGTGTGAAGGGGATGGGTAATCAAAGAGGAAACGGGCATTGTCCGGGAACTGGAACAGGAAAAAACCAAACCTGTTCCCAGCGCCAGGAATAGCCGTGGAATAGCGCCGTGCATGCAGGATAAGACGGCATCCGCCCGGGTGGTGTTCGAGTCATGACCCGATTGGCTCCGGGAGTTTTTTCCGGAGGGGGTGTCTCCGGAAATTCCGGGGCGGTTCCGTGCTTCCTTCAACGGTATGCATGATGAACGGACGGGTAGCGGGACGGCAGGAAATGGACAATCGCATAAGAATAGGCCGGAGCGGGGAAACGGCACGGTCAGAAGAACTCCGGACGACAAGGAGACGCGCAAGGTTGCCCCGTGTCCGGATGCATGATTGACAAGCCGGAAAAGCGGGGCATGCTGTTGATATGAGATACGAGCCGCTTCCTTCTTCCTTTTTTGCCGGCAACCGTGAAGAACTTGCTTCCCGCCTGCCTGCCGGCAGTATGCTGATTCTGCACGCCAACGACGTATTTCCTACGAATGCGGACGGCACTTTTGCCCTGCATCAGAATGCCAACCTCTTTTATCTTACGGGAGTTGACCAGGAAGAAACCGTCCTGGTCATGACTATCCGGGAGGGCGGCTGGGATGAGATTCTGCTGTTGCGTGAGACAAATGAACAGATTGCCATCTGGGAAGGTGCCCGGCTCTCGCAGGAACAGGCGAGAGAGCTGAGCGGCATCCAGGACGTGCGCTGGACCGATGAATATGATGCGTTGCTGGAGGCCCTGGTGCCGTCCGCATCCATGGTCTTTGTGGAAGCCAACCAGCATCCGCGATGCACATGCCCGGTGGAAACGCGCAATGCCCGCATGACCAAGGAGCTGAAGGAAAAATTCCCGGACGCTGTTTTGAAGAATGTCTATGAAATCATGGCGGATATGCGGCAAATCAAAAAGCCGGAAGAAATCAAGGCTCTCAAAAAAGCCTGCGACATCACCAATGAAGGCTTCCGGGAATTGCTCCGGTTCATCAGGCCGGGGGTGGGCGAATGGCAGATTGAGGGATTCCTGGCCAACGAATTCATCAGCCGCGGTCCGCGTAAATTCTCCTTCCTGCCCATCATCGCTTCCGGAAAGGATACCTGCGTGCTGCATTATATCCAAAACGACAAACGGTGCGAAGACGGCGATCTGGTGCTTATGGACATAGGCACGGAATACGGGAATTACAACTCCGACATGACCCGCACCGTTCCCGTGAACGGAAAATTCACCCCCCGCCAGCGCGCTGTGTATGAAAGCGTGCTGAATATGATGACCTACGCCAAAAAGATTCTGAGACCCGGAATCCTGAAATCGGAGTACGAACGCCTGGTGCGCGTTTTTGCTGCCGGGGAACTCGTCAAGCTGGGGCTCATCACACCCGCACAGGTGGCGGAAAAACCGTCCGATCCTCCCATTGTCCGGAAATATTACATGCACGGGTGTTCCCACTTCCTGGGGCTGGATGTGCACGATGTAGGCGAAGCCAACCCCGTTGTGTTGCCGGGCATGGTTTTCACCGTGGAACCGGGCATCTATATTGCGGAAGAAGGCATAGGCATCCGTTTGGAAAACGATGTCCTGATCGGGGAAACAGAAAATATCGACCTGCTGGGAGACGTGCCTCTGCTGCCTGATGACATTGAACGGCTCATGGCCCGGTAAAATGGGCCGGATTCGGTTCTAAACTTGACAATGAGGCCCGGGTGGGTTTTCATTCCCGTCCCATCATGTCGAAGAAACTCAAAATAGCTCTTCCCAAAGGCAGTTTGCAGGATTCCACCGTGGAATTGTTCCGCAAGGCCGGCTACAATGTTTATGTGTCCAGCCGTGGGTACCGCCCGACCTGCGACGACGACGATCTGGAGCTCTTCCTGATTCGTGCCCAGGAAATAGGCCGTTATGTCAATGACGGTTTCATCGACTGCGGCATTACCGGGCGCGACTGGATTTATGAAAACAGGGCGGACGTGGAAGTGCTGACGGATCTTCAATACTCCAAGGCTACCTCCAAGCCTACCCGCTGGGTGCTGGTAGTCCCGGAAAATTCCCCCATTACCTGTGCGGAAGACCTTCAGGGCAAGCGCATCGCCACGGAAGGCGTGGGCATCACGGAACGCTGGCTTCAGGAAAAGGGTATTGAAGCCCACGTGGAATTCTCCTGGGGAGCTACGGAAGTGAAGGTGCCGGAATTGGTGGACGCCATCGTGGACATTACGGAAACGGGAAGCTCCATCAAGGCCAACAAGCTCCGCATCGTGGACACCCTGATGACCTCCTATCCCCAGTTTATCGCGAACCGGGAAACCATGCAGGACGAGTGGAAGAAACAGAAGCTGGAACGCCTGGTCATGATGCTCAAGGGCGCTCTGGAAGCGCGCCGGAAAGTGGGCCTGAAAATGAACCTTCCTGCTGCTTCCCTGAACGGCCTGGTAGAGGCCCTTCCGTCTCTGCGCCGTCCCACTATTTCCCATTTGGCGGAAGAAGGCTGGCTGGCCGTGGAAACGGTCATTGACGAATCCGTTGTGAGGGATATCATTCCCCAGCTCAAGGCCCTGGGAGCGGAAGGCATCATTGAATACCCGCTTAACAAGCTGGTTTACTAGATTTTTTTCTCACCACAGTAAAACAACAAACGAACCACAATCATGGGATCGCTCAAAAAACGCCGTAAAGCAAAAATCAACAAGCATAAGCGCAGCAAGCGCATGCGTCAGAACCGTCACAAGAAGCGTTTGCGTTACAAGTCCTAAGGTTTGTGCGCTTCGCTGCTCAAACTGGCAGTCTGTCCGATTTCCGGAAAATTCCGGCGTCCTCCTTATCACGGAAGGACGCCGTTTTTTATGTATTTGAATGAGCCAAAAAATATTAATTTGATTTCATGTTGAAATAGATATTGATGTTTTCTTTTTTTTCAATAGATTAGGAAGTAAGTTATGAGGCGTGTGTTTATTTTGATAATCTCTATATTACTGTTTTTTCAGGGAAATGTCTTGGCTGCTGATCAGCCAAGATGCCGTGTAGAAAGAAGATATCTTGCCTTCTTTACTCCTTGGGGTAAAGAGCCTCCTACTCCGCCTGACATTGTTGAGGAGGCATTGGGTGATATGGTGGAATCTATTCTTACTGAAGCTCTAGGCGCAGAAACAGGGATAGTGGATATGGATCATCTAGTAGGGGCCTCCATGAAACATACTTATCATGTTCATCTATGGTATGCCTACAGATTTGTTCATAATCATAAATTTAAAACTCCATGGAAAACGGGGATGAAAACACATTTAGCTGATGGGATGAAGGATTTTTTTGATCCGAATATTGAAGGGAAAAAAGTGCTCAAAGTGCCGTGTCTACAGCAAAAAGAGATCTTCTTAAGAAATTTGAAAAGGAACTTAAAGAAGAATGTGAAAAACATCATTGATAAAATATTATGAAAAAAATTATATTAATAAACCTCATTTTACTTTCTACAGGGTTTCTTTATGCACATGAAAAGGATATGATGAATAAAGTTCCTAGGGATAGCAAAGTCAATTTGGAAAAGAATGACTCTTCTTCCCCTGTCGTTGTAGAAGGTGTAAAAAACCGTGGAGAACTGGATAGCTGGATTGAAAATTATGTGGAAACAAATTATCCTGGTTATAATATAGGTGACAGGGAAGTGGATCTTTCCAGTAAGAAATCAATCATTGAAACTGTGTATTTAAAAAACGAACAGGGAAATGTAATAGAAGTGTGTTTTGATATTACGGATTATCGAAAGAAATTTAACGAGCTTCATAAAAAAGAAATTATTAAAATTTCTAGAGATCTCCGGAAACAAAAAGAACGTGTAAAAGAAGATAAGGAACCAGGAAGTTCTTATGATTTTCCCATTGAATTGAAAGATGCTAAAACTGAGAAGGAAGTTTTGGAAGCACAGAAGAATTATTTGGAGAAAAATTTTCCTGGTTATCAAGTAATTTCAAGAGCAACATGGGTATTTGGGAAAAAGTTTATTGATCGAGTCCGGTTGGAAAAAGAGGATGATACTAGAGTTTTGATGTTTGATGTATCGGCTCATATTAATGAATACAGAAAGACCCATGAGATTAATTTGAAAGAAATCGCTCCTGGTATGATTAGTGTGCAAAAATGAATTTTAATAGTAAGAAATTATTTTAGAGAAGTATTTGTTGCGCCAATGCTTGATTTTTATTTTTGTGTATATGAGATAGGATTGATGAGTAAATTTTAGAAGTTTTTTGCCTATAGAATATTTATTAAAATATAAATTAACTGATTAATTATAAATAGAATATAATAAATTAAATGTTCCATATTTTAAATTGAGATGCATAATTGTTATTTTTAACGTTTCTGTGTTTAAATTTCTGTTCTTTTCTCTGTATTTTTTATCAGTGGTTGCTGCTGAAAATTTATCCTATCAGCGTCTGGCATGGCAGATGGAGGGAGGGGATGTACGGAGTATTGCCGGACTGTGTCGCCAATATGTACAAAAGAAGTTGGAGGCGGAAAAAACGTTTTCCGTGGAATCCCTGTTGAAGGATCGGGAGCTGGCGCAGGCTTGCTATATGGCCCATTTCTTTGCGTTGGTGGGGAAGGATAGGACTTACATCCTTCATGAATTGAAGGACAAGGAGTATGTTCTGTGGCTGTTGAATCATCCGGAAGTGTTTGAGAAGTTGTCATTTGCCAAGGCTTCGGGAAAGGATACTCTGGCAGTCCTGCGCAACATTTGGTTGAAGGAAGGGAAGGAACTTTCCGGGGTTGGCCTTAACATGGCATTGGGGGCGGCGTTGGTTTCTTCATCTCGGGAGCCGGAGGCATGCGAAGCGCGGTATGATTTTTACAAAAAGTCTTTTATGGAGAAAAAACTGTTTCCGCAGTTCCTTACGTTGGAGCCGTGGGAATTCGGAATTCTTTTCCGGGGGCGGGAAAGTATTGAGGAACTTGCCTGGGCGCAGGATTATCTAGCCGACAAAAAGAAGATCCAGGCGGGGAACGCCGGGTATGCCTGTTGCGGATTGATTCCATACCGGATGAAGAATAAACAGGGAATCAGTGTGCATGTGGGTGGAGCGTTTTACGATCACAAACCGGTTTCCTTACAGATTTACGTGGAATATGGAGGCGTGTGCGGCGCCGTTTCCAAAGGGGCAGCCGGTTTTGTGAAAGCGAAGGGAATTCCTTCCTATACGATTGGCCAGCCAGGGCATTGCGCCTTTGTGTGGAAAGGGATAGACGGAGAATGGAAGATAGGAAATAACATTTATGGATGGGTGTGGTCGGAGGGCGGTTCTGGAGGGCCTTGGAAGGGAGCCGTTTCCACGATTACAGAGCTTCCCCGTTTTTGGAAGAAGAATGCCGCTGCATCCAATCTCTGTTATTATTTATCCCTGCTGGCTGCCGATCCACAGAAGGCGGGCACATTACTGAAAGAAGCGTTGAAACGGAATGCTTCCAATTATCCTGCGTGGCAGGCTTTGACGAAGAGAAATGCAAAGCGGTCCGAGAAAGAAAAACTGGTTTTGCTAGAACAGTTCAAGGAAGCTTTCTCCGGAAATCCCACCATGTGGGAATACTTTCTGAAAAAAGAACTGGGGCTTGATTGGAAAAAAGCGAATGGTTATGCCGTTTATCCCGGATTGCTGGCTGAAAATGAATCGTGGGATTCCGTGGATGCCTACATGCGTAATTTTTGCGCTTTAGCCCGGAGGGATATTCCCGACATGGCCGGAAAGTTGTCTTATGAAGTGAAAACCAAGAGAATCTTTTTCAAAAACTGGCTGAAATTTTACCAGCAGAATAAAGTAGATCGGAAGGTGAGAGTTCAGACCTGTGCCGTCTTGGAAAAGGCATTGCCCCCGTTGTTGACCCACGAAAAAACGGCTCTTCAATTTCTCGGATTTTATGGTCAGATACTTGACTTGTGGAAAGACAAACAGCTGTCTGCGCGGGCCGATGCTTGCTTGACTGCATGGTTGAAGGAGGCAGACAAGGCGCCTGTACGCAAAAAGGTGGCAGAAATAGGGCTGAAAGTAGCCACTCATTTAGAAGACAAAAGGGCGCTTGTCCGTTATGCGGAGGCTCAGGAAGAACATTGAACAGGGTTGTCTGAAGATCAAGGATGTTGTTGTAATACAGAAGATGGAGAATCGGCTCAAGTATTTAATAATGATTTCCAGAAAGGAAAATTTGCGCAACAAGCAAACCTTCTATTTAAAGGCGTTTCAGTGTTATATTCCATTATGTCGATTTGTTAGCAGATGTTTCAATCGATACCTGTGATAGTTGCCGTATCCTCTTTTCTTCCCGGAATCTTTTCAGGGGAATGGTGATGGTAAAAACAGTTTCCCGGTGGGGGATGCTGGAGACGGTGATGGCGCCGTCGTGCGCTTCCACGGCGCGTTTCACGATGGAAAGGCCCAGGCCCGTTCCCCTGATTTCCGAGGAGTGGTGGGTTTCCACCCGGTAAAAGCGGTTGAAAAGGAAGGGGATGCTTTCCGCAGGAATGCCCACGCCCGTATCCGTGACGGTGATGACGCAGGCGTCCTGTGTTTTGGCGGCGGCCACAGTAATGGAAAGTCCCGGCTCCGTGTTTTGCTTGAGGGCGTTTTCCACCAAATTGAACAGAATTTGCGTCCAGTAAAAGGGGTCTCCATAAAGTTCCCAATCCGTGGGAATGTCCATGTGCAGGACGGCCTGTTTTTTCTCCCGGATGGAATCCAGACGGGAGAAGACGTCGTCCGCGCAGGAGGTGAGGCGGAACCACTGCTCCTTCAGAATCGCCTTGTGGCCTGATTCGAGTTTGGAGATCATGAGCATGTCTTCAATAATGTTCATCAGCCTCTGGCTGTTCTGGTGCATGACTCCGATGAATTTGCGGGCCAGTCCGGGACTTTCCTCCACCAGATCGTCCTCCATCAGGTTTTCCAGATATCCCACGATGATGGTGAGGGGCGTACGCAGCTCGTGGGAGGCGTTTGCCACGAAGTCCCGGCGCATCTGGTTGGTGAGGTAGTTCTGCGTGATGTTGCGCAGCAGGATGCGCTTTTCTCTGATTGGGGCGTCCGTGATGGCGCTGTCCAGATGCCACGCCGTGATGCCGTTTTGCACGCCGCCGGGGGAATTGGCGGCGCTCAGCGTGAATTCCTTGGTGACGGGGCCGTCCGTATCGAATGCTTCCTGAACATGCCCCAGCAATTCCTGGTTGCAGACCAGGGCCCCCACTTTGCGCCCTTCCAGCTTTTCTTCCTGAAAGAGTTCTTTGGCCAGCGTATTAGCCAGCACGATGTGTCCGGATGGACCGATGAGCAGAAAGGCCTCTCCCAGAGCTTCCAGGAAGCGCCGTTTGTCCGCGATGGCCTGTTCCTGCGCTTCTTCCCCGCGCTTCAGCAGGCGCTGAGCGTCCCGCAAGGCTTTTTTCCGGGCTTTCATGGCGGACCGGCATACCTGGACCAGATGCCAGTTCAGGTACAGGGAGGCCAGAATAAGGATGGTTAGGATGTAGTCGATGGCCGACATGGAACCGGAGTGTTAAGCCTTTTCCTCCGGGATGCGGCGTCCCGGCAGGGTAAAGCGGTAGCCGATGCTGCGGACGGTTTCAATGCAGTCCGCATAGGGAGCCAGTTTCTGGCGCAGCCGCTTCATGTGCGTGTCCAGCGTACGGCTCTGGGCCTGGTGGCTGTACCCCCATACGCAACTGAGCAGGTCGTTGCGGTTCAGGGTCTGGCCTTCCCGTTCAACCATATGGATCATGAGCTTGAATTCCGTGGCCGTCAGATCTACTTCCTCCTTGTCGATATAGAATTTGAGGGCGTTTTTGTCAAAAGTGAAGGGGCCGTATTCCGCAATGACGCTGCCCGGCGTGTGCTCACACCGTTTCAGCACGCTGGCCACGCGCAGGACAAGTTCCTTGGGGCTGAACGGTTTGGTCACATAGTCGTCCGCTCCCAGTTCCAACCCCTGGATGCGGTCTTCCGCCTGGGCCTTGGCTGTCAGGAAGATGACGGGAATGTTCTGGGTGCGGCTGTCCCGGCGCAGTTCTCTCAGTACGCCGTGTCCGTCCATGCCCGGCATCATCTGGTCCAGCAGGATCAGTTCCGGCTTGTCCCGGCGCGCCACTTCCAGCGCGGTCAGGCCGTCATAGGCCGCCAGGGGCGTATGGCCCGCACGTTCCAGATTATAAGCCACAAGATCTGAAATGGCGTGGTCGTCTTCAGCGATAAGAATGGTTGCCATGTCTGTTTTTTACGATGAAAGAAAGGGCGGTGTCCCGATATTAGATGTGACGATTCGTTCACATTTCCCCGCCCGGGAGGCGGTTCCGGACAGTTAAAGCCTCTTCTTATGCAAACATACTGTAACGGAAGCGTTTCCGTTTTGCAAGGCTGGCCCAGATTCAACTTCTCTTCCCTGCGTCATGTGATACACTTGCCCCGCAACAGTTGTATTGTTATGCGAAGCGATAGAGTTAAAGCAGGGTTCGAGCGTGCGCCGCACCGCAGTTTGATGCGTGCCACCGGAATGACGGATGAGGATTTAAGCCGTCCTTTCATTGCTATTTGCAATTCTTTTAATGAAGTGATTCCGGGCCATGTCCACCTGAACAGGGTGGCCGCCCTCATTAAGGAGGAGGTACGCAAGGCCGGAGGAACTCCCGTGGAATTCAACCTTCCCGGCGTTTGTGACGGCATTGCCATGGGCCACGGCGGCATGAAGTTTTCCCTGGCCAGCCGTGAGCTGATCGCGGACAGCGTAGAGACGATGCTGAGCGCCCACGCGTTTGATGCCATGATCTGCATCCCTAATTGCGACAAGATTGTTCCCGGCATGATTATGGGCGCCCTGCGCTGCAATATTCCCACTATTTTCTGCAGCGGCGGTCCGATGGCCGCCGGCATGGCGGAGGACGGCACGGTGCTGGACCTGAACAGCGTGTTTGAGGCTGTCGCCCGCTTTAAGGCAGGCAAGATTAATGAGGCGGAACTTCATTCCCTGGAATGCCGCGCCTGCCCCGGCGCCGGTTCCTGCTCCGGCATGTTTACGGCCAATTCCATGAATTGCCTGAGCGAGGTGATCGGCCTGGCCCTTCCCGGCAACGGTTCCCTGCTGGCTACTTCAGAGGAACGAAAGGAGTTCTGGAAGCAGACTGCCCGCCGCGCCGTGGAGATGGCGAAGGCGGACGGCCCCCTGCCGCGAGACATCGTAACCCGTGACGCCATCGACAATGCTTTCACAATTGATATGGCCATGGGCGGCAGTTCCAATACCGTGCTCCATACGCTGGCCATTGCCCGGGAAGCCGGCGTGGAATATGACCTCCAGCGCATCAACGATATTTCCAGACGAACCCCCAACATCTGCAAGGTGGCTCCTTCCTCCCGCTTCCACATGCAGGATGTTTTGCGTGCAGGCGGGGTGAGTGCCATCATTCATGAAATTGCCAGAATTCCCGGAGCCCTTCATCTGGACGCCATGACCGTCAGCGGGAAAACGCTGGGTGAAACAGTGGAGGGATGCGGCATTGCGGATGAAACCGTGATTCATCCGTTGGAAAATGCCTATTCCCGTGATGGCGGCCTGGCGATTCTGTTCGGCAATCTGGCTGAGGAGGGCGCTGTGGTGAAAAAGGCGGGTGTGCATCCGGATATGATGAGTTTCCGCGGGCCCGCCGTGATTTTCGAGTCTCAGGAAGAGGCCTGTGAAGGCATCCTTGCCGGGAAGGTAAAGTCCGGCGATGTGGTTGTCATACGCAATGAAGGACCCAAGGGCGGCCCCGGCATGCAGGAAATGCTGGCTCCCACTTCCTATATTATGGGGCAGGGCCTTGGCGCGGAAGTGGCGCTTATTACGGACGGCCGTTTTTCCGGAGCCACACACGGAGCCTGTATTGGCCATATTTCTCCGGAAGCGGCGGAAGGCGGCCTGATCGGCCTGCTGAGGAACGGGGATATGATTGAGTATTCCATTCCGGACCGCACGCTGAACGCCTGTTTGAGCGAGGAGGAGATCGCACGCCGCCGTGCGGATTGGAAACCTACCTATAACAGGGTTTCCTCCTCCTGGCTGAGCCGTTACCGCCAGGTCGCCTCGAATGCCAGCAAGGGGGCTGTCCTCCGGCGCGGGGAATAATAGCTCGTATTATTCGACTTATCCCAACCAAATTTCAGCCGCCTTCCTCCTTAATGGGGATCGCGGCTGATTCATCTGCCGTCGTGCGGATTGAGATGCCGGTAGTTGTAGTAGATGAGGCCGAGCTCGTCGTCCATGTATTCGCACGAGAAGCGGAATTTGTTCTCTTGCGCCATGTTGCCTTCCGACGTGATCAGCCCCCCATACGGCCGGTATTCGTACAGGGCGCGGCGTCCGCGCGCTTCCCCGAAGAGGGAGGTAACGTTTTTCATCGCGTCGTGCATGCAGTAGAGATGCTCTTTCTCCTGCATCCCGTTCGCTTCCCAGCGCGTCATGGACAGGACGCGCGTGGTCGCCGGTTCCGAAGGGTCCCAGATGTAACTGCGCACAAGCGCCGGCGTTTCCCCGGTCAAGTCGCACTCCGCCACCTGCAGGTAGTTTCAGTAGAATTATAGACAACGTCCATCATTTCTTCTAAAAGGAGAGTCGCCGAGCATATCCAGTATTTTCTTCCCGTAGCTGAATCGGTTGAGATGTCTTTTCATAATAATCTTTTTGATCATTTCACAATAGGGAGCCTCTTCTTCTTGCATGTTCATATAAAACCATAAAAAATCCCACCCGTTTTTATCATCTGGAAAATGTTCTATATAATTTTCCGCTGCCAAGTCAAAAATATCCGCCCTGCTTAAAATAGCCTCTCCGTATGCATTGTTTTGAAGCAGAGATAAAATATTTTTATCTTTACTCGATAAGCGGATATATGGAATAATAACTCTATTTAAATAACTATCGTCATCCTGATGTACCATGGACAGCATTTCCGGATACCGTCCGCTGCGGATCAGTTCAAATTCTTTCCTGGTCATTTGTTCCCAATTTGCA
>ERZ780012.398-NODE-398-length-16915-cov-2.97301_pt1 | contig 16915 bp, 15 predicted proteins | sample MGYA00511869_ERZ780012 | MGnify/ENA primary metagenome ERZ780012 (study PRJEB29588, sample SAMEA2161608) | human gut metagenome | biome: human gut; feature: human-associated habitat; material: faeces | place: Denmark | collected 2008/2010 ... | reverse complement strand
GTCCGCCCCCCGCCGGCCGTAAGCACCGCGTCCGGCAGATCGTATCCGGCAAGCTGATGGTCAAAAGCGACGACGCCTTCCGCGATACCCGCCGCCACGAATTCAGGCAGGCAATCCCACAGGTTTGTCCGGCGGACGCCCGGCCGATAGCTTGGATGTACATACGAAAACGCTGCGGACGCTCTGCGCGCAAGATAGTCCTCCACGCGGCTCGCGGGCGCGGTATGATCGCCGCCTCCCACATAGAACTCATCGCGTTCCAGCTTTTCGCAGAACCGTACGCCGTCGAACGCGCCGTATCCAAAATCCTCCGGCCCGACCTGCACGATCACGGCAGCGTTCGCATTCTCCGCATCGCGTGCATAGTCGCTCATGCCGTTGACGACAAGCTGCTCGGGTGCCGACGCGGATGCGACGACCTTCCCTCCCGGGCACATGCAAAACGTATACACGCCGCGATCACCGCTTCTCGCGCTCAGATGGTATTCCGCAGCGCCGAGCCTCGGATCTCCCGCGGCGTCGCCGAACTGAGCGTGATCGATCAGGCTCTGCGGATGCTCGATACGGCAGCCGACGGCAAATGCTTTGGGCTGCATGGCAACGCCCGCGCGATGCAGCATCCGACAGGTATCCCGCGCGCCGAGGCCGGTCGCGAGCACGAGCGCCGCAGTTGGTACGCGCACTTCCCCATCCGGTCTTGTGACGGCAATCTCCGCGATCCTGCCGGCATCACAGCGGACGCCCGATAGGCGTGCGGAAAACCAGACTTCACCGCCTAATTGCTCGATCCGCCTCCGCAGGTTTGACACGACCGCCCTCAGGCGATCCGTCCCGATATGCGGTTTTGCAAGATACACGATCTCACCGGGCGCGCCGTTCTCTGCAAGCAGTTCCAACACCCGCTGTCCGCGCGGGTCTTTGCTGCGGCTCGTCAGTTTGCCGTCGGAAAACGTCCCTGCGCCGCCCTCACCGAACATGACGTTGCTTTCCGGATCGAGCACGCGTGCCGACCAAAAACGTTCAACGGACTGCACACGCTCCTCCACCGGTCTTCCGCGTTCCAGCACCAGCGGGCGATATCCCTGCTTCGCCAGGGTATACGCGGCAAACAGCCCGGCCGGGCCGAGTCCCGCAACGACAATGCGTCCGCGGCAATCCTCCGTTCCCTCCGCGATTTCCGTATCCGTTTCGGGACTGCACGCTTTGATCCGATCGTCTTTTCTGCGGAGCGCCTGCTGTTCAAGTTTCTTGGGAAGCGATACCGTTACGTTGTACAGATAACTGATCTGTTGCTTTTTGCGCGCATCCAGCGCGCGCCGCGAGATCCGAAACGTCAAAAACGCATCCGCAGGCACACGACACAGTTCTGCCGCCCTCTGCTTCAGTTCCTCCTCCGTCGCCGTATACGGCAGCCGAAGTCCCGTCAGTTCAAGCATAGTCCCTTCCTCCTGGCAGAACGATTGCCCGGGCATCCAAACCGGCACCCGGGCAACCGACCTAACGCTTATCAGTTCTTAAACACCGACGCCGCCCATTATCGGATCACGACCGATACCGTATTGACCGTCAGCAGCAGCGTCAGTTCGACCGTGGCTTCCTCATTGCGCACAAAAACGGAAAGCGGCAATTCATAGGTGCCGGCGGAAAGCCCTGTCACATCGACGTCGATCTTAATGTCACTGCGCTTGATGAGCGCAATCAGGCTGATGCGTCCCTCGACTCTGAGGTCGACGCACTCCGGCGTGACCGTCGCCGTGAGTCCGTCCGCAAGGCCTGTGATCTCGATCGGGATCTGCTTATGCTCCTGCGCGTCGGTTTTTTCGCGGATATCTAGCGCAACGGATACCGTCGGGCTGTCGATCAGCCGCACGCCCTCCGGCACGATCAGCTCGGATTCCACAGTTGTCTTATCGCCAAGGCCACTGATGCTGAACGGTTCGAGCGCCATGCTTTCAATGCTGTCGATCACAGATTGGTCGCCGATGATCCGCACGTTCTGCGGGGTAGCGACAGCAGAGGCAAGTTCATAGTTTGCTGCGAGCTTATCCGCACCCAGCAATGCGCCGTACACATCGACCGGCACGGTCTTGACCGAATAGATCGGCAGACGCACCGTCGAGGACGGCAGCGTTCCCACGACGATGTCGGAATCGATCAGCTGATCGTCCGCATCGTACAGGTTCACGTCAAACGTTCCGAAAATGGTACTCGTGCGTCCCGTCAGATCGATAACGCACTCTGCGCGCGAAATTCTGGAAACATCGGTCTTTGCGCCCTGAATGTCCAGCTTGGACGTGCTGGATATGGCGTCCATATCGGCCCAGTACCCCTCGGGAAGTTCCCCCTGAAAAACACAGGAAACAGGAACGGTCTTGCTGACCAGCGAGTCGATCTCGACCTTGATCGTTGCCGGCGTGACCTGCTGCACGACGCCCAGCGCGGATGAAATGGACGCCTGGATCGGCAGCTCGTACTCCTGCGGCTGGCTGATGTTTTTCAGGCTGACCGTTGCGGTTACGGAATTCTCCGACAGATCCGCGTAATTCGTGATCCTTGTGCGCACCGCGACGGACACCGCTTTCAGCAGTTCCTCGCGATTACCGCGAACGCACAGACCCTGCGCCATGAGCTCCGCCTCGCCGTCGAAGCTCGTCGAAACGTTCGGCAGAGACTTCACACGGTAGGGATTGAGATCCGTCAAAACATATCCCCAGAGAATCAGCGCGAACAGGAACGCAATGATCTTCACGGTCAGGTTCCTCGTAAAAAACCGTTTGACGCCCGCCAGTATGCGATCTTTCCTGATCTCAAGCTTTATCATTCTTTTCCCTCCGCTTCGTCCAGAAGAACGGCGCAGTATTCTTTTGCAGGAACAGCTGCTCAAGGATGTCGTGCAGCGCCTTTGCGTCGATGTATCGCACGAGCTTGCCGTCTCTTGCAAGGGAAATCGCGCCCGTTTCTTCCGAAACGACGATGGTCACGCTGTCGGAAACCGTGGAAACGCCAAGCGCGGCCCGGTGTCGTGTACCGAGCTCACGAGCGAGGTTCATGTCGTCCGAAAGCGGCAGAAAGCAGCCGGCCGCCGCTACGCGGCTTCCACGCACGATCACCGCGCCGTCATGCAGCGGCGTGTTCGGCTCAAAAATGTTCTCAAGCAGCGCGCCCGACAGCAGCCCGTCCACCGGTGTTCCCGTATTGATGATGTCTCCGAGCCCCGTTTTCTGCTCAACAACGATGAGCGCGCCGACCCTTCTGCGCGCCATTGACAGGATCGCGCGCTGCACATCCTGGATCATCTCGACGGAGGACAGCGTGGCTGCGTCAAACAGCGCGCTGCCGATGCTCTTCCCACCGCGGCCGAGCCGTTCGAGCACACGGCGGAGCTCCGGTTGAAACAGGACGACAAGCACGATGATGATCGAGCCGGACTTCAAAAATGCATCCAACAGCCAGCTCAGCGTATTGAGCTGCAGCAGCTGGCTCGCGACAGAACAGAGAAACAGCAGGCCGATGCCTTTCAGCACCTCATAGGCTCGGGTCTCCTTTGTCCAAACGATCAGTTTATAAAGGAGAAGAAAGATGATGATAATGTCCAACGCATCAAGCCATGTGAACTGTGCAAACCCGCTTGAAATCGCTTTGATGACCTCGTCGTAAGACAAACGCCCGCCGTCCTTTCTCTTCGTTCCGTTAATTTATATGGCTACTCTCGTTTATTTCCCCGATTTAATGTGTCCCGCCGCAAAGCTCTCGAACGCGGCTGCCGCCTCGCATACGCGATCGGAAGCGAGCGTGCCCGTCTGTTCATACTCTGCAAGCACAAGCTCGTTCAAGCGTTTCCGCGCGGCGACTCCCGCATCATCCAACTCCTGCTGCTCCAGCGGCAAATCGCCGACAAACGTGATTTCTGTTTCCATAGCGCATTACACTCCTAGTGTGTTTTATTATAACATACGTTGTGACATTGGCGATATCCAAATTTTGAACTTCTTATGGCTTCTTTGCGCCGTTTCGTGCCGCGGGTCTGCGGCATATGAGCGTTGACACGCGCTGCGTTCCAACATAAAATGAGAGCGAGACCCAACGCTGTCAGCAACGGAGGTGCGAACACTCGATGCAATTTGGTTTCATCAAGGCCGCGGTCGGCACGCCGGGGATCCGCGTTGCGGACTGCCGAAGCAACGCAGAAGCGATCATCGCTCTCATTCAACGCGCAAAGCGGGACGGCGCGCAGCTGTTATCTCTGCCGGAGCTTTGTATGACAGGCTACACGGCGGGCGATCTGTTCTTTCAGGACGCCTTGCAGCGTGCGGCCGTCGCGGGGCTTTCGACCGTTCTCGCAGCCAGCCGCGATTCGGATATGGTCATCGTGCTCGGAATGCCGCTCGCGACCGATTTCGGCCTGTTCAACTGCGCTGTGGTGCTGCAGCGCGGCAAGCTCCTCGGCGCAGTTCCGAAAACCGTTCTGCCGAATTACGGCGAGTTCTACGAGAAACGTTTTTTCAGCCCCGCGCCCGATGAAAACACAGAAATCACGCTGTGCGGTCAGCGCGTACCCTTCGGCCGCAAGCTCCTTTTCTGCTGCGAAACGATGCCGGAGCTTGTGATCGGTATCGAGATCTGCGAGGATCTTTGGTCGATCGACCCGCCGTCCACAAAGCTCGTGAGTCACGGTGCGACCGTGATCTGCAATCTGTCGGCAAGCGACGAGGCCGTGACAAAATCCGACTATCGAAGGACGCTTGTGCGCGTACAGAGCGCGAGACTGCTTTGCGGCTATCTGTTCTCCAGCGCGGGCGAGGGCGAGAGCACGACGGACGTGGTGTTTTCCGGTCACGACATGATTTTTGAAAACGGGTCGAAGCTTGCGGAAAGCCTGCCCTTCGGCGCGGGGTACGCCGTGAGCGAGATCGATCTTGGGTATCTTCGTCACGAACGCCGCAGGCTCGGTTTTAATGCGACGCCCTCCGCCGGCTATCAGCGCGTGTCCTTTCAACTTCCACTGGCGGACACTGCGCTCACGCGCGTCGTTTGGAAAACGCCGTTCGTCGCGGATACGCAGTCGGAGCGGGAGTCTCGCTGTGACGAGGTCCTGGCCATCCAGGCGCACGGACTGAAAAAGCGTATTTCGCATACGGGCGTCAAGCGCGTTGTGCTTGGCGTTTCCGGCGGTCTGGATTCTTCCCTTGCGTTAATCGTCTCGGTACGGGTCATGGCGCTGCTGGATCGGCCTGCGACGGATGTTCTCGCCGTCACAATGCCCTGCTTCGGCACGTCGAACCGCACAAAGAACAATGCGGAGCGGCTGTGCGACGCGCTCGGCGTCCCCTGCCGCATGATCGATATCGGTCCTGCCGTACAGCGGCATCTGCAGGACATCGGCCACGCGCCCGGTCTCACCGACGCAGCCTTTGAAAATGCGCAGGCGCGCGAACGCACGCAGGTGCTCATGGATCTTGCGAACATGGAAAACGCGCTGGTCATCGGTACAGGCGATCTTTCCGAGCTTGCGCTTGGCTTTGCGACATATAACGGCGATCAAATGTCCATGTACGGCGTTAACGCCGGCGTGCCGAAAACGCTGATGCGCAGTATGCTCTCCATTCTCGGGAACCGCGCGGGCGGCGAGCTCCAGACGGTGCTCCGCGATATTATCGATACGCCCGTCAGTCCCGAGCTTCTGCCCGCCAAGGACGGTGAGATCACGCAGATCACGGAGGAGCTCGTCGGCCCCTATGAACTGCACGACTTTTTCCTCTATCATATGCTGCGGCGCGGCGACCGGAAGGACAAGATCCTGCACCTTGCAAGCTATGCGTTCCAGGGCGCTTATTCGCGGGAAGAGATCGCGCATTGGCTCGACGTCTTCTATCGCCGCTTTTTCTCGCAGCAGTTCAAGCGCTCCTGTATGCCGGACGGCCCGCGCATCGGCAACGTCTCCCTGTCCCCGCGCGGCGACTGGCGTATGCCGAGCGACGCATCTGCCGCTGCCTGGCGGGAATGATCCATACACGCTTACGGCAAATAACAAGACCGGAGGACGTTGGCCTCCGGTCTGTTAATTTTGATCGTGATGTTGTTTATCGACCCATAACGGTATCGAACAGCTGTGTAAACCATTCGCCCAAGCGATCAAACACGGATCGTACCACGTTCTTTCCGCTTTGCGGCGGCGTGGCTTCGTCTCCCTCCACGTTTTCCTGCGGCGCCGGCGTCTCCGTTACGGCGGGCGCTTCGGTTTTCGGCACATAGATGCTGTCGGGCGGTATAATAACAAATTTCACCGAACCGTTCATCACATCATCTGCGGAATACGCCGTATATGCAGCGCCCAGCTCCAGCATGGCTTCCTTGCGATCCACGGATACGGCCAGGCCCTCGGTTTGTTTCTCCAGCTCCTTCAGTCCGTCGTTGCAAAACGTTCGGATCCCTCGGTGCAGGCGCCCCGCGCCCTTTCGCAGCCCGTCGGCGCCGTCCTGAATGCCGCCGGCGTTGCTTTCGAGCTCCGCAAGCCCGCCCGCGAGTCCCGCAACGCCCTGCTTCAGCCCCGAAAGATCTGGCATGGACGCGCCCGCCAGTGCGGAGCCGGCGTCGGAAATTGCGGTTCCCGCCTCCTCCAGCGCCGCGAGCGCGTTCGAAAGATCGGAGGACGCGCTGCCGACGATCGCCTGCTGCTCCGGCGTCAGCCCCTCAAGGCCTGCAAGCTTCGCTCTTGCGGTGGCAACGGATTTTGCCGCGTCCCCAACTTTACCGCCCGCAAGCGCCGTCTTCCCGCCGGCCTGCTCCAGCGCGGACGCGAGCCCGGAAACATCCGCCGCGCCGATCCCTGCATTCAGCCCATCTGCGACCGACTTGAGCGTCCCTATGCCGGAAAGGTAGCTTTCCAGCGCAGCTGCAAACTTATTCGCGCCGCCGCTCAGCGATCGCGCGCCGCGTGTGAGCTTGTCGCCCGCGTCGTTCAGCTCGCCGACGCCGTCCACAAAATCGCGCAGATCGTCCGTGCTCTTGAAATCGTCCGCGTTCAACAGATCCGGCACGACCACGGCCATGATCGGCTCCAGCGCAAACGACTTCACGTTCGCTTCAAACGAAAAGCTCTCGGAAAGCGTATCCTCCGCTTCGGTATCCAGATTGGCTGCGAGACCCGGGAACGTCGTCCCGACGATGGTCGTACTGCCGGCCTCCTTCATGAGCTTGGCGTTCTCGACGGCGACCCGCTGAAAGCCGTCGTCCAGCGTAATGATTGTAATGACGGAAAACGGCGTGTACAATTCGACCGATTCGCCGTTGACGTCCACCGCGCTCCTGACGCGGTTTTCATAGGCGACCGTTACGCGGACTCTTCCCGACTTCCCCGCAATCTGCTGCGGTGTCATGGGAACGCCGTCCAGTTCATATCGAACGGACATTTTGACGGGCAGCGCCTTCGTGTCGGCCGTTCCCTGATAGGAAACATCGTCGCCGCCGGTCTGGAACACCCATGCGCCGTTCTCTTTCTCCGGCGCTTCGTTCGCAAGGATGTTCTTGATCCCGGTCAGGCTGCTGCTGTCCGCGATCGTCGCCCTTCCGTCCGGATTGACCAGATACACGCTCGAAAGGACCGGCTCCGTCCGTCCCTCCGCATCCGCCGTGACGTACACCGTTTCGGTGCGCTCAATGTCCGCGTCCGATGCGAGCGCCGTTCCGGCACCGCAAAGCGGTATCAGTGCAGCAAGGAGTCCCGCGCCCAGGCGCTTTCCAAATCTTCGCCGACTCATAGCATCGCCGCCAGAATCGAAACCGCACCGCTCAGGAGAAACAGCGCCGCAAGCACCATGCAGAGAATTCTCGTTCCTTTTTTCATTTATGTCAGATCCTTTCCGGGTACGCCGTACCCCAGCGATTCATTTACTCTGCGCTCTTCATGGATTCGACCATATCGACGCCGCGCACCTTTTTCCGCATCAGGATGTTCACAATCAGCGCAAACGCCATGGACAGAACGCCGCTGTACACAAAGCTCAGCGCCTTGATCTGTCGCACAAACATGACCATATCCACCTCGCAGGTCACGATCACGAAGCGATGCAGATATTTGCCGAGCAGCAGTCCGGCAAGCGTGCCGATGACCGCGAGCGCGTTGTTTTCGCGGAAAATGTAATCATACATTTCGCGATCCGTAAAGCCCAGCACCTTGAGCGTGGCAAGCTCGCGCCTTCGCTCCGTGATATTGATGTTCGTCAGGTTCAGCATGACAACGAACGCGAGGGCGGCGGCGGACAGAATCAGGATGCCGACCACATAGTTCAGCACGCTCAGGCTGTCCCACACCGACGAATACAGATCCGTTAAAAACTTCACCGAGTACACGCGCTCGTCCTGCAAAAAGCTCTTGGCAAGCGTTTCCTCAATCTCCGCCTGCTCCGTCTCACTCGCTTCCGAAAAGTCCTCGATGTTCGCAAAAACGGCATTGTACTCCGCGCGGTCTCCCGTGACGCGCTCGTAACAGGCGGGCGTAAAGTACACATAATGATACACATAGTTCTCGGCAATGGCCGCGATCGGCGCTTCATATGTCTCGTCGCCGCTTTCGATCGCGATCGTATCGCCCGGCCGCAGGCGGTAGATGGACGCCAGCTTTTGCGTGACGACCACGCCGTCGTCCGTCAAATCGACCGGCTGGCCGTCCTCCCCGGTCAAATGCACGGTCTTTTGCAGCGCGGCGGCGTCCGAGGCGACGAACAGATGCGCGTCCGTGTGAACGTTGCCGGAGACGCCCGCCGAAACCGCGCGGTCATAGCAGTAGGCCGCGTTGGTCAGCAGCCCGCCGTCCGCCCCCGCCACGAGCGCATGGAGCTTCTCTTCGGACATTGCATCATAGGTATAGGCCTGGATATCCATCGTCCAAAGCCGCCCGAACTGCTCGGTCACGATGCCAAAGATCGAATCCGACAGTCCAAAGCCCGTCACCAGCAGGCCGCAGCTGCCCGCAATGCCAATGACGCTCATGAAAAAGCGCTTTTTGTAGCGGAAAAGGTTTCGCACCGTCACCTTGGACGTGAAGCTCATCCTCTTCCAGATAAAGCCGATATGCTCAAGGAACACACGCTTGCCGATCTTGGGCGCTTTCGGCCGCATCAGCGACGCCGGAACCTCATGCAGCGCGGAAAAGCTCACAAGCGCGGCGGCGGCCGTCACGCAGCCCACGACCGCAAGAATCGAGGCCGTAGCGATGCCAGGCCAGCACGGCGTTTGCAGATTCGGAAGCCGATACATAATGCCGTAGGAGTTCCCGATCACAGTGGGAAACAACCAGAATCCGATGCGCGCGCCGATGAGGCTCCCCGTGAGGCTCGCAAGAATCGCGTACATGAGATACTGCATCACAATATGGTACTGCGAGTATCCGAGCGCTTTCAGCGTTCCCATCTGAATGCGCTGCTCCTCGACCATGCGCGTCATCGTGGTGAGCGCCACAAGCAAGGCGACCAGCAGAAAGATCAGCGGGAAATACGTTCCGACCGCCGCGATGCGCTCCGTGTTTTCCGAATAATCGAGGTATCCGGGATTATCGGTGCGCGTCCGGACATACCATGTTGCATCGGTGGTCTTTCCATACGCCTCGATCCTGCGAACGACCTCGTCAACGAGGCGATCGTACTCATCCGAAAAGCAGTTCAGCTCCTCTGCGCCCGATACGCGGATCAGCACCTCGGAGTACCGCGTTGCAAACATGGCCATCATGGGCAGGCGCAGCCCCAGCTTGCCGATCCCCTTGCCGGCACCGTTCGCTCCGTTGCCGACCGTGCTGGTGCCGCGGTCGAAGTTCGAGATGTACCGCGGCGACTCCACAAAGCCCGTAACGTATACTTCCGCCGCTCCGCCCGACGTTGTAAGCGTCACCTTCGTGCCGATCGCAAGCTCCTGCCGTCCGGCAAGCCTTGCATCGAGCGCGATTTCATGATCGTCCGCGGGAAGCCGCCCCGCGACGACGTCCAGCTGATTGATCCGCGCGCCGCTTGGGTCGATTCCGTAGTCCGGCAGGATCGACAGCTTGGCCGGGTGCTCTTCCACCTCCTGAAACGGCATGGAGAGCAGATGCATGTTGAATTCCTTGCCCTCTGCATCGCCCGCGCGCATCATCGCGTCGGTCGCGAGCGCTGGCTCCGCCATCGCAACGCCGGGAATGGCGCGGATTGCGTCCATATCGTCCTCGGACAGCCCTGCGGTTGACAGCGCGGTGATATCCGCAAGCTGCGTCCTGTCGAGATAGGCGTCCGCCGTGAGCTTCATATCCGGGCCGGATGCACGAACGCCCGTAAAGAAAGAAACGCCGATTGCGGAGATTGCAAAAATAGAGAGAAAGCGCGTGAGCGTCCGCGCGATCTCCCGAAACAGGTTCCGCCAAAGGTATTTCGTCTTCATATCGCTTTACCGCCGTTCAAAGTCCGACCGATTTACCACTCGATCTCGTCGATGGAAAACGGATGCTCATTGAGATAATGCTTTGAGATCGTGCCGTTTTTTACCTGCACCACACGATCCGCCATGGGCTTGAGCGCGGCGTTGTGCGTAATGATAATGACCGTCATGCCGCGCTTTCTGCAGGTATCCTGCAGGAGCTTGAGCACCTGTTTGCCCGTCTGATAATCGAGCGCGCCCGTCGGCTCATCACACAGCATGAGCTTCGGGTTTTTGGCAAGCGCCCGCGCAATGGACACGCGCTGCTGCTCTCCGCCGGAAAGCTGTGCCGGAAAGTTCTGTTTTCGATCCTCCAGACCGACAAGTTCCAAAACGCGATCGACGTCCAGCGGGCGCTCGCAGATCTGCACCGCAAGCTCGACGTTCTCCCGCGCGGTCAGGTTCTGCACGAGGTTGTAAAACTGAAACACAAAGCCGACCGTGCTGCGGCGGTACAGGGTCAGCTGCCGCTGGGAATAGGTTTCCACATGCGCGCCATCCACAACGACTTCGCCGCCTGTGGCGGAATCCATGCCGCCGAGAATGTTCAAAAGCGTCGTTTTTCCGGCGCCGGACGGCCCCACCACAACGCAAAGCTCTCCCTTTTCCACGGTGAAGTTCACACCTGCCAGCGCATTGATCGTGACCTCGCCCATGCGATATTGCTTCGTTACGTTCTTCAGCTCGATATACGCCATTTTCCACACGTCTCCTATCCTATTCATTAAATATAGCGGCTCTCCCGAAAAATGGCAAGCGTCTCAGATTTCGTTTGAATGCATTTCACATTTGTTGCATAATTGGCTCGTAAAAAAAGCGGGGCGCCTTGCGCTCCGCTACATTATGCTGCAAACGATCCGTTTTATTTCGCCAAAGACGCGTAGGTGTCCTCGTGCCGCACAACGTCGTCCGACTCCATCCAACCGGTCACGATGTCATTATAGTACTTGGAGATAAAGTTTGACGTTGCCAGCTTGTCGAAAGACTCCTGCACTTCTTCATAAGGAATGACGCGCGCTTCCTCCGCGCGGATCCGCTTGATGATATGATAGCCGGAATCGGATTTCACGATGGGCGAGAGTTCGCCGTCCTCCGTCAGCGCCAACGCCGCATTCAGGAATTCATCGATATAGCTTGCGCCTTTGCCGACAAGATACCCGTCCGCGTACTGTTCGTTCTTCATGCCGGGGTCGGTGTTGTACTCAGCGAGCACGACCTCAAAGTCCTTGCCCTCTTCCAGTTTTTTCATGACCTCATTTGCCGTTTCCTCGTCCTCGACCAGGATCTGACGGACGCGGACAAGTCCCTCCGGCACGACCAGCGGCATATAGCCATAGCCGTAATTGTGATACAGCTCATAGGTGAAATAGCTTGCCGGATCTTCTTTGATCGCCTTTTGCTGCGCTGCAAGTTCCTCGTCGTACATGGCCTTCAGCTCGTCCGCGGTCGGAGCGATGCCGTCAAGCAGCTGCTCCTTATGCTTGGCAATCATGCGGCTGTCGATCTGATCCTGCAGGTACTCCGCCTTGATCTTCGAAACGGTCATGCCGTTCTGCGCAAGTGCTTCCGCGAGCATTTTATTGGCGTACGCCTGGACGTCGGACGTTCCGGACTGCTTTGCGTAATCCACATATTCCTGATAGAACGCGTCATAGGATGCTTTTGCGGCCTTTTCCGCTTCGGCACGCTCCTCATCGGTCAGCGTGACGCCGGCCTGCTCCGCCTTATACGCAAGCAGTTCATTCTGGATCATGGAATCCAGCATGAAGTTCAAAAACGCCAACCGGCCTTCCTCGGTGGACGTGTCCTGCCCGTAAAGCGAAGCATAATTGTAAGAGTTTTTATAACCGTTCTCGAGCTGCTGCACGGTAATCACACGGTCGCCCACGTTTGCGGCTACAAGAGACGCCCAGCCGGCAAAGGCCAGGATCGCAGCGAGCAGGAGCGCTGCGGCGGCAAAAATTCGATGGTTGCGTTTCATTGTTCCACTACTCCTCATCACAGTTACTGTAACCGTTTTATTATACTTTGCGCGTGTATTTCTGTCAATCGGCGCTGCGCTGCAAAATGCGCAGATACGCAGTCATCCCGCCGGTTTTTCCTCCGTCGCCGCGATAAGAGAACAGCCGCACGTCCTCAACGGTGCATACATCCATAAGAGAGATGTGCTCCGGCAGGACCCCGGCCTCCATGAATTGACACGCTGCAATCTGCCAGAGGTCGACATACGCCTTCCCCGGCTTCCCGCTTCTCAGGCAATCCGTTGCGGGAAAGGACGTCTGAAACGTTTCACCGAGCGCCGCGTCCACTTCAAAGCACTTCGGACAGATCGCAGGGCCGACGCCCGCGATCAAGTCTGCGGGTTCGCAGCCGTAGCACGCGTGCATCATGCGAACGACCTCCGTGCCGATGCGCGCCAAAGCGCCTCTCCAGCCCGCATGTGCAAGTCCGATCGCGCGCTTAACGGGATCCGCAAAGAAAAAGGCCATGCAATCCGCGTGTCCCGTCATGAGCGAGACCGCGGGGTCGTCCGTCACAAGTCCGTCGCACGGCGGCAGGGACGGCAGCGTATACCCTTTGCCGCGATCCCGGCGGTCAACGCTGCGCACGGTCGTGCCGTGCTCATAGGTATCCATGACCATGCTCTCCACCGGAATCCCTTCAGCCTCGCAGAAGATCCGATAGTTTTCCATCGTCACGGCGCGGGGTTCTTCCTCCCGCGTAAAGCTCAGGTTCAGCGACGCCAGATGTCCTGTGCTGATCCCGCCGGTGCGCGCAGAAAAGCCGTGGGCCAGCCACGGCAGGGATTCAAATGCCGGCAGTGTAAAACTGCCGACATGTGCTTCGTTTTCATGGTAGTGCGCGCCGCGCGCCACACGGGAAAACGCCGATAAGAACGCCTGCTTTTCCATCGCTTATTTTTCGTCCAGCAGGCGCTGGAGCTCGGCAAGGAACGTCTCCGTGTCCTTGAACTCACGGTAGACGGACGCGAAACGAACGTAAGCGACCTCATCGACCTTTTTGAGATTTTGCATAACGATCTCGCCGATGTCCGAGGTCGAGACCTCGGAAGCAAGGCTGTTAAATACCTCGCGGGAAATGTCTTCCGCGAGCTTGTCCTGCACCGCTGCCGGGATCGGCCGTTTTTCACACGCTTTCCGGATGCCGCTGCGGATCTTTTCGCTGTCAAACGGCTCGCGGCGGCCGTCGCGCTTGACGACCATGACCGGAAGATCTTCGATTTTTTCGTATGTCGTAAAGCGTTTGCCGCAGTTCACGCACTCTCTGCGGCGGCGAATCGCGCTGCCGTCCTCCGTCGGGCGGCTGTCGATCACCTTGCTCTCTGTGCCTGCACAGTATCTGCACTTCATAAGCGCTACTCCTTATCCCTACATCTTGTTATACAGTATACCACAACACACAAAAAACAAGATGAAAACATTCTGTTAAGTGGCGCTTGCCCGCTCGGCGTTCCCCGATTTACGGCGGCGCGCTTCTATGCGCGGTCATGGCCGGGCGGTTCCAGTTCGACAAGGATCACATCCTCGCCGATCTTCTTGATCCTGCAAAACGGGATGACGAGCTCTTCCTCGCTGCGTAAAAGCCCGAGCATTCTCGGCGGGCCCGGCACGATGAGCGCACGCACCCTTCCCGTGCCGACATCCAGCTCCAGATCACAGATCGGGCCGAGCCGTGCGCCGTCGCAAACATTGATGATCTCTTTGCGCCGTAGTTCGCAATATGAGGTTTTGCACTGCATGAGCTTCCCTCCCATATCAAAAGGCTATGCGGCGCGCACGCGGATTATGACGAATCGCCGTTGCAGAGGCGCGTTCGGCGCGGCGTTGCAGTATAGAAAAAGAGACTGCGTTCCGTTCGGATACGAGTCTCTTTTTGTCCAATTCTGTTTTCGGCAGCCGATCAATACTTGCGCTTTCTGGCAGCCTCTGCCTTCTTCTTGCGCTTAACGCTCGGCTTTTCATAATGTTCACGACGACGAACCTCAGCCAAGACGCCGGAACGGGCGCACTTGCGTTTGAATCGCTTCAGAGCGCTTTCCAGGGATTCGTTTTCACCGACACGAATTTCCATTCTCCCATTTCCCTCCCCTCTTGTGCGACACTTCCTAAAGTGAAGACGCTATGGGGTATTATAAACAAGTAACCCTGTGAAGTCAACAAAAAAATCACTCCGTTTTCGCAGTTTCTTCGCAAAATTGTCAAAGGATATATTTTTTTGAGACGGTCTAACATACTTTTCATTTGCTGCCCGTTCTGTTATAATACAAACTACTTAGTGCGGATCGCACTAAACATTATAAGGAGGAATTAAAGATGAAGAAAATCATCGCGATTCTCGCAGCTGTCATGATGCTGCTTGGCTGCATCGCCTGCCAGCGGACGCCTGCGGCCGTTGAAGAGCCCGAAGCGCCCGCAACGGCTGCCGAGCCCGCCGCGGAAGCGCCCGCAACGGGAGAGCCCGCCATGGCTGAGGACGTCACCTACAAAGTGGCCATGATCACCGACTACGGCGATATCACGGACCAGTCCTTCAACCAGACCACCTACGAAGCCTGCAAGGCTTTCGCAGAGGCCAACGGCATTGAGTTCACGTACTTCAAGCCCGCCGGCGACAACACCGCAGACCGCGTCTCCATGATCGAGAAGGCGGCTGACGAGGGCTTCAATGTGCTCGTTATGCCCGGTTATGCATTCGGTGGTGCAATCGTCACGGCTGCTCCGCAGTTCCCCGATGTGAAGTTCATCGCGCTGGACGTTGCCAAGGGCGACCTGCTCGAGACCGCTGTTGCGGCAAAGGGCGAGTCCTATGACTACAATCCCGACAACTGGAACCTCGAAGATTACGTTGACATGAGCAACGTGTACTGCGCGGTCTACCAGGAAGAGCTCTGCGGCTACATGGCTGGCTACGCTGCTGTGAAGCTGGGTTACAAGAACCTGGGCCTCATTGGGCTTGCTGGGCGGCATGGCGGTTCCCGCTGTTATCCGTTACGGCTACGGCTTCGTGCAGGGCGTCGATGCGGCAGCAGCTGCAATGGGCCTCACCGATGTTAAGGTCAACTACGTCTACGGCGGTCAGTTCTTCGGCGATGCCGACATCACCGCTGCGATGGATACCTGGTATGCAAACGGCACCGAAGTCGTGTTCGCTTGCGGCGGCGGTATCTACACCTCCGCAGTTGACGCTGCGAAGAAGGTCAATGCAAAGGTCATCGGTGTTGACGTTGACCAGGCCGGCGTTATCGCAAACTATGCGGGCGTCGAGGGCATGACCGTCACCTCCGCTATGAAGGGTCTCTATCCTGCCACCTATGATACGCTGACCGACGTTATCCTCAACGGTAACTGGGCTGCTTATGCCGGCAAGATCGCAACGCTGGGTCTCGTTTCCGGCGACGATCCGACCCTCAACTACGTCCAGATCCCGATGGACAGCACGCAGTTTGAAGATGGCAAGTTCACGCAGGACGATTACAAGGCGATGGTCGCTGCAATGTTCAGCGGTGAGCTGACCGTTTCCAACGACATCTCCAAGGCCGCTTCCGACTTCGCAACCGTGATCACGGTTGACGATCAGGGCGCGATCAAGGGCTAAGCATTTCTTGCCCATCAGGAAGGCCGCTTTCGCGGCCTTCTTTTTTTGTCGCCGTGTCGGGCAAAAACGTTGTGCGCTCCTGCTCTTCTCCGTTTTGTCTTGCGCGGGAGCCCCCGCCTATGCCGCATTTATACGCCTTTGAACGGAAATCTTTACTTATATTTTGTATACGCCTAAAATACCTTTGCTTTCTCCTTTGTTATATAGTAAACTATAGGTTGAAATGCAGATCTCAGAAAATGCAGATACATCGCATTGATATATGGGAGGAGGACAGATCGATTTGGACAGTCAGTATGCCATAGAGATGCTGAACATTACAAAAAGATTCCCCGGTATCGTCGCAAACGACAATATCACGCTGCGGCTCAAGCGGGGAGAAATCCATGCCTTGCTCGGTGAGAACGGCGCAGGAAAATCTACCCTGATGAGCGTTCTTTTCGGCCTTTATCAGCCGGAGGAGGGCGAGATCCGCAAGGATGGACGCAAGGTGGAAATCAAGGACCCGAACGACGCCAATGCGCTCGGCATTGGCATGGTGCATCAGCACTTTAAACTCGTGGAGTGTTTCTCCGTGCTCGACAACATCATTCTCGGCGTAGAACCCAGCAAAGCGGGCTTCCTGAAAAAGGATGAAGCGCGCAAAAAGGTCATGGCTCTTTCCGAGAAATACGGTCTTGCCGTTGACCCGGACGCATTGATCGAGGATATTTCCGTCGGCATGCAGCAGCGCACCGAAATCCTCAAGATGCTCTACCGCGACAATGAAATCCTGATTTTCGACGAGCCGACCGCCGTGCTGACGCCGCAAGAGATCACCGAGCTCATGCAGATCATGCGCAACCTCGCCGCCGAGGGA
>ERZ780012.397-NODE-397-length-16960-cov-2.97918_pt1 | contig 16960 bp, 15 predicted proteins | sample MGYA00511869_ERZ780012 | MGnify/ENA primary metagenome ERZ780012 (study PRJEB29588, sample SAMEA2161608) | human gut metagenome | biome: human gut; feature: human-associated habitat; material: faeces | place: Denmark | collected 2008/2010 ... | reverse complement strand
TATCGGTATGGGCAACAACCCGATGGTTGGTGCTTCGGTCGCTTGCGCGGTAGCAGTCCAAGAGGGTTTGACAAAGTAATTAAGTTGCGCAAAGCAAACGAGCGTTGCCTTTGCGAAGCAAAGTAACACCAAAACACAAAGCATCCGCAAGGGTGCTTTTTGGTTGGTTTCAAAACGCGTTGCATGTGCGGTTGCAGTACAAGAAGGACTTACAAAGTAATCGTTCCGCACTTGCGAACGAGCATTGTCTTTGCGCAGCAAAGTAGAACCAAAAACCCAAAAGCACCTGCAAAGGTGCTTTTTGGTTCTATAAATGCGTGGCTTGCGCAGTCGCAGTACAAGAAGGTTTGACAAAATAAAAACCCACTATACAGTTGTGTTTTTAATGGTATATCACCTATCGAGAACTTTCGATAGGTGATACTTTTATATTCAAAAGTGTTGGATTGAACAACAAATTATCAGCCGTACAAGGATATTCTATCTGCCAAAAATGTATTTGCCGATTTTCAATTTGTACAACAACTTGATAATATAATACAAAAGCAAATATAGAATAGCGGTAAAGCCAAAGGTTATTGCATAAGTATATAAGGCTGAATTCTCGTTTACGAAGTTGAAGTAACCTGTCTTTGTCAAACTGCCTACAACAACCGAAACGATATAAAAAGCAATTGTTTGCATGACATAAATTTGCAAACTTTTTGTTCCCGTTTTCTCAAAAGCAGCGCAAATTTTCGTGTCTTTTATCAAATTGTATATTGGGCGCATAAGAGTAAGGACAAACACGCAGCCGACAAGTCCTGTGAGGAATCTATAAACGTCTATATAGAGATATTGCAGCGGCGTATAATCAACTCCCCACAATCCCGAAACATATATGTAATAATCGTTTCCGTAAAACCCTACAAGCAAAGGATACAGAGGAATGGAAAGAAATCTCAAAGGTGCGATTTTCTTGAAAACGTCCTGATACTTGCAAGCAAAAAATCCAATCAAAAAGTACGGATACACAAATATGCACTGAACCGAATTCGGAAACAAAAAGAACAATGCTGTCCCCAACAACATAACGAAAAACGACAACCATTTGTTTTTAATCTTGGCATAGGCAATTCCCACAATCGCCATCGAAAGCATAATCGCCCACAAAAACCATAGATTAAACAGCTGATTTATCCACCCGCCATTGACAAACAACGTCACGTCACCGGTGCGGATAATCTCTGTGACAACCCACACCACCCAATACAGAAAGTTTCCGCCGACAATCGAACACGCCATCGGCAAACATTTTTTCTTCAATATGTCTTCACACGTATATTTGTTTACGCTGTAATAAAAAAACCAACCGCTTATAAGCGCAAACAACGGCATATGGAAACCATATATAGCTTTGAATACGATATTGGAAAAAAAAGTTATAGTTTACCGAACAATACTGTATAGCATGTCCCCAAAGCATACAAAAAACTATAAAAAACTTAACGCAATCGAAATATCCGTTGCGCGTCGTTTTGACCGAAAGCATTGGTGTGCCATCGGCTTTTATAGGGCAAGATTGCAAAATATCGTCACTCATCGTTTTGGCTTAAAGGCTCAATCAATACCCCAAATCCTCGTTTATAACAACAATTTCATACGGGCAGTTGGTCGGTTTGCGCCAAAGCACAACAAGTCCTTTGCAGATGCGCTCGGGGCTTGAACAATCGTGGCACACTCCGTCCACGGCGCAAGGTGTGTGTTTGTTGAGGCGCATGGCGTTTTTTGGTGCGGCAATATTGCGTGCGCGCCATAAAGCCTTGTCAAAATCGGGGGCAATTTTGTTTTTGCCGACAATAATGTACACTTTCTCGTGTCCGTACAACTCCCCTGCAACCCTGTTGCAATTGCCGTCGATATTTATTATTTCGCCTGTTTGGGCAACGCCGTTGGCACTTGTGAGAAAAACATCGGCGGTGAGTGCGTCTTTCATCACCTCGAGAGGTGTTTTTTTGTCAGGATTGTCAAATCTATACAAAACTTTATTGTGTGTTTCAAGTCGTTTCAGGACACCAATCTGGTCGAGCGTAACGCTTCCGCCGAAGCCGACGCTCTTGCCGTCGATTTGTTTGTCGAGATAATCGCAAGCGTCCTGCGAGCAATCGAAGCAGGTCACGATAAATCCGTGTTTTTCGAGATTGCTTTTGAGAATAGAAAAATCCATATACATACTCCTGTCTGCAATATGAAAAGCGCAGCGGATTGTCCGTTGCGCCTTGAGTTTTTATTGAACTCTTACGATGTCCGTTTGAGCGAAATTCTTGATCTCTCTCATATGGTTGTTTGCAGCTTCAAAGGTGTTTTGAGGAGATCCCTTATGCACGTAGGTCTTGCGTTTTAGCACAAAGAAGAATTTGCCGTCGGCAGCCTCGATTGTGTACGTACCGATGATAGCGTGCGATTTGAAGCGGTTGATTGCCCTTTCGCAATATTCTTGAGTCGAGTAGTTCGAGCTTTCGTAGATATTGTTTCCGCTCGCATCGTAAAGCGTATAGAACCACTCTTGCGTGCCGTCCTCTTTGTCCACGTGCTCGATGACGTATTTGCCGTAAATGACGGACTCGTCAAATCCTGCAACGGGCTTGGGAGCGTTACGTTTGTTCTTGGGCGTTTTGAGAGCCGCAAACGGAGGAGCGACTTTCTTGATGACGACTTTTTTGTCCTTGTTTGCATTGAGAGCTTCGAGTTCCGCTTCTTTTGCGGCGAGTTTCTTTGCAAGTGCGGGCGAAGGCGTACCTTCGTAATAGCAAGCGTCTTCGGGATCGTAATAATATCCCTCGTAAGTTCCGTCGTATTTGGACCAATCGTCAGGTTTCTTCTTGACGACTTTCTTTGCGGCGGGTTTTTCGACGCCTTGTTTTTTCGGTTCTTCTTGAACAGGTTCTTCTTTAATAGGTTCTTGAACTTGTTCGACCACGGGAGCAGGTTCTTCGACGGGGGCGGGCTCTTCCTTGATTTCTTCCTTGACGGGTTCTTGGACGGGCTCTTCTTCCTTCACTTCCTCTTTGACCTCTTCTTTCGTTTCCTCTTTTTGAGGCTCTTGGACGGGTTCGACGGGAACGGGCTCTTCTTGTTTGACCTCTTCGACGACGGGGGCGACTTCTTCTTGCGCAATCGTTTCTTCCCCCACGGGCTCTTGCTCGGGTTCGACTGCTGACGCATTTTCGTCGACAGGCTCGTCCTTCACTTCTTCGACGACGGGCTCGTCTTTAACCTTGCGCACTTTCTTACGCATAAGCTCGAAGAGTTCTTTGCGCTTTTGAGCAATCTTTTGATTGAGGCGCAATTCCTCGCCGGTAACGCCGTATTCGGCAAAAAATTCGTTTTCGGCTTGGTCTTCTTTTTGGTCGTTGCGCTCCTTAACAGCCTTAATGATGCTGACAATCAAAACTGCAACGAGACAAACCGCTGCGAGTATCGCAACGACAAGGACGATCAATGCGGCGGCTCCGTCAATGGGGCCGAGTTTGAAATCTGACATAGTTTTCCACTCCCTCATCAGAGTATTATAAACATAAATATATTAACACACAAAAAGCGCGTGCGCAATACATTTTTATTTTTTTGTGCCAAAACGCGCCTTTTGTCGTCAAAAAGCGGCAAAAACGTGGCGTTTTTGGTAATTTTACGTTTATAGAATATGCAAAAATCAAACGAAAAATTTGAATTTTGCAACCGATTTCAAATTTTAAATCACCCTACGGCAAGCAAAATCGAGCACATAAACATACCGACGCAAAGGATGATACACGCACCTCTTGCCTTCTTCACTCTGTCGAGAAACACGAATCTCGACACGAAAACCATAAGGCACACGAGGCTTATCACCGTAAAAACGCTTGCGGACACCGACACCGTGGAAAAACTTACGCTGCCCACCAGTCCCACGAACAATCTGAACGGCACGAGCAAATATTTGAGCGGAAGCACGATTGCGCCGAAGCCTGTAATCGTCGCAAGGAAGGTCAGCACGAGCGCAAGCACGTAAAACGCCATAATATACGGCAAAACTATGAAGTTTGAAAGCACGAACAGCGTCGGCACTTCCCCGAAAAAGTACGCGACGAACGGATAAGTGAACAAATTGGTCGCAAGCGAAAGTGCGCAAACTTTTGCGAATTTAGTGCCGATTTTTCTTTTCGGACTAACTTTGCCCACGATTTGCAATCCCACTTTTTCAAACGAGCGGTCGAAGATAAAAATACCTGCAACCGATGCAAACGACAACAAAAATCCGACGTCGAATATATCGGCAGGCCGCACAAAAAGAATTACGATTGCCGCAAGCGAGAGCGACGATACGTCGTCTTTCTTTCTCGAAAAAGCCGATGAAAACATATACACGCCGCTCATTATCACCGCTCGCAACGATGATGCGGTAAACGAGCAAAGCATCGAATACAAAAAAGTGCAAACAAGCACGATTGCAAAACTTATTTTCGGATTTACTTTAAGTTTTTTCAGCACGAAATATATAGCCGTCGCAAGCGTCGAAACGTGCAGACCGCTCACTGCAAGCACGTGGGCTAGTCCGCTTGATTTCACGTCGTCGTACATGCCAGAATCCATGCCCGATTTGTCACCCAGCACCAACGCTTGCACGATCGATGCGGTTTTGTCGTCGAGATTTTGGTGTAAAATTCGCTTGATACGCACTTGCAAATTGTCGGGAAAATTTAGTTGACCGTCGGATATTTTGCTTGCCGAATATGCGGTGAGCGAATATCTTTGTCCGCTAGAAATCTTACGCGGATAATAATTGTCGAATTTCTCGTGCGAATAATAACGAAGCCTGCCGTAAAAACTCACGACGTCCCCCGCCGAAAAATCTATCTCGTCAACGTAAGCGTACACACGCGCTTCGTATTTTATCGTCTTTCCGTCAACGGATATATCGGTTGCGTCGAAAGAATAATAGTTGCCGTTGTACACGATTTCGCTGTTGACTTTTGCGTTTATACTGCCGGTATAATCCTTTACGCTTACGGAATTGTATTGCAAATTGACCGCAGTCATTGCAATAAAACCGACGATAAAAGCCAATGGAATATAGAAAGATTTTCGGGATTTTTTGAATATTGCAACAAGCAAAAACGCGATTATAAACAGCAACAGCAAGCCGAAATACCACCACATACTTGCGCCGTAAAGAGCCTCGGAAAAAATTATTCCGAACGTCAGAAACAAAGCGAAAAACAGCATAGGTCTATGATTGAATATGCGTTTTCCTTTTATCCTCATAACTCCCCTCTTTTGCGTTTAATTCGTTCGAATCGGAACTTTTAGAATTTTTAAAAATAGTGCTTAACACGGACTTTATATACGGTTTTCGTCACGATAAAGCCCGTGTTGCGAAAAATCACTTTCTGCCGGTGATAACTATATCCGCGCCCAAGCCGAGCACGTCTTTTGCCACGACGTCACCGATTTTCACGTCGTCGTCCACTTTGAGCGTGCCGACAAATTTTACGACGTCGAATATTCTTTCTTTTGGAATCGTGGCGGACGTTTTGCAAGACGCAACACCGCCCGACTTCATTTCAACCAAAGTCGTGACGCATCTTTTGGGATGTGTGTACTCTTCCTTTCCGTACATCGCGCCTCTTTTGCAAGTGTTGCCCGAAACAACGACTTCGCCGTTTACTTCCTCTATGGTGAGAGGGCAACCCATAGGACACATTATGCAAATCGTATTCATTTTTCCAACCTCACAACAACGTCGCCCGTGACAGACTCCTTGTCAATAATCACGTTGCCCATTTCGCCGGGCGCAAGCACCATACATTTTTTGCTTGCCAAAACGGTGCCGCCGCTTTCGACGACGAGTTTGCAATTCTTGTACACATCACCCACGCGGAAGAAAATTTGCACTTTTCCCTCGCCCTTGTTTATGCGTTGAGGAAGCGCGTATCTCACTCCGTCCTTTGCAACGACGTTGACGATTTCGCCCGTCTTTTCAATCACGCCCAAAGCGTATTTTGCCGCATATTCGCCTGCCGTTTCCGCCTCGTGCGAAACGTTGTCCACAAGGTCGTGCACGTGCAAAACGTTGCCGCAGGAGAAAATTCCCTCTACGCTCGTCATTCTATGCTCGTCAACGACTGCGCCGTTGGTAACTCTGCTCATCTCGACGCTTGTCGAAGAGAGCAAATCATTTTCGGGGATAAGTCCGACGGACAGCAAGAGCGTGTCGCAAGCAACGTACTCTTCTTTTGAAAGATCGGGTTTTCTGTCCGCGCCGACGGGAGCGTACCAAAGTCCCGTCATGCGAGGTTTACCCTCAACTCTCGTGATGGTGTGGCTGTATTTGATGGGAATGCCGTAGTCGTCGAGGCATTGCACGATGTTACGTTTCAGACCGCTCGAATAAGGCATGAGTTCGAGCACGAGTTTGACGTTTGCGCCCTCGGTGGTCATACGACGCGCCATAATAAGACCTATATCGCCGCTGCCCAAAATAACCACGTCTTTGCCGACGAGGTATCCGTCGAGGTTGCAAATCTTTTGCGCCATACCTGCGGTATAAATACCTGCCGGACGAGTGCCGGGCAAAGCGATTGCGCCTGCGGTGCGTTCTCTGCATCCCATTGCAAGCACGATTGCGCCTGCCTTGATTTTGCAATATCCTTGCGTGGGAGAAAGCACGTAAACTTCTTTGTTTTCGTCAAGGGAAAGCACCATGCTTTCAAGCATAACGTCTATATCCTCCGCCTCGACTGTTTTTCTGAATCTGTCCGCATATTCGGGCCCAGTCATCTCTTCGCCGAAATAATGAAGTCCGAATCCTTGGTGAATGCATTGATTGAGGATGCCGCCAAGACGCACGTCACGCTCCAAAATCAAGGTCTTTGCGCCTTGTTTGCGAGATGCCAAAGCCGCCGCCATACCTGCAGGGCCGCCGCCTATTATAACGACGTCGTAAGAAAGCGTATTCATCTTTGAACCTCCTTGACTTTGCACACCGCAATGTTTGAGTCTTCGCCGTTGCCTTTTCTCACTTTGTCGAGGGGAATGCCCAGCTCTCTGGAAATGATTTCCATAACTCTCGGACCGCAGAATCCGCCTTGACATCTGCCCATACCCGCTCTTGTGCGACGCTTTACCGCATCAACCGTGTACGCTTGAAGCGGAGAATGGATTGCCTCGACGATTTCCGCCTCGGTGACTTTTTCACAGCGGCAAACTATTCTGCCCCACGCGTTGTTTTCTTTTATAAGGTCGTTTAAAGTTTTCTCGTCGAGTTCGAGCAATCTCTTATGCTTGGGCATATTTACGACGTATTCCTCTTTGAGAGGAGCACCCGACGCATTTGCGATTTGTTCGTCAATATATTCCGCAATAGCAGGAGCGGATGTAAGCCCCGGCGAGCAAATGCCGATTGCCATGATAAAGTTCTTTTTCAGCTTTGATTCGCCAATAACGAAATCGTGACCGATAATCGTGCGCAATCCCGAATACACTCTAATGCACTTGTTGAAAGCCGGGCACTTGTAGGACAGCGTAACACTCTTTCTGAGTGCGTCGAGAGAATCCAGCGAAGATGCCGTATCGTCATCGTCCGTCGTATCTATTGCCGTCGGTCCGTATATAACGTTTCCGTCCGCGGTCGGAGCAACCAACACTCCTTTGCCTGCCGCCGTGGGAAGTTGGAAAATGACGGTGTTGACGTTCTTTCTCTCGGTATTGTCAAGCACAAAATAGTCGCCTCGTCTGTACGTCGTATCGAAATGCTCCGCGCCTGCCATATCGTTTACGCTCGCTCCGTGCGCGCCGGCACAGTTTACGACGTATTTCGCGCCATTCTCCCCGTCGTTTGTCTTGACTATATACTCTCCGTCCTTATTCTCGATTGCGACGACTTCTTTTTCAAGCAAAATTTCCGCTCCGTTCGTAACCGCTCTGTCGGCATATGCTATACAAAGCTGATACGGCGACACTATGCCTGCGCTCGGAGCATAAAGCGAATACTCTATATCGTCTGCGATATGAGGCTCGAAAGCGAGGGTTTTTTCTCTGTCCCAAATTTCAACCTCGACACCGTTTGCCTTTGCTTTGGCGGCAAGTTTTTCGATGCCGTCGAATTGGTCTTTTGCCGCAACGACGATAGATCCGCATTTGAGATGCGGCACGTCAAGTTCTTCTGCGTCACGCCACGTGAGTGAGTTTCCTTTGACGTTAAACAGAGCCTTGAGCGTACCGGGATCGCAGTCGTAACCTGCGTGCACGATACCGCTGTTGGCTCTCGTTGAAAAAGATGCGACGTCGTCCTGCTTTTCCAAAAGCAAAACTTTCATCTTACGACGGGCAAGTCTGTCAAGCACCGCCGTGCCGATGATACCGCCGCCGATGACGATACAATCGTATTTCATATTTCTCCAAATACCCAAAAAGGCAAAACTTTATTTGACGTTGAATTTCTTTTTGTACGATTCGAGGTTATCCTTGATGATAAGCTCTGCAAACTCTCTGTTTTTGACTTGGAAAACGGTGGTTTGTTTGCCTTCGAGTTGCTTGTAAACTTTGAAAAAGTGCGACATTTCTTCCATGATATGCGCGGGCAATTCCTCGATTTCCTTATATGTATTCCACGTAGGATCTTTAAAGGGAATCGCAATAATCTTGTAGTCCATCTCGCCGCTGTCTTGCATCATCATAACGCCGATGGGATAGCATCTCACAAGCGCGAGCGGAACGATAGGCTCCGAGCAAAGCACAAGTACGTCGAGAGGATCGTTGTCCTCGCTGTACGTGCGCGGAATAAATCCGTAGTTTGCCGGATAGTGCGTGGACGTGTACAAAACTCTGTCCAAAATCAACGATCCGGTTGCTTTGTCGAGTTCATATTTGTTTTTGCTTCCCTTGGAAATTTCTATACATGCAAGAAAGTCCGTGGGGGTGATACGTTGAGGATCAACGTCGTGCCAAATACTCATTTTGGTATCTCCGATAGTTTTTATTAGAATTATTATAATAATTCAAAAGTCAAAAGTCAATATTGTATGCCTACAAACGTATGATTTTTTCGTCCGGCGTAAAAATTTAAATGCTTTCCGTTTCAAACGGCGTTAAAATATCAAAAATCGCATTAAAACAGGAAATACGCAACGTTGCGTTTTTTATATGTCCTTTATCTTGATTGCGATATGCGCACCGATATGCTAAAATAATTGCTAAAATAAAATTTAATCTTCAAGGGAAATATATCAATGCTCAAACTTTTAAAGTACCTTCAAGGCTATCGGCTAAAAACCGTATTCGGCCCCATCTTCAAGCTTATAGAAGCCGTGTTCGAGCTGTTTACGCCCATTGTTGTGGCGTGGATAATCGACAACGCAATTCCCATGGGCAGAAACGGAGATTTTTCGGGGCTTATTTACGGCGGTTTGATTATTCTCGCGCTGGGCGTATTCGGGCTTGCGTTCTCGCTTACGGCGCAGTATTTCGCGTCGCGCGCTTCACTGGGATTCGGCACGAACCTGCGCAGAGATTTGTACGAGCACATCAACACGTTTTCCTACACCGAACTTGACAAATTTTCAACCACTTCCCTCATCACTCGTCTGACGTCGGACGTAAACCAAGCGCAACAAGCGGTTGCGATGTTCATACGCCTTGTTTTGCGTGCGCCCTTCATTGCCGTCGGAGCAATCGTTATGGCAATGCTCATCGACCTTAAACTGTCGCTCATATTCGTTGCGGCTGCGCTTGTTATTGCAATTCTTCTTGCGATAATCATGCTCACCACTATGCCCAAGTACAAGGACGTTCAAGCGAAACTCGACGACGTTTCGAGGCTCACCAAAGAGAACTTGTCGGGCGCAAGAGTCGTCAGAGCGTTCGGAGCGGAAGAGAGAGAAAAGACCGTATTCGACAAAGCGGCGCAATCCTTGTCGCAAACCTCGATAAAGGTAAGTGCGATGTCTTCTCTGCTCAATCCTCTCACGTATGCGGTGCTCAACCTTGCAATCATCGCAATACTGTACTTCGGCGGCAAAAGCGTGTATATGGGCAACCTCACGCAAGGCGAAATCATCGCGCTTGTCAACTACATGACGCAAATTCTCAACGCGCTCATCGTGTTTGCAAACTTGCTGGTGACTTTCACAAAAGCGTCCGCATCCGCCGCAAGAATCAACGAGGTGTTTGAAGTGTCCTCGTCCATGCAGGAAGGAAGCGGTGCGATAAAGGACGAAACCGCACCCGCAATCGAGATGCAAAACGTATCTTTCGGATACGGCGACAATTGCGAACCGTTCCTTAAAAACGTCAATCTAACCATACAAAAAGGCGACAGTGTCGGCATTTTGGGCGGTACGGGAAGCGGAAAAACCACCCTCGTTTCGCTCATGTCCAGACTTTACGACGCAACCGACGGCGAAGTGAAAATTTACGGCGAAAACGTCAAAAATTACACTAATAAACAACTCCGCGAAATATTCGGCGTCGCACCGCAAAAAGCGGTTTTGTTCGAAGGCAGCGTAAAAGACAATTTGCTTTGGGCAAACGAAAACGCAACCGACGACGACATCAAAAACGCGCTGGAAACCTCGCAATCGGCAGAGTTCGTCAACACGTTAAAAGACGGGCTTGACACGCAAATAGCGCAAGGCGGCAAAAACCTTTCGGGCGGTCAACGTCAGCGTCTTACCATTGCGCGCGCACTTGTGAGCAATCCCGACATTCTCATACTCGACGACTCCTCTTCCGCTCTCGACTTTGCCACCGACGCAAAACTTCGCAAGGCACTTGCTCATCTGCGTCTTGAAAAAGGACTTACGACGGTCGTCGTATCCCAGCGAGCGACAAGCATAAAATACTGCGACCTTATCGTAGTGCTTGACGAAGGCAACGTCGTCGGACTCGGTACGCACGACGAACTTATCAAGTCTTGCGATGTATATCGCGAAATCTGCCTGTCGCAAAACAAGGAGGACGAAACAAAATGAAAAAGTACACCTCCGAAACACGAAATAAGCAAAAAAACAAAACCGACTTTGCGGCAATCAAAAAATTGCTCAAATACGCGCGCCCGTACGTGCCCGTCATTATAATCGCACTCGTGTTGTCCGCACTTCAGATTGCGGCAACTCTGCTTGCACCCGTAGTCGTTGGCAAGACGGTGGACTACATCATCGGCGAAAACAACGTGAATTTCGGCGTTATATTCAAAAACGCTGGTATCCTTGCAGGGCTTATCGCTTGCGTATTCGTATTTCAATACCTTGCGTCGCTGTGCATAAACTTTGCCTCATTCCGCACCATACGCGATTTGCGCTCCTCGGCGTACGCAAAGCTCAACGACGTTCCCCTCTCCTACGTTGACTCCAACTCACACGGCGACCTGATGTCCAGAGTCGGCAACGACATCGACCAAATCTCCGACGGACTTATTCAAGGCTTTTCGCAACTCTTCAACGGCGTGGTTACGATAATCGGCACGCTGGGCTTCATGCTTTGGTACAACTGGGTTATCGCACTCGTAGTGGTGTGCCTCACTCCTCTTTCGTTGTTTGTGGCATACTTCATCGCAAAAGGCTGTCACAATATGTTTGCGATGCAGGCAAAAAAGCGCGGCGAGCTTTCCGGGCTCGTAACCGAGATGTTGTCAAATCAACGCGTCGTCAAAATTTTCGGCTATGAAAAACGCGCCGAGGACAGATTTGCCGTTATAAACGGCGACCTCAAAGTTTGGGGACAAAACGCCGCTTTCTATTCGGCAATGGTCAACCCCTGCACGAGATTCGTCAACAACGTGATATACGTCGTCGTATGCGTGCTGGGCGTTTATCTCGTGATAAAAGGCAGCGTAGTGCCCGGCATGAGCACGCTCTCAGTCGGCGCGCTCTCTTGCGTGCTTTCCTACGCAACGCAATACACCAAACCTTTCAACGAAATAACGGGCGTCGTAACCGAGCTTCAAGGCGCGACCGCTGCGGCAAGCAGAGTTTTCGACCTTCTCGAAGCGCAAAATCAATCCTCCGATGCAGGTTTTGAGGAATTGACCGATGCGCACGGCAACATCGATATCGACGACGTTTACTTCTCCTATGTCAAGGACAAGCCCCTCATTCAAGGTTTTTCCCTTCACGTCAAGAGCGGTCAACGCATAGCCATTGTCGGACCTACGGGCTGCGGCAAAACCACTCTTATCAATCTGCTTATGCGCTTCTACGATCCCGACAGCGGCAAAATCGAAGTCGAAGGCAAAGATATATCGAAGGTCACGAGAAAATCTCTGCGTTTGAGCTATGGTATGGTGTTGCAAGACACTTGGCTCAAAAAAGGTACTGTGCGTGAAAACATCGCCTACGGCAACCCCGACGCGACATTTGAAGAAATTGTCGATGCCGCAAAAGCCGCGCATATCCACAACTTCATCATGCACCTTGAAAACGGCTATGACACCGTTTTGGACGACGACGGAGGCAATATCTCGCAAGGACAAAAACAGCTTCTTTGCATCGCAAGAGTTATGCTCACTCATCCCCCGATGCTCATTCTCGACGAAGCGACAAGCTCGATCGACACTCGCACGGAAATCAAGATTCAGCAAGCGTTTGAAAAACTCATGCAAAACAAGACGTCGTTTATCGTCGCGCACCGCCTCTCGACAATCAAAAATGCGGACATGATTCTCGTCATGAACAAGGGCAACGTCATCGAAAAAGGTACGCACGAACAACTGCTTGCAAAAGGCGGTTTCTATGCAAATCTTTACAACTCGCAATTCGAACACTAAAAGATTGCAGCGAAAAAACACGCATAAAAACCAAACTTACAAAGACAATTTCAATGCAAAAAATCCGACGAAAAGTCGGATTTTTTCGTTTTATAGTTTCAAAACGAAACGCACGCTTTACACGTCGTTTATTTTGTGTTATGATAAGCCCAGTTGAATAGAATACGGTTTGAAAAGTTGTTATGCTGAGTAGATTTAGACATCGGGTTCGATTCCCGAACAACCGCCACCACTGTATTTGAAAAGTCGGAGTGTCTTGCATGCGCCATTTTTTCATAAGTCAGTAAGTCTGCCGTATTTGAGCGTCGTCAAGGCAAAAACGCGTTCCCGATTTGCCTATACGCACGCAATGAAGGGATGCGCCGAAAGGGTGCGTTTTTTATTTTCAAAAACAAACCTCGGCAACGGTTTTAGGGCAAAATTCCATATTTTTGCCGAAAAATCAATTTTAGTCAAAGCCTTTTCATGCAATTCAACCACAAACAAGGCGGTTAGATTCTTAAAAACAACACTTTGATTTCTGTCAAAATCAAAGATTTGAAAAGGAGAACTACCAATGAACAAAAACGCAAAAATCTTGTGTTTGGCTCTTGCAATCGTGCTCGTATTGTCAATCGCGCTCGTTGCATGCGACCAAGCTCCTACGACCTACACGCTTACGCTCACGCAAAACGGTCAAACGCAAACGGTGTCAGTGAAAGCAGGCGAAAGCTATACGCTCCCCACTCCCCAAGATCGCGACGGATACGTGTTTGTCGGCTGGTACGACAACGATACGCTTCTCGACTACACCATTACGCCGACTCGCGATATGAACATCGTCGGCAAATGGGACAGATACGACCAACTTGCCGAAGAGCTTAAAGTTTCTTTGAAAACTTATCTTGAAAGCGACGCTTTCAAAAAATCCATTCTCACCTCGAAAACCACTCAATCGAGAGTTCCGCTTCTCTACTTGCGCTATGTCAAGGGCGATTTCTACGACAACGAAGTGGTGATGCAATTCAAAACCTACCTCAACATGATAGGCGGCGTTTGCAAAGACGGACGCATCGGCGACTCTTTGTTCCCCGCATCCGACGCAGGAAAAACGGGCTGGTACGGAGTGCTCGATTTCCTTTACAGTTGGAGTTTGATTTACAATCAATATCAACAATGGTGCAACGAAACCGGCAACGTCGACACTTCCTACAACGTCTATTTCGACACAATCAAAGCGTACTTGACGAATATCGACTCATACGTGTCAAACGGCAGCGTAAAGTACACGTTCAAAGGTGCGGAAATCACGCAATCCAACCTTTACAACAAAGGCTACAACGCACTCAACAACCTCGCAAGCTCTACTGCCGCAAATCGCTTGACATATGACGATTACGTCGAGCTTTTGGGACTTGTCGCACAGGCAACCGGCAACGTAGACGGACACGACGCATTCCTTGCCGCATACAAAGCGATCGACTTCGAAACGATCGACGCCGCTGACGACAAACGTCAACAACTTACAACCCTCAAAAACAAGCTCATGCCCCTTTGGAAAGCGTGCATGCCCGTAACGCAAGTAGGTTTCGGCTACGGCAGTTACAACGTTTGCTTGCTCACCGCCTACAACCTCGGCTTCGACCTCGAACAAACCGTTCCCGGCAGTCGCGCATACATGCTCTCATACTATGAAAAGGACGAGGACGGCAACTTCAAAAAGAACGGCGGCACACCCAACTGGGTTGGCTTTTCTGGACGTCCGCTCAGTGCCTCGGCTTTGAGAGATACAAAAAAATACGACGTCAAATTTGAAAAGACCATGCAAGGCTACTTTCCCTACACTGACGGCTGGGGGCAACCTCTTGACGAAATGATAAATATGGATAGGCTTTGCAACTGGTACAACCACGATCTCGGCACAAGTGCAAACGTCGCTCCGCAATACGGGCTTCTCTACGGCTTTATGAACGGAATCGATATGGAACACTACGTCAAAGAGGTCTACCATTCTCAAGTTTGCAAGGGCGAAGAGTGCAAATATCACATCGAAGAACAAGACGGTCAAGTCTACAACATAGTAACACTTTGGAGAGATAGTCTCAAAAAAGACGAAAACGGCAAATACGTGATATCTACGACCACGGATATGGCGGTTGCGATTGCGTATATCGCGCAAATCGAAGGCATCGAAGCGCCCGCTCCCGTCGGCGCATACTCGAAAGATTTTGCCGTGATAAACCTTTGATAAGGAAATAAAACAATGGCGAACGTTGCAAAAAAAACACTGAAAATCGCTTCAATCGCAATACTTGCGCTGTTATTGCTGTCCCTCGTCGCGTGCAACGACGTTTGGGGCGGCGACAGCACGCAAGACAATCCCGATTATGCAATCGTTGACGGCAAGCAGCTGTATTTTACGCTTGAATTGCGTATGCCCGGCTCTAGTACGGAAGTTTCCGAAGGCGACAGCTTTGCGCACTCCACAATAGACGGCGATTTGATTTGCCAATGGCAAATTCCCTGCTACGGAAAGACCGTTTACGAATCGGTCGTAAAGTTTTTTGAGGACAGAAACGACAAAATCACTTTCCGTCTTTCGCAACACCGCTACTATATGTTTCACGACGCAACGCTTGAAAACGGAGATAACTACAACCTCGAAACAGTTTACGTTGCCGCAGACGGAAAATACGCAATGTGCGCAAACTTCCAAACTTTGTTTGGAGAGGACGAACAACCCGGAACGCTTGACGACCTCAAGGTTTTGGTGCTAGTATATCAAGGATGGCTGTATTAGTCGTCAAGGAGAAGTTATGAAAGGTATTTCATTGACAAAAGCGGAACGCCTTGCAAGGACAAGCGGACTCAAAGGCTGGATTGCAATGTTCACTCTTTTGGGCATCATGTGCTACGATCAGTTCATTTTGGAAATTCCGTTTGCAAACGTGGTTTTCCCCATTTTGATCATCTGCGCGGCGTCCATGAATCCCGCCAAAAACGCAGTCCTTATCATTGCGTATTCAATTATATTCGAACTCAGTTGCATCGCTTGGTTCCCTTCCGAGCTTTACAGAGTTCAATGGTGGCTTCTCGAAGTTGCAATCGGCTATTCGATGCCGCTTGTTTGCTACAACGTTTTCAACCGCAAACACGAGGATATGAGCGTGTTTTCATACGCATCGCTCGCCGCACTTTCCGAGCTTGCGTACTACTGGGTTTCCGTCGTCGCAACAGTGCTTATCTGGAAAGTACCTTTCGGAGCGTACTTCCTCTCGGATATTCCTTACGAACTGGGCGGCTGCCTGGCAACGTTTGTGTGCGCCCTCCCCGTCGCCGCAATCTACAAACTTATGACCAAGGAACTTGTCATCGGACAAAACGCAAAACGCCCCGTGCTCGCTCCTCAAATCTAAATTTAAAAACCTATTTGATAAAAAACGGACTTGATTTTCAAGCCCGTTTTTTTAATTTCGCGTTTTGAAGAATACGCAATAGTAATTGTCGTACAAATTATTTATCTTTGCACTACCGATACCGTTTAGCACCTCTTGCAGCAAATCCAAATCGTTTTCACTCTCGGTGCGTACACGCAACAATAAGCCGTAACCTATATCAACAATCTCAATTTGTCTGTTTTTCAACTTGTGCGATTCGACAATACTGTATCCGTTTACGTCGCACCACTCTGCGATGTGTTCGTTCACCTCAACAAAGTCAATATTAATTCCTCTTCTTTTATTGTATATAACCAACGGTTAGTTGTCAATTATTTATTAACCAACGGTTATAAACTTAAAAAAAAGACAAGAGGCAAACTATGTCCGACACGATAAAAACAAGACTTTGCGAGGAAATCCGCAACTCGAATCTTTCAACAATAGAAATTGCCGAAAAAGTTGGTGTTTCACCCGAAATGATAACGCAATACTGTACAACCAAAAAGTTGCCCAGACTTGACACGTTTGCCGAGCTGTGCAAAGTCTTAAACGTATCTGCCGACTATATCCTAGGAATTAAAGAATATTGATTTGACACATAAAAAAACGAACTCTTTGTGAGTTCGTTTTTTTATGTATGAAATACCGCCTACGGCACTCAAAAGCAACCTTGTAACAGCGTAAACGCTTATTTTTTTTCATATATCCGCTCATATCCGTGTGCAAGCACCCTGCTATTGTCGGTCTCGTAGCGAGCAGC
>ERZ780012.387-NODE-387-length-17222-cov-2.65993_pt1 | contig 17222 bp, 17 predicted proteins | sample MGYA00511869_ERZ780012 | MGnify/ENA primary metagenome ERZ780012 (study PRJEB29588, sample SAMEA2161608) | human gut metagenome | biome: human gut; feature: human-associated habitat; material: faeces | place: Denmark | collected 2008/2010 ... | reverse complement strand
GTATGAAAGCGACGGTAGTCAGCGGAATTGTTTTGATCTGCGAAATAGAGACTCTTACATATTTCAAAAGATCCCGCCGGGCGTAATGGATGTAGCTATTTCGTCAAATCTGATATTTGATATTACATTGTTGGAAGAGAGGAGCATACCAAGATGGACTTAATTTATATGGATGAATTCAAAAAAGATATCGATGTGCTCAAAGACTATACATTAGATCTTGCATATGGAAGCGACGAGAATGATTTTGAATGTAAAGTAAATATCAATAATAACGTATGTAAAACTGGTTATTATCTTTATTTTGAGGGCGAAGAATATGGCGGAGTGATAGATTCCGTTGGCGTTGATACAGATGAGACGACAGTAACATACTCAGGTCGTACATGGCACGGCATACTTGAGTCTAAAGTGTTGCAACCAGATGAAGGCGAAGACTATTTGAGCGTATCTGGAGAAGCAAACGAAGTGTTAAAGCTTTTGATTGAACGGATGGGACTTTCGGAGCTGTTCAAGGTAAGCACTTTGAACTCAAAGATACAGATATCATCCTATCAGATGAATCGTTATATAAAGGGTTATACAGGCATCATGAAGATGCTGAAAGCATACAATGCAAAACTGAATATGGTATTTAATAGAGGATTTGTTGAATTATCGGCAAGTCCTCTTACTGATTATAGTCGGGATGAGCAGTTTGATACAGATCAGATAAGTTTCACAATTAAGAGAAATAGCAAGCATATCAATCATGTTATATGTCTTGGACGAGGTGACCTGAAAGATAGACGAGTGATTCATATTTACTGCGATTTGCTTGGTAATATCAGTGGAACACAGACACTTACCGGATTGGATGAGATGTGTGAGATCTACGACAATTCCAATGCTGAATCAGATGAGGATTTGATTCAGGGTGGAATTGATAAGATAACAGAGTCTTTTGCAAGTGATTCGGTCGATTTTTCGTTGGACAGTAACGATCAATATATATTTGATGTAAATGACAAGGTAGGGGCAAGAGAGCAGATTACAGGAACTTATGTAGTTGCGTCCGTATCTAAGAAAATAGTCAATATAAGTAATAACAGTACATCAATATCTTATGATTGTGAAGCAGATACAGTGAGCGTGTCTGCGGGTCCATATCCATCTTCTGGTGACGGATCTGAATCTGGGCAGACAGTGAGCATCAAAATAGGATCAGTGACAACAGGTGGTGCTGGTTCAGATGCTTCTGTGAAAAATGCTGGAGACAACAAGAATATGATTCTTGATTTCGTGATACCGAAAGGCGACCAAGGAGATAAGGGCGAAGATGGAGCACCGGGAGCTGATGGTAAGGATGGCGTCGACGGTAAGAGTATCAGTGAAGTTATCAACTATTATTTGGCGACATCTGCTTCAAGTGGTGTCACAGCGAAAACAGCTGGATGGACAACAACAGTGCAGTCAGTTTCATCAAGTAAAAAGTATCTGTGGAATTATGAGGTTGTAAAACTGACAGATGGAACGATCGTAAGTACATCAATGCCATGTATTATAGGTGCGTATGGTGATAGAGGAAATCCAGGAGCCGATGGTAAGGACGGAAGTGACGGCACGAATGGAACTGACGGAATAGGAATTAAGGAGATAGAGGAGTTTTATGCTGTATCAACCTCGAATACTAAAGTACCAACATCATGGTCTACAACAGTACCGACGATGACAGCAACAAACAAGTACCTTTGGAACTATGAAACGATCACATATACGAACAATACTTCGGTAGATACTGCAAAGAAGGTTATTGGTGTGTATGGAGATAAGGGAGCTACCGGAGCGAAGGGTGATACCGGTGCAACCGGGAAAGGTGTTAAATCAACTGTGGTGACTTATCAGGCATCGTCTAGCGGTACAACAACCCCAACCGGGACATGGTCTGCGTCGATACCGGCTGCGGACACATCAAAGCCATATCTTTGGACAAGGACGATCATCACCTATACGGACAACACAACATCAACGTCGTACAGTGTAGGTGCTACGCCAGAAGGAATGGTTCAAAAGAAAAAAATCATTTCTGAAATCAACCAGTCGGCAGAGGAGATTTCAATCAAGGCTGAAAAAATCAGTCTCGAAGGTCTTGTCACCGCCAATGAGAATTTCAAAGTGCTGGAAGATGGCTCAATAGAGGCGAAAAATGGTAAGTTTACTGGCGAGATATATGCTACGAGCGGTAAATTCGAGGGCGAAATAGTCTCATCTAAGGCGACTATTACTGGCGGAAGCGTGAATATCACTAGCGATGGAAGCAAATTAGCGTATATCGCTTTAACCTCAACGAATGTTCCCATTGGTTATGGCGATAAAATAGGAACCATAGCTACACAGATAGGTTCTGATGGAATTGCTTGTCAATCTGAAAAGTTTCGAGGAGATTTTAATGCTTTGGGCATATATATGGCAGAGGGATATGAAAATGAAGGGTATTTTTATTCGAATCCGAATGGAACACATGCGTCTATACTATCTGCTGACGTATTATCTGTGTCGGGCAACCTCACCGTCTCAGGAACAATCAATGGTATGAAATGGAATTGGTCTGGACAAGGCGGACAGCCAAGTTGGTTGTGGGGTGGAAATGATGGTGCAAACATGTATGTATATAATCCATCAAACTTTAGCGTAAACTATGCTAAATCTGCAAATTATGCTAATAGTGCTGGTGGTATTTCGGCACCTATATATGGATATGACAAAAATGTTAATATTACATGTGGCGGATGGAATACCCCTGCTAGCGTGACACTTCCTGCTGGAACATATGTCGGAATAGTGTTTGCAAAGATGTATGGAACTCCTGCATCCAGAATGGTTATGGTTTTTTCAACTAATAGTGGAGCTACTGATGCGGGGGCTTATATGTCAGATGATAATATGGATAGGGCATGCTGTAGTTCCCCAGTTGTTATAAATGTTAGTAGTAACACTAATTTTTATTTGAGGGTATACAACAGTATGTCAGGAGTTAGAGCATGTCATTGCGGGTGGTACTTAGTAAAAGTTAAATAATAAAGACCTTGGAGAGGGTCTATAAACACTACTACTTTATGAAGCGAGGAGTCAAAACATTATGAAAAAATACATTACAACATTAAGCAAACTGTTTGATATTCGTCAGTTGATCGCCAATAATGGCATCCTAGATCTTGCGTTCTCGCGTAAGGCAGGACTGTCCGTTGCTCGTAATATCAAGAAAATTGATGAGGATCTTGTGGAGTATGACAAGGCTCGTGATGAGCTGATACGAAAGTACTCTGACGACGGAGTTACTATGAACCGTTCAAATCCGAACTGGGACGAGTTCATCAAAGAGTTTAATGAGATCGGTTCAGTCGAAGCGTCGCTGGAAATCAACACGATTACAGCTGATGATCTGCCAGAGAACATCACACCAGCAGCATGTCTCGCAATTGAATTCATGATCGGAGAGGAGTAGCACATGACGGATGTTGAAAGAAAGATGACTACAGATGAGATTAAAGGACTGTTGACTGGAATTTCATCAATTTGTTGTTCGACGGCTACCTCAATTGATTTTTCAGGGACAGATGAAATCACAACTAAAATGGATGCTGTATTAGAATACATATCCCGAATTGAAGAAAAGGTTAATACATTAAACAGTTTGGATGATTTAGAAAGTAAGGTTGAAGAGGACGATGCTGCAATGACAACTGTGATTGCATAAAATAAAAAGAAGGAGGCTGATTATTATGCAGATAATCGACACACATTTAAAGTTTAAATCTCTTACAAAGAGAAAAAGCACAGATGGAGGAGCTGTATTTCATCATGCTGCATGTCACGGTAGTGTAGAGGATATTCACAGAATGCATCTTGCAAATGGATGGTCTGGCATTGGGTATCATATCTATATTCGTTTAGATGGCAAAGTATACAAGGGCAGACCAATCGATATGATCGGCGCACATGCATCTGGTGTGAATTACAACACGATTGGAGTTTGTTGTGAAGGAAATTTTGAAAATGAGCAGATGCCAGAAGCACAGAAGCAGGCTTTGAAAGAAGTTGTTTCATGGCTTCGCAATGAATATGGAATTACTCGATTCAGAAAGCATAGTGATGTGAGTAAGACTGCATGCCCCGGAAAAAACTTTCCGTTTGGAGAAGTGGTGAAAGTATCCGAGAATATCCCATCGAAGACTGAATCTATACAGCAGATTCAACATATCGCTGGTAAGGGCACTATCATTCGTGCCGGACAGATCCATGCGAATAATTTTGCCGGTGCCGGAATCGTAACGGATGGTATTCGTGGAAATGCGACCTTAAAAGCAGGAATTAAGGTGTTACAAACAGCGATGAACTTAGACTATAAGTCGAAACTTGCGGTTGATGGGATTTATGGATCTGCCACTAAAGCCGCACTTGGAAAGCACTATGTAAAAAAGGGCGAGAAACAGTACATGGTTACTGCACTGCAGATTTTGCTTATGCTTAAAGGATATGCGTGTGATCTCACATGTCCGGGGGTATTTGACACAGCTACAGAATCAGTAGTGAAAGAGTATCAGAAAAACAATCTGCTTACAGTTGATGGTGTTGTTGGATATAATACATGGATGTCGCTTATTCACTAAGTGGAGAAAGAAGGGAAAGACTATGGCACATTTAGTAACAGGGTATGCCGGGAAAGAACATATTAGATCAGCAGATCAGGGCAGCTTCAATGCTGCCTTTTTTGGTGATGGAGAATTTGTTATGAGTAGCGGATCAAGATTTGCAGGAGCAATTATCAATAACAACACAGTTAGAATTTCTGACGGCGATATGCTGATGCAGGGCAGACATATCCGTATTGAACCGAATACTTATGAAGATTTGACAATATCGACAGGTACCGCAGGAACAAATCGAATTGATCTGATCGTAATGACCTACGAGAAAAATGCGGCATCAGGTATTGAATCTGCAAAGTTAGAAGTTGTACAGGGGACAGCAACGTCAGGAACACCGTCTGCTCCTGAAATAGTAAGTGGAGATATTTTAAATGGTGATTTGAAAAATCAAATGCCGCTATATGCGGTTTATGTATCAGGTGTAGCACTGACCAAGATATCAACACAGTTTATGGTCTGTCCGACATATAAAGATTTAGCAATCTATTATGCACAACAGTTCCAGAACGCATGCGAAACACATTTGAATTCTTTAAATATCATTGACTCTGCTGATGCAATCGACGCAAATTCAGCAGCAAATCAGCTTGCAGGAGCACTTGGTGTTAAAGAGCTTGCAAGTCAAAAGGCACCAGTGGCGCATATACATGATGATTTATATTACAGAAAAGCTATACTTGACCAAGCACTTAGTGCTAAAAGCGATACTAATCATAATCATGACGAAAGATATAGTCGTGTTAACCATAATCATGATGAAAGATATTGTTTGCCGGTTGGTACAGCTGTACTTAATTCGAACCTATATAGTGCACCATTTAAATACGGTAAATGGAAATGTGCAGGATATGTTAATATTGAACTGTATGATGCCAATGGTGAAATTAGAATAATAGATCCATATGTTTGGACCAGAGAATCATAGAAAAGGGGTAAAACATGACATCAATAATATCTGCCATGATTGCGGCGTTTGTTACATTGATCGTATGCTTAATCAATAATCACTATCAGCAAAAGGCTGCAAGCAAAAAGCATGATGAAACAATTGCATTGATAGAGTACAAGCTTGATGAGCTATCAAAAAGAGTAGACAAGCACAACAATGTTGTTGAACGTACATATCGTTTAGAGGAGCAACAGGCGGTCACAAATGAGAAAATTCGTACCGCAAATCATAGAATTGAGGATTTAGAAAATTTAGAGAAGAAAGGATGATGAATATGGATTTATCAAATTATGTAACAGTATTACCGATCGTGATCATTTGTTATCTGGTTGGAATCGGGTGTAAGGCGAGCAAGAAGATCAGCGATAAGGTGATACCGGTAATCGTAGGAATTGTGGGAGGAATCATTGCAGTACCTGCTATGTATGTGATGAAGAGCTTTCCGGCGGAAGATATTATCACGGCGATTTCAGTTGGCATCATGTCTGGTCTTGCTTCTACCGGAGTAAATCAGATATATAAGCAGAGCAAGAAATAAAATTACTACCCCATTAGCAAACGTCTATGGCGGTCCTGACGGGGAAATGGGCGCATCCATGCGTTATCTGTCCCAGCGATATGCTATGCCATACAAAGAGTGTCAGGCAACTCTGACGGATATCGGAACGGAAGAACTCGGACATCTGGAGATTGTTGCATCCATCATCTACCAGTTGACGAAGAATCTTTCTATGGAAGAAATCAAAGCTTCCGGCTTTGACAAATATTATATCGATCACACGATTGGTATCTGGCCGCAGGCAGCGGGAGGCATTCCGTTTAACGCATGCGAATTCCAAAGCAAGGGGGATACGATTACCGACCTGTACGAGGATCTGGCGGCTGAACAGAAGGCACGCAGTACCTACGACAACATCCTCCGGTTATGTAAGGATTATCCGGATGTTTACGAGCCGATCAAATTCCTGCGTGCACGTGAAGTAGTGCATTTCCAGCGGTTTGGTGAAGCACTTCGACTGGTGCAGGATAAATTGGATGAGAAAAATTTCTATGCATTCAATCCGGCGTTTGACCGCTCGGCTCCATGCGTGGATAAGAAGAAATGTAATTGTGAGAAATAAGAATTTCTTGGGGCTTAATCCAATATAAAAAGGGACTGCCGTGTAATGGGGATGGCAGTCCCTTGATTTCGGGGTACAGTGTGCTTTGAACTTTCACTCCTGCAGTGTATAAAATAACTTCGTCTCATCCACAATCCGATATTTCCCGTCGGTATAATCGACGATCATCACATTGCAGTTTTGCTGCAATCCGCCCGACCAGAAATCTTTGATTTCGTGTTTCTTAATATAAGACATGATTCCTTTGTTGAGCGCACCGTGTGCGACAATCATCACACGCTCGCAGGAAGTGGCGAGCGGTTCGATCTTATCCTGCATAAAATCCCCGGCACGTGCGATCAGGTGCGGAAGCGTCTCTGCGTCGTCTGCAGGCACATACAATTCCGGCTGCTTGAAGAAGTAGCGGAAGGTAAGCGATTCGTCCTTGATCAGCTCCGAAAAATTCTGACCTTCAAAATGTCCGAACGATAATTCTCGCAGTCGGTCATCCGTTTCAATCTCGATGTCCCGTCCGTTGCGGATCAGACAAGCAGTTTCGTAAGCGCGTTTTAACGGACTGGAAAAAATCTTGTCAATCCGTGTATTCATCAATGCCTCGCCAGTCAGTCGTGCAACCTCGCGGCCTTTTTCACTTAATTCGATATCCTCACGTCCTTGCAGACGTTTTTCACGGTTCCATAAGGTTTCTCCGTGGCGTACTATATATAATTCCATGTTTATTCTCCGTTCTGTCCATAGGATCACCGTAAATGCATCTACATATATATTGCAATTACGAATGCCTGTGGTTATATATTCTCAATCTGCCAGTCAATTGGTGCAACACCATGCCTCTGCAAAAATTCATTCGCCTGACTGAAATGCTTACAGCCAAAGAATCCACGGTAGGCGGAGAGTGGTGATGGATGAGGCGCTTTCAAAATCAAATGATTTGGATTGTCCAACATAGCTGCTTTTTTCTGCGCAAAGCTTCCCCACAACAAAAATACGATTGGTTGATTTTGCTTGTTGACGGCGCGGATTGCCGCGTCTGTAAATTCTTCCCAGCCCATGCCCTGGTGGGAGGCAGCCTGATGGGCACGTACAGTCAAAACTGCATTTAAGAGCAAAACCCCCTGCTCGGCCCATTTGACAAGATACCCGTTGTTTGGAATATAGCAACCGACATCATCGTGCAATTCTTTGTAGATATTGATCAGTGATGGCGGGATATCTACGCCCGGCTTTACCGAGAAAGAAAGTCCGTGTGCCTGTCCGGGACCGTGATAAGGATCCTGACCGATGATGACACATTTTACATCCTTTAACGGTGTCAGATGAAATGCGTTGAAGATATCATCTCCGGGTGGATAGATCGTGTGGGTGCTGTATTCTTTCCCGACAAAATCAAACAGTTTCCGATAATATGGCTTATTATATTCTGGTGCCAAAACCTTAGCCCAGTCATTTCGAATTGGTGGCATAATACTCTCCTTTGTAAGTGCTGCCGGTGCGAAGCTGGCAGATATCAATTCGTTGTTTTCTATTAACACTAGATTATCACAACTGCCAGAAGAATACCACATGGATTTTCTCTATAAAATAGGAAATATTTTGCAGATATAAATCTTTTCCGCTTATTTGGAAAAAGGTGGTTGACCGCAAAAAGAATCTGTGATAATGTAAGTCTGTAAATGCAGAGAAGAGGAATAGTAGGAATCCAAAGGATTTCAGAGAGTCGTTGGCTGGTGTGAAACGATAATCCGAAGATTTTGAACTCGCCTTGGAGCAGCCGATTGAACAGATGTGAGACAGGAAAGTTTGACATTAGTAGATTTGGACGGAGCCTGACCGTTACAGCGGGAAGATATAGGATGCATGCATCTTTGTATCTGTGAGAGCATACGATATGTATGAATTAGAGTGGTACCGCGTAAGAGGTTAGAATGATGAAACTTGCGTCTCTAAGTAGTTGTTGGAGGCACAGGTTTATTTTTTTATGTATGGAGGTAGAAAGATGAAGAATTTTGAGCATTACAAGCGTGGCTATTATATGCCGCCGGTACAGAGTACAGACTGGGTAAACAAAGAGTATATCGATAAGGCACCAGCATGGTGCAGCGTAGATCTGCGTGATGGTAATCAGGCGCTGATCATTCCGATGAGTCTGGATGAGAAGCTTGAATTTTTCAAAGAATTGGTACGTGTAGGCTTCAAGGAAATCGAGGTTGGTTTCCCTGCAGCTTCTGAGACAGAATACAAGTTCTGCCGTACATTGATCGAGGAGAATCTGATTCCGGATGATGTGACGATTCAGGTTCTGACACAGGCAAGAGAGCATATTATCAAGAAGACATTTGAGGCAATTCAGGGTGCAAAGAATGTCGTTGTGCATCTGTACAATTCGACATCCTACGCACAGAGAACACAGGTATTCAAGAAGTCCAAGGAAGAGATTCTGAAGATCGCAACAGACGGCGCAAAGCTGTTAAATGATATGGCAGACCAGTATGGTGTGAACCATCAGTTTGAGTACTCACCAGAGAGCTTTACCGGAACTGAAGTCGACTATGCATTGGAAGTATGCAATGCAGTCATCGACATCTGGAAGCCGACACCAGAGCGTAAGGTTATTATCAACCTTCCTGCAACGGTTGAGATGTCATTGCCACATGTTTACGCAAGTCAGATTGAGTACATGAGCAAGAACCTGCATGACCGTGAGAATGTTGTACTTTCCCTTCACCCTCACAACGATCGTGGTTGCGGTGTCGCAGATGCAGAGCTTGGTATCTTAGCTGGTGCAGACCGTATCGAGGGTACTTTGTTTGGAAATGGTGAGCGTACCGGTAATGTCGACATTATCACACTTGCCATGAATATGTTCACGCATGGCGTAGATCCGAAACTGGATCTGTCGGATATTCCGCATCTGACAGAAACCTATGAGAGATTGACGAGAATGCATGTATATGAGCGTTCTCCATACACGGGACAACTGGTATTCGCAGCATTCTCCGGTTCCCATCAGGATGCAATTGCCAAGGGTATGAAGTATCGTGAGAATGATCCGGATGGTATGTGGACGGTTCCATATCTGCCATTAAATCCAGAGGATGTCGGAAGAAAATACGATGGCGATGTTATTCGTATCAACAGTCAGTCCGGAAAGGGCGGCATCGGATTCTTATTGGAGCAGAAGTATGGATTCAACCTGCCACCGAAGATGCGTGAGGATCTTGGATATACAGTTAAGGGCGTATCTGACCATCAGCATAAGGAGCTTTCTCCGAAGGAAGTATTGGATATCTTCCAGAACGAATATGTAAACCGTGAAGATACGGTCAAACTTATGGAGTGTCATTTCAAGCAGATCGACGGTATTCAGGCAGAGCTTACGATTCTCGTAAATGGCGAGAAAAAGGTATATCATGGACAGGGAAATGGACGTCTTGATGCGATCAGCAATGCGATCATGAAGCATTTCGATATCAAGTTCTCCCTTGTTACATACGAAGAACATGCATTGCAGGTAGGTTCAGATTCACAGGCATGTGCATATGTTGGATTGGAAGTCGAAGGTGTGAATGGAATCGTCTGGGGCGCAGGCATCAAGTCTGATATTATTGATGCATCTGCATATGCTTTGATCAGTGCGTTGAACCGTTCAAACCACATGAATAAATAGAAGTTTGAATAAAATATACCGTATTGTTTCTTCTTGTTTTATCTGACAGTTTGTGCTAAAATAATCTAAATGTTGTGTTGTATTGTGTCGATAACACAGTTGACAACATGCGCGGATAAATGCGTAGAAAACGAGCAGGAGGAGTAACACCATGATATTTGTGAAGTCGGAAGACTTGAAATATGGTATGCGTCTGGCAAAACCAATCTACAATAAGACTGGCGTTTTGCTGTATGAGCGTAATACAAGACTGACACTTCAGGGTATCGAGAGTGTAAAGAACTTCGGACTGCTTGGACTTTATATTCTGGAGCCAGCGGAGCCAGTACCGCCGATGACGGAGGAAGATCTGGACTTTGAACGATTTCAGACGATGGCAGTGTTCAGTATCCGGGAAGAACTGGATAATATCATTGCCGGCAGAGAACCAGTGAATCTGAAGCGTCTGGCAAATGCGATCATCACGAACTATGGGCGTCTGGATCATAAGATTACATTCACACAGAATCTTCGTTCCACGACGGATTATGTGTATAAGCATGTAATCAACACAGCTATTTTATGTGCGCTGATTTCAGCACAGGTGTATTACACACCGACAGAACAGGAAGAACTGGTATTGGCAGCACTGCTGCATGATATCGGAAAGCTGTTATTGCCGAACAAGGTGCGGGAAAAATACGATGATTACGATACGAATGATCTGATCATTGTCAAGAAGATTCAGAACGATGGACTGGGACTGCTCAGACCGGAGATCGGAATTGACAGCGGCGTCCGCAGAATCGTAGCCCAGATTCATCGCATGGAATATGGAAACAGTAATCTGGAACAGGGCAAGATTTTAAAAAGTACAAAGATTTTGAAAGTTGCGAATCTGTTTGATACGATGACCTGCATGAAGATCAGTGAGGAAGCGATATCGGAGATCGCAGCGATCAAATATCTGTTATTGAATAAAGACGAGTTCGATGAGGAGATTGTAGGTGCACTTATCAAGAGTATCAACATCCTGACACCGGGTGTCTGTATCGAACTTACGAACCGTGAGAAGGGACTTGTCATATCGGAGAATCCGCAGAATATTCTGCGTCCGGTTGTTTTAGGTTTCTCGACGAATAAAATTTATGATTTGAGTAATAATGGTGTATATCGGCGTTACCAGATCGTTGATATAATGAAGACTATGGATAATCGTATCAAGGTTGACCGGGAGCGATTGGAAGAGTACATGAATAAGCGATGATTGGAAGCAATTATCGCTTGTTCCATTTATAGACAAAAATACATCCGAATCCGAACGAGGGGGTATGCAAGATGGCAGAAAATATATTTAATGAAAAACAGGATTATATCGTTGCGGCGCGTGACGAGGTTATAAAACGGGATGAATATGCGGCAAATATTGACCGCATGAAACAGCAGCAGAAGAAGCTGTCAAGAAGCATTGCTTCAGAAGAAAAGTCAATTGCGGATGAGATTGCGCCGACGATCAAGAAGCGCCGACAGGACATTCAGTCGACCTACGATGACCGGCTTGATGATAACCGTGCACGGAAAAAGAAGGTGGCGAACAAGCGAGACAAGAAAAAAGAGGAGCGCATGGACAAACGCTATCACGAGGAGACGAAAAGCCTGCGGGAAAGCGATAAGGATCTTAAGGTTGAGATGCAGACGTTGCTGCGTAAATATAAGCTTCCATCTTTCTGTGGAAAGAAATTATACTTTGCGTTGTTTTATGCACGGAATGTGCGCGAGTTTGGCTTGAAGCTTCTGACATTTATAATCGGGTTCGGTGGCATTCCGGGACTTGTGACATTTCTGGTGAAAAAACTTGTACTCGATACAAAGAAAGATATCAATGTTGCGTTCTGGTGTGCGCTGATAGCGGCAGGAACGCTGATCGTATTATTACTGATCTATTTTGCAATTTACAGTAAGACGAAGCTGAAGCATATGGATGCGATGACACAGGCACGGAGTATCCGTGACAAGATGATCGCGAACAAGAAGCAGGCAAATGCTATCCGTCATTCCATCAACAAAGATCATGATGACAGCCAGTATAATCTGGATGCCTATGATGAGAAGATGGATAATCTGGATGCAGAGGCAGATGCGATTGGTAAGGAGAAGCAGGAAGCACTCCGGTCGTTCGAGGAAGAGACGACATCCATGATCACAGAGGAAATCAATAACCGCAGACTTCCGGCATTGGAGGCAATGAAGGAAGAAAAAGCAAACATGGAAAATGAAATTGCTGCGGAGGAAAAACGCTTTTCGGATCAGACACTTTTGATCGCGAATAAATACGCTGCCATTCTTGGTGAAGATTTGTGCAGACAGGATAAGCTGGAAGATTTGATTGCGATCATGCAGGAGGGACAGGCGGATACGGTTTCGGAAGCGATCGCAGTTTACAAAGGTCAGAAGGCGTCCAGATAACGAATCGAATATTTGAGTGCGTTCGCAATGCAGTCTGCGAGCTGCATGACTGTGTACAGACGGGTGGATTGCAAAAGACCCGGATGTCCACCAGACACGTTTACAATGCCGGTAATGGAGAGATCTCCGATTGCCGGCAATTTCTTTTTTACACCTTTTCCGGGCAGGATAGGACCGTCGTTGATCGTGACAAGTCCGACGTGGGAGCTGCTTCCAAGCGAAGCATCGACTGCGATAACAAATGGATTTTCATAATTGTTTCGGATATCGTGCAAGGCGTCATGGATATTCAGGGCATGGACGGGCGCAGACAGACAGCCCATTACATGAAACGTTTCACTGTAATTTAAGAGCTGTTCGCCGACAAGCGGACCGAGACAATCGCCTGTGGCGCGGTCGGTTCCAATACATAAAATAATCGGGGTGTATTGTTCGATTTCAACATCCTGTAAATATTCCAGAATACATTTTCCAAGCTCGATATGGGCATAACCCTGCGCAACATCGAAATATTGAATCCCATTTCTGCGTTCTGCGATTTCCTTCATAAACACCTCGGCCACGTTTGCTCCTTCTATACTCTATGCAGAAAGTATTAACAAGTTGTTAGAAAAATAAACAAAGCTGCAATCTGTTTCCTTTTCTGTCGCAGAATACATGTTGTTGAAATAAGTTGCGGTGGAAAGCCAGATTCAGGCGACAGGTTTCGAAGCACAGAAAAAGACGCTGATGCTATATTCTATAAAACGAATTATGGAGGCGTAGCATAGCATGATTGAAGTTATCTATGATAAGGACAAGGAAAAAGACAAGCAGGAATCAAACGAAAAAAATGAGCACGAGGTAAGCGTGAACCTGCGCCTGCCGAAAAACATAAGACAGATCGGATCGCCGGATGGACATAAGCGCATCTATATGGAAGATTATGTTGTTACATATCTGAACTATATTGCAAGACCAGGCAGCACGCAGGCGAGAGGTGCTATTTTACTTGGCGAAAGCAAGAAATCAGATGCAGGAGATGTGATTTTTATCAGTGGTGCGGTTGATGCACAGAATATCGAATTTGATATGGATGAGAGTGAATTTACACAGGAGATCTGGACCGAAATCTATGATCAGGTCAAACAGTTTTTCCCGGGACTATCCGTGATGGGATGGTTTCTGTCGCGTATGGGATTCTCAACGGCGATCAATGATAAAATCGAGAAGATGCATGTGGAGAATTTCCCAGGAAAGGACAAGGTGTTATTTATCACCGATTCACTTGAATCAGAAGATGCATTTTATATGTATGAACATGGACAGCTTGTAAAACAGAAGGGCTATTACATTTACTATGAGAAAAATGAGGCAATGCAAAACTATATCATGAAACAAAAGGGGGATGCCCCCTTGGAACAGTCCGAGATTCAGAGAAAAGATGAAGAAATCGTGCGACAATTCCGCCGCAAAAACAAAGATCTGCCGGAAAACAAAGATACCGGAGTCGGATTTGTGTATATTGCAAGTTCTTTTGTCGTACTCGCACTCCTGGCGATGGGAATCACAATTGTGAGCAATTACGACAAGATGAAGCAGATGGAAGTATCAATCAACCGGCTGGAGGTCACGGCGGATACGACAGTGGATACGGATTATGTAGAAGCGATGGCGACGACAGAGCTGCCAGTGGCAACTGGAAATGATGCAGCTGCGAGCACAGACACAACGGAAGGAACTGCGGTTGATCCAGCACAATCGGATAAAACAGTTACCACGGAGACTTCTGCAGAACCTGCTGAGACGGAATCTGTGACAACGGAAACGACATTGCCGGTAGCGGCAGAGCAGGATCAGTATTATATTATTCAGGAGGGGGATTCACTAAGCTCCATTGCATTTACACGGTATGGGGACGCCGATCTGGCGGCGAAAATCGCTGAGGCAAATGACATTGGAATCGATGACAACATCTTTGTTGGACAGAAAATACTCCTACCAAACCTCCAGTAAATGTGCTATACTTTATTGGATTATGGAGTTGTATATTAGTATAGAGGAAATGCAATGAGAAAAAAAGAAGAAGCTACAAATGAAAAAATAATTGATGTCGGTGGTTCGGAAATTGTGGGAAAAAGAAATGCAGAGCAGTTAGAGAGCGAACATAAAAAACATCGTGCGTGGAAGATTGGAATCTTGATTGTGCTTGTGTTTGCAGCGGTTGCGTATGTGATAGGCACACGCTGGGAATATAAGGGGTATAAGGTTGTTGAGAGTAACCAGACTGATTATTCGAATACAGCAAGCTATATCCGATTCAGTGACAATCTGCTCAAATATACGCCAGATGGAGTTTCCTATATCAATGCTAAGGGAGAAACTGTCTGGACGACAGGTATCAATATGAAGGTCCCGGTTGCGGTGGCAAGTGGGGATTATGCGGTGGTTGCAGATATGAACGGCAATACAGTCTGCGTATTCAGCACATCCGGCGAGGTAAGCAGCCAGACGATGCAGTATCCGATCTGCGATATTGATGTCGGCGATCAGGGTGCATTTGCGGTTGTATTGGAAAGCGAAAAGACCAACTATGTAAATCTGTATACCCGCAAAGGTGAAATTGTATATGAGATCCAGACGAGTATTGATAAGAGTGGATATCCGTTAGATATTTCGATTTCAGACAATGGAGAGAAGCTGTTTACAAGCTACATGAATGTAGGAAACATGGTCATGGAAAATACACTGGCAGCCTATAATTTTGGTGAGGTTGGACAGAATAGTAATGCAGACCGTCTGGTTGGAAGTTATTCCTTCTCGGATCAGGTATTTTCCAAGGTGCAGTTTGTAGATAACGATACCGTTGTTGCATTTGGTACAAAGGCAATCGAAATCTATACGATGAAGGAAAAGCCGGTTTTAAAAAAGCGTATTGTCTTCAATGATGAGATTCGGAGTATTTTTTACGGAGACGATTATATTGGCGTGATCCAGAAAAATACAAATGAAAATTCCAATGTGCTTTACACCCTGCATGCCTATAATCTGCGGGGAAAAGAGATGTTTTCAAAATCGTTATCCTTTGACTATGATAATATTTTCGCAGGAAAAGATGAGATTATTGTAACAGGTGGAAACGACTGCGCTATTTTCCGGAAGAATGGCTCTGTTAAATTTGAAGGCGAATTAAAGAGTCGGATTCGAAGTGTGGTGCCAAGTGGAAAACGTCTCGAATATGTGGTTGTATATGAAAATGAAACGCAGGTAATCAAATTGAAGAATGCATTATCAGAAGGCTCACAGAGAGGGAACAGCAACACAAAGACAAAATCAGATACTCCGGTTGCAACGCCAGCAAATGCAGCTACATCGGGTGACGCACAATAAGAACATAGGGTAGAATTTAAATATGGTATATATTGTAATACTTGCAATCCTGACAGGTATGTTTATAGGATTTCGGAGAGGATTTCTGCGGTCAGTCTTTAAATTGCTGATCACGATCCTCTCTGTTGTGCTGTCATACGTTCTGGCACCGTTGATTGCAAATTGGGTAATTTCATACACGACACTGGATGACAAGCTGCAGGCATCCATTGCATCACAGATGGAGGAAACAGCAAGACAGCAGGTGAAAAATCAGTTAGAGGCATCCGTGGGGCAATATGGCATCACAGTTACAGATGACATGGTTAATGCAGCACTTGACACACAACTAAGTGAAAATCAACAGGCAGATATGCTATATCAGATCTCCATGCCGGAAGATGCAAGAGAAACGATCCTGCAAAATGCATCTGCGAATGTAGCAGATTATGCAGCGCGCTCCTTTTATCAATATGTAGCGGGATGCTTGGCAAAAATGATTGTGCGGGCAGGCATCTATGTGCTGACGTTCCTCGTCATCAGTCTGTTGTTATTCCTATTATATATGTTATTGTCCCTTGCGCTTCGCATGGCATCTCTTGGCGGCTTGAACCGGGTGATGGGAGCTGTGTTTGGTGGGGCACAGGTGTTAGTGTATATATGGATGGTATTTATCATCCTGCATTATGTCGTGGGAACCTCCGCAGGCAATGTATTGATGCAGCAGATACAAGATAATGTGGTGTTATCCTTTATAGATTCGCACAATTTGTTGCAGCCACTTGCGGATCGTATGATTGCGAAAATATTCTAAACACAGATGAAAAATGGAGCTGAAAAAGAACCACAGAAAAAATTGTAAAAAAATGAAAAATAGGGTTGACTTTCAGATTTCAGAGTGATATTATAAGCAAGCTGTCGCTGATACGACAGCACAAAAAAGGAATCAATAAAAATTGAATCGTCAAAAAGAAATGAAAAAAGTTCTTGACAAAGCCGAGACA
>ERZ780012.386-NODE-386-length-17222-cov-4.09716_pt1 | contig 17222 bp, 18 predicted proteins | sample MGYA00511869_ERZ780012 | MGnify/ENA primary metagenome ERZ780012 (study PRJEB29588, sample SAMEA2161608) | human gut metagenome | biome: human gut; feature: human-associated habitat; material: faeces | place: Denmark | collected 2008/2010 ... | reverse complement strand
GCAGACCAACTGACGAGTTATAACGGCCAGAACATCCGCTATGACGCTTCCGGCAATCCGACCACTTATCGCGGCTATACGATGACGTGGCAGGGCCGCAGGCTGATGAGCGCGACAAACGGCACAAATACCGTTTCCTATACCTATGACGAGAACGGCATCCGCACACAGAAGACCGTCAATGGAACGGCCACCAGCTACCGCTACCACGGCTCGGTGCTCATCTCGCAGGTCACCGGAAATGACAAGCTGCTGTTCAGCTATGATGCAAACGGGAACGTGGTCGCCGTGAACTACAACGGCACATATTACTACTATGTCCGCAACGGACAGGGGGATATTGTCAAGTTGATTGACGGCAATGGCAGCGCTGTCGTAGAATATTCTTACGACAGTTGGGGCAAAAGCCTCGCTGTTACCGAAACCCTGGCAAGCACTCTCGGTGCCCTGAACCCCTTCCGTTACCGTGGTTATGTCTACGACACCGAGACGAGGCTCTACTACCTGCAGAGCCGTTACTACGACCCCGAGGTCGGCAGGTTCCTGAATGCAGATATCTATGTTTCCACCGGTCAGGGCGTATTGGGCCACAATATGTATGCGTATTGCGGGAACAATCCGGTCGTTCGCGCTGATGATGAAGGGGACTTTTGGAATTTAGTCATTGGGGCTGCGGTCGGGGCAGTTATTGGTGGAATCACTACTGCTATCACTACCTATAATTCGGAAACAGGAGTTGACTGGGGAAAAGTGGCAGCTTCTGCTGCGGCCGGTGCCGTATCCGGTTTAATAAGTGCAACTGGGGCAGGAATGATAATACAAGCGGGTGCCTGCGCAACAATTGCAGCTGCAGAAACAGCTACGCATAGAGCTATAGATAACAGGCGCAGTCAACGGGAATGGTCGGTTGAGGATTCTTTAGCTTGTTTAGATAGTGCCCTAATAGGATTTGCCAGTTCAATAGCAGGATCTTGTCTTAGCAACATTACGCCTGCCGGAAGACGCGTTAAAGATGTTACCGATACGACGGACATTCTCTTGAAAAAAGCAGAACAAGCCAGCAGAACAGGCCGTTCTCAAAGAGCCGCCAATTATTTAGACAAGGCTCAAAAATATGTTAGCTCAAATCAACGAGCATTCAATGCTCAATACTGCTGGTCATCGGCACTGGGAACTCTTTTGAATGGCGCGGCGAATGGGGGGATATGGTTATTCTCATGAAAAAAAACAAAACCAGAAAATGGATATACCATCCCGTTATCACAGCCAATTTCCGCGCTTCTGAACGCTGGATCAATAAGCAATGCCAAGAAGGATGGCAGCCTATTGCAATTTATCTAAATGGTTTGTTTTGTTTTGAGCGAATACCGGAAAAGGGAAAATGGCTTTATTCCGACTGGTTTTTTAGCCGTCATCAAACAGGCAAGTTGGAGATGGTCAACTTTCATGCACTTGAGATATCCATGCGTGATATGGTACCAATTGCTCAAATTCTTGCCAAATGGACGTCCCTTCGGTTGTTTCGGATTCGGGCTAAAGGAGATATAAATTGGTATATGCATAATGCAATGGATGCATTTGGCATTTTTGAGATCGAGATGAATTCCCCAGACATCATGCTGCAACATGTGGTCGATATCTTTCGGAATGAGCAGAACGAACTGATCCTGCGTTACAATTCTCTGTTGCTGGCAATGTCTGCATTTCTCAGTGTTCTGAGTGGGATGGCCTTGCTATATACACAAACGACAGATTATTTACTTTTTGTAACGCTTTTGGTCACTGTTCTATTGGCCTGCACTTGCTTTTTGAGCTGGATACAGATGCAACAGAATCAAAAAAAGAGGAAACAAAAAGAAATCGAAGAAACAGCAGACTGGGCCCGTCTCTATGTGCAAGACGCACTGGATGATTCTTTTGGAAAGGGCTACTACACCGTCACCGTACTGCAGGAGCCTTTTTGCGACATGAAGCCGGATTACATCATGGTTGCTTGCTATTACCATCCACGCAACGCTGATTTTGTCTTTAGCCGATGCGAACCGAACACGGTGCAGAGAAGGGCCCAAAATGTTGACAGACAAGGGGCGCTGAAAAGGCGTCACTTGAAAAAGTGCCATCAAAATGGGTATCGATTCTGTGCTTTCTTATTGGTAAAAAAGCATGGTGCCGGGAATGAAAAACCTCTGGAATAACAGGCGTGGGGGGAGCCGCTGACAAGCTGCGCCGGAGCAGACCAACTGACGAGTTATAACGGCCAGAACATCCGCTATGACGCTTCCGGCAATCCGACCACTTATCGCGGCTATACGATGACGTGGCAGGGCCGCAGGCTGATGAGCGCGACAAACGGCACAAATACCGTTTCCTATACCTATGACGAGAACGGCATCCGCACACAGAAGACCGTCAATGGAACGGCCACCAGCTACCGCTACCACGGCTCGGTGCTCATCTCGCAGGTCACCGGAAATGACAAGCTGCTGTTCAGCTATGATGCAAACGGGAACGTGGTCGCCGTGAACTACAACGGCACATATTACTACTATGTCCGCAACGGACAGGGGGATATTGTCAAGTTGATTGACGGCAATGGCAGCGCTGTCGTAGAATATTCTTACGACAGTTGGGGCAAAAGCCTCGCTGTTACCGAAACCCTGGCAAGCACTCTCGGTGCCCTGAACCCCTTCCGTTACCGTGGTTATGTCTACGACACCGAGACGAGGCTCTACTACCTGCAGAGCCGTTACTACGACCCCGAGGTCGGCAGGTTCCTGAATGCGGATCGTTTTGTAGGAACTGGACAAGGATTGCTCGGACATAACATGTATGTTTATTGTAACAACAATCCCATAGTGAGATCTGATGAATCTGGTACTGTATGGATTCCAATTGGTACTGTAATTGGGTTGATTGGTGTTGCAGTTACTACTGCTGTTAATCACGTTGTCAATGCAGTTAATTTTCGTAAAATCAATATGGAGCTCAAAGAATCCTATTCTGTTAAAGAAGCTGAAAGAGAAATCAATGATATTCTTTCTCCATATACTTCCACTTCCATTGAATTCAATTACGAAAAAAACAGTGTGAAGATTTCAGGCTCTTATAAAGTTAAATCTCGCTACGAGAGACAGAAAGTTTCAGAAGTCTTAACTAGAACAGAAGAGTTGTTTGATCGCGAATCAGATAATATTTCATCTGAATGGCTATTACATAATTTGTGCTTTGGAATGAGTATTATGGAAGGATCGACAAAGGATGCGGACCTGGACTTCATTCGTGATGATCGAATGATTACTGTGTGCATCCCAACGAAAATACTGGAAATTCTTGGATGGGAGTAACGATGAAGCGAGTAGTCTGTTTTGTTTTAGTGATTTGTATTGCTTTTGTTTTTCAAGGGTGTATTTTCCATTTACCCATGCAACACCAGTTTAGAGAGTTTGAATCTACTGGCGCTGATTCTGTCTTCGCAGTATATGAAAACAACTCTATATACAGCTATTTGGATGATAAAGTGTATCTTTTCTCAGACCTGATGGGGAAAGGTTTTCATGGTCGTATCGAGGAAGTCTTTACTGTTCAAAACGAAACAACATGGTTTTGTTTTTCTGAAAGAGATAAAGAATCAGGATACTACTGGAATATTGCGTCCATAAATCTGGATGGAAGCACATTTGATATTCACTATAGCGGTAAGTTTTGTTCGGAACCAGCTGCTAATTCAGAATACCTGCAGTGTGTTGACAAAAATGACATGAAAGCAAGTGGATTTTATCAAGACAACAAAATCATTATTACGGATCAAGTAAAACTCGTTGAATTCGATATTGCAACGCAAGTTTCCCGTGAATATGATGCCGAAGAGTTTGTACATAAACAGCAGAGCGCGGTTCAAATCCAAAAAAAACGGGTACAACTCAGTTAGATTTACGAAGGAAGGGGTAACAAAAACTGTAGACCGTACTTCTTTCTTAGGTCAATCTCCAGCATTTCAGTATCTTAGTTCGTTTGATGGAAAAAGAACCTTCAGCGGAATTAACCGATTGGATCGTATGTTTATAGGAGTACAAGCAATAGAAAATAACTACTATATCATATGCGAAGTGCTAGATGCTGATTCTGGATCACATGCTGTGGTTTTCTTATATGATTTTGAAAAAAACAAATGCAGCTACTGTTTACATCAATATGTTTCGGAGCGATTCCTGTCAGGTGATTTTTATCTGATACCAGTACAGTAAACCATGGTAATGTCGAGAATTATGCACAAATTTGTTTGCAGAGTCTGCTATGAATGGGTGCCGTCAAGAGTTATGCGCAAAATTGTTTGCAGGCTCTGGCTGAATGAGGTCAGTCGGCAATGGAGGTATCCTCAAGGACTGCCTCCATGGCTAAACAGACCTGTGGGGCATTGTCTCCGGGTGCGCAAAATACTTGATGAAGCGGCTGACGAGTTAGCGGCTCTTAAAAAGGCGGGTAACTATAATCCGATAGAAATTGCTCGTGTATTTAGAAAAGCGTGTGCCAAGCTCGGAGAAAAAGAAGTAAAGTCTGCAATAATAAAGCCTTTAATGGATGAAATAGGCCTATACGAAAGCTCTGATGCTGCAGCAAAAGCCTTTGGTAGTCTTGCTGGTCCGATGACTAAAAACAATCACAAAGAGCAATATGCTACAATCTATTCGGTCACCATTGGGAGTAAAAAAGTATATTTTAATGGAAATATACAAACTGGCGGTCACAATAATGTGTTCACTGGCCTCATGGTAAATGGCGTGTGCTTTATCTTCGCTGTAGTAATACCCATGCTTTCGGCACCACCGTTGGTACTTGTTCACGAATGCCTTTTCGGATCGTTTACAAACACACTCACAATGCCAAAACTCCGCTGCGAAGTCCACCCACTTCTCACTTCCATCTGCACGGGCAGGACTATTGAATAGGCGGTTTGCATTTGGGAAAGCTGTGTCCAGCAGGGAGATCAGATTGTTCTTAAAAACAGTCTGTACTTTGGAAGACTGCCGGTACTGGCGATAGCAGCTCTTCAGCAGCAGCCGGGCATTTTCCTCCGGAACATATCTCGGCAAGGTAAGCCAGCGATCAAGGCCATAGTTCGCCAGCTTTACGGCGTCCTTCCGATCGGTCTTAACACGCCTCAGATCGTTGTTCCCGTAGCCATGCACCAGCTTTGCATTGACAACGGAAACATATAGTCCAGCGTCGTGGAGCAGCTTTGCTACCGGCGCATGGTAGTTCCCAGTGGCCTCCATGACCACACGAGTCTCACCGTCCAGGCTTTTAAGCTGCCTTGCCAGCTCGCTCAGTTCACTGTCGGTGTGACGCACCTCAAAGGGTGAGATGACGACCTCTCCAAAGGGGCGCATGACGGCGACTGTGCTTCTTCCTTTTGAAATGTCAATGCCAACAGAGTTCATGTATCTACCCCCCCATACGAATTTGCAACCGGAATCCAGCTTTTTCTCATTGCCGATTCAATCTATTGGGTGACACGAACTCCAAGGCTCAACCTGTTCAAATCGAACGCTGCAATATGGGATTGCTGACAGTCTTGATTACGGACTTTAAAGCCCAAGGGTCAGATCGTTAGCCAGTTGCTCCCCTTATTGTAGCTTAGGCACGAGACGGAAAGAAAGCCGGACTGGCTGCCCGGCTTTCCTGTACAAATTTATTGTAATAGGGTCAGATCAAAGAATTGGTTCGTGGCAGTGTCGAGGAAAACCTAAACAAGTTGAAAAATAATTGTTGACGTGTTTCTGTGGCTGAGCTATACTCTAACTATAACGGAAGTTAAATTCCGTTATTGGAAAAGAGGTGTACGATGTGAAGCCGTATAAGCAGGAGTATTTTGTAAAACTTGAACAATACATCAACGACTTTCAGCAAAAAACAGGGTACTCTCCGTCGATGAGCGATATGGTGAGAGATACCGGCATACCGCATACAACCGTGTATAGGTATATAACCTATATGAAAGAGCACGGAATGATAGAAGTTAACGGTCGAGGCAAGTATTCCACGAAGGCAATGAAAGAAACAAATCAAACAACCATAAGCCTTCCCATCCTGGGGAATGTATCCTGTGGTATCCCAAAGTATGCCGAAGAAAATATTGAGGAATATGTAAGAGTCCCATCTTCTTGGTTTGGTGCAGGAAAATTCTTCGCCCTTAGAGCAAATGGGGAATCCATGATAGGAGCAGCGATCAACCACGGGGATCTCGTTATTATCCGACAGCAGAACTATGCTGACGCTGGACAGATCATCGTAGCGCTCATAGATAACGAAGATGCCACTCTCAAAAGATTTAGACCACATTCGGACGGCAAGTATATAGACCTTGTGCCTGAAAACGATAAGTTCAAGGTGCGCACGGTAGATCTTAGCTATGAGACCTTTGAAATACAAGGCATAGCGGTAAAAGTATTAAAGGATTTGGAGTAAAACTATGCCTGCAAAGAAAAGCACATCATTCTGTCTATATAGATATGAAAACACTCTATGCTCCCGTAGAATGTGCCGAGTACGATCTGAATCCTTTTGAAACCAATATGGTCGTTGCGGATTTGACATGCGGCAAAATGCTACCTGCTTGTCAATCGATCCCAAGCTGAAAGTGTAAGGAGTGAAGAACCGCTGCCGCCTTTCGGATATACCCAAGGGTATAAAAAATAAAGTTATCCGCCTCTGATGCAGCTATATATCGAATACTCAGCGGATATCTATGGTTTGTATATATGTTTTTGATAACGAGTGAGGAAAAGATATTTTTTTGATGATGCCTATATGATATCTGTTATTGATTAGAGCTGATCTAAAGTAATTTGATAAGATGCATCTTGATAGAGAGCGAGGTGTTTATGAATGAATAATACCTTCATCATTACCTGGGGGTGTCCAAACTGCTTAAAACCGGTCTCCGGGATTAGTGATGAAAACGGATATGTGCGGATTATATGTCCTAACTGCGGAACTGCTATGGTTATGAGGAAAATAACCCGAAGAAAAAACTTGTTGGAAATTACTGCGCCACAAGGACAGTATAGCTTGCACAGATAAAAGAAAACAATTAAATAAGAAGTACCACAACAGTATGGTCGGTCTGAAATAGCGGCTTTTATAAAACCATATGAGATGGGTACTCGTAACGGTTGGCAATGCCAAGAAAATTGTGAAGCCACCGGTTAGATAGGGTTCATTAACGAGCTCCGTCTTTCCGGTGGTTTCTTTTATTTCAAAACAAAATATCTAAGCCTGATATGCATTAAGGGCAAAGGATACGATATATGGTTTCTGTTCTAACTTCAAAGAACGGAATAAGCATATCGATACCCTCACTTTTCTGCACTCTTTTTCAGGCATAGGAGTATCGAGCCATATATCTGTCCTTCCCGCAGCTTATCGGGCGGAAAGGAAACAGGATGATTCGTGCTCCGCCGCCTTCGGATTTCTGAAAACTCACTTCACAATAATTCAGAAATTCGGAGGTAACAAATGAAATACAACCACAGCGCAATGAGACAAAGGTTTATGAGAGAGCAAAAAGCGCTTGCAAAGCAGCAGGAATGTCAGAAGATTCAATTCGAGAAATGTATGAATTCGACCTGTCTGTATTTAGATCAAACAGAAATGACCTCGCACATAAAGCGGAAATAGAAGAAATGACTGCCTATGATCGCGTGACCGGGGAATCGCATTACATGGATATGGATGAATTTCCAACCTTCTCCGCGTCTGAAAACTGCTCTTTTGATGAGGACACATGGATTGATAATATCGAGAACCAAGAGCTTTTTAACATAGTCAACTCATTATCATCTGATAGTAAGCAAATATTGTTTTGGATGATGTGTGGTCTCACACAGCCCGAAATTGCTGGGCGTATAGGAATTTCACAGCCTGCAATATCCCAAAGAATCGCAGTCATCAAAAGAAAAATAAAAAATTTGTTTGAACCTTATATTTTTGGCCTTCTCGTTGGCTAGTAAGTGAGGGGGTTCTTCCAGGAGCCGACACACGAATACAGAGACTCACCTTGGGAAGCAATCCCCCTCATAGAACTTTGACAACTAAATAGAAAGACCATCAAATACTTTTCCCATTCCGCCGATTGCACGGAAAGCCACAATAGCGGATGCGCCAAGACCACCGTAAGGTGCGAGCGAGAAACAACTGCTATGAGCACAGGGCAGCTCCCTGTGCGGCCATAACTCGGAGTGGGCAGATACTTCTGTCCAGCCACAGTTCGAGCGTGAACAAACCGTCGCAAGCAATGGGGGCAGCTCTGAGAGAACCTCGGAGGGGATGAAATCCCATGAGGCTGATACGCTGTCAGCTGTTTGATGGTCGCCCTGCGTGTCGGGGTGTTGCGAACAAATAGACACGCAATTGATATGCAGCGGGGCATCGCTAACTGCTTTGCCCTGCATACATAACAATTTAAGGAGGATACCCCATGGCAAATGTACTTCGTGGACAAATCTATGTAACCAAATTCGACAAGAAGATTCGTGACGAGAAAGGACAAGTAACGTCAGTTCAAAACGGTTTTCGCCCAGCTCTGATTATCCAGAACGATGCAGGAAACGAGAACAGTACCACAACTATTGTAGCTCCCTTGACAAGTAAGCTGGACAAGCCTACGCTGCCTACTCATGTATTGGCTAAAACCGACTGTGGCTTGAAAGAGAACTCTTTAATCCTTCTGGAGCAGGTGCAGACCATCGACCAATACAGACTCCGGGCTCTGATCGGAACCCTTGACGAAGAAAAAATGAAGGAGGTAGACAAGGCGCTGAGCATCAGCGTCGGACTTGCAAAATGAGAAAGAATATTCCAAATGATATAAGAACACTCTGTCCGAGATGTGCGGGTCAGTATCTTGAAAGCGGATACGAGCTTACCATCATAAATCCAGACCAACCGCGAGAGCGCTGTATGTTCTGTAATGGCATGAACGGAAAAGACTACTACATCTCCAAAAAGAAAAATACCAAACGATAATAACCTGCCTGCTCTTTAGCAGGCTATACATAACATGATAGAAAGGATCGTGCATTACATGAAAAAAAGTGAATTTGCAGAATACTACAAGATTATGTTTTCGGATTATCCTGAAATGCTCAAATGCTGTGAAGTTCAGACGATGCTTGGAGTTAGCAGACACGCTGTTTATCGTTTATTGAAGGACGGCTGCATCAGACATCTTAGAATCGGAAAGCGTATGATAAGAGTCCCTAAAGCAAATGTTATCCGCTATCTCATTGATACAAAAGCAGAGCTTCCTGCTGAAATCGCTGTTTAAGTTAGAAATCGAACTCACCCAGCGTTTTACCCGGTGGCACATTGGACAGGTTCATTGTATTCGAGTATGCTCATACTATCGACAATAGACCTGTCCTCGCTACAAGATGAAGGAGGTATTATAAAATGGTAGCAGGACACTTAGAAGTGAAACGAGGCATTTATCAGTGTGTAATCAACTACACTGATGAAAACGGCAAAAGGAAACGCCAGTCGATTTCTACAGGATTGCAGGAGAAGGGAAACAAAAAGAGAGCCGAAAAGATCCTGATGGACATCCGAAGAACATATCAACCGCCAGTCGATCAGACCGCAAAGATTATCTCCGGACTAAGTTCTGAAATGTTGTTTTCCGACTTTATGCTCCAATGGCTTGAAATTGTAAAAATGAGGATTAAGCCAGCCACTTATTCTTCATATTGCTTAATGGTCAAGAAAACAATCGCTCCCTACTTCGCAGAAAAGGGGATACACCTTGGCGAACTTGGACCTCGCCATATTCAGCAGTTCTATTCTGAGCAGCTGAAACGAGTGAAGGCAAATACGGTGATTCATTACCACGCCAACATTCACAGCGCTCTCAAATACGCCATGAAGATTGATCTGATTGACGTAAACGTTGCTGATAAGGTGGATCGACCAAAGAAGAACGATTTCATGCCGGGTTTCTATGATGCCGAAGAAATGCAAAAGCTCTTTGCGGTACTGAACGGTCATAAGTTGGAACTTGTTGTTTTGGTAGCAGCCTTCTATGGTCTGCGACGCGGTGAGGTCTTGGGATTGAAGTGGGACGCCATTGATTTTGAGCGTAACACGATAACAATCAAAAGAACTGTTACAAGCGTCAATATTGATGGGAAGATCACCATCATAGAACAAGATTCAGCAAAGACCAAATCCAGTCTGCGAACCCTTCCGCTTGTCAGCCAGTTCAGAGAGTATTTTCTTTCTGTTCGTGATGCACAGAAGGAAAATAAGAGGGTTTGCGGAAACAGCTATGACTATGGATGTGATGGTTACATATTCGTCGATGCTTTGGGCAGACGAATGAAGCCTGACTACATCAGCTGCACCTTTACATCGTTATTAGAGAAGAATGGGTTGAAGCGGATACGCTTCCATGACCTTCGTCATAGCTGTGCATCGTTGCTTCTTGCAAACGGTGTACCGATGAAGCAAATTCAGGAGTGGCTTGGGCATAGTGATTTCAACACGACTGCAAACATCTATGCGCATCTGGATTATTCTTCAAAGGTGACATCGGCGCAAGCTATGGAAAAAGGATTGCCTTTGCCGGAAGCGTTTAACACCAACAGTTGGACTGGTATTGTGTCAACGTGATGTCTGCCCTAAATCACACGGGCGATGTTACTCCGCCTGTTTTTTTGAAAAGTAAAAAGCCAGCAAACCCGCATGTTTACTGGCTTTTTTGGCGGAGCGGGTGGGATTCGAACCCACGTGCGCTTTCACGCAAACTGATTTCGAGTCAGCCCCGTTATGACCTCTTCGATACCGCTCCATGATTATCTTCACTGAATGTGCCTTTGAAAAAGGGCAGACATTCAGGGCAGACACAAAGTAATTATTAAATTTTCAAAGTCTGAAAACCCGCATAACTACTGGGTTTTCAATGGACACACCGTCCAAATACATATCGGATTTCGAGTGCCGCACCTTCGACCACTCGGACAACTCTCCGTGTATCTCAACTGTTTTCCGTGCGCTGAGAAAATGCAAGAAAAACAGGCAAGAACGATATGAAATTTTGAAATTCGATCCGGTGAAAACCCTTATAAATCAAGGATTTTCAGCGGAGAAAACGGCCAGAGCCAACGCGCATTTCGAGTCAGCCCCGTTATGACCACTTCGATACCTCTGCATGCTTTGCATGCGGGAATTAGTATACCGTAAAAGCTTAAAAATTGCAACGTTTTCCCGCAAAGAAATCTGAAAGAAGTTTCGCGCACTCTTCTTCAAGAATACCGCCAACCGTCTTTACGCTGTGCAAAAACCAATGATCCGTTAGATCCGCGACCGAACCGCAGCAGCCCGCCCGCGAATCATATGCGCCGTAAACGAGGGTGGAAAGCCGAAGATTTACCGCCGCCCCCGCACACATGGCGCAGGGTTCGAGCGTCACGAACAGCGTACAATCGGAAAGACGCCCGCCGCGCAATTTTGCCGCAGTCTGCATGGCGAGCAGTTCCGCATGTGCGGTCAGATCCTGCCGCTGTACGCTGCGATTGTGCTCCCTTGCAATCACTACGCCGCCGCACATCACAACGGCGCCGACCGGCACTTCTCCCTCTCCCGCCGCAGTCTCCGCTTCGAGAAGTGCCAAGCGCATCCCTTCCTCAAGCGCAGTCTGCATCATCGTTTGCCCATTCTCCATCACAGCGAACGCAATACCTCCTGCGTATCAAATCCTTCATAGCAGACGCGATACAGCGTCAAACCGTGCGCCGGTGCCGTCGCCCCCGCGTCACTGCGTTTTGTGCTTTCAAGCGCAAGGCCGATCGCATCCGCGCCACGCTTTCCCGCACCGATCTCCAACATCGTGCCCGTCAAAATGCGCACCATGTTATACAAAAAACCGTTGCCTGCAACGTCATAGTGCAGCAGCGCGCCCTCCTGCGTCCACTCCGACAGCGTAACGGTGCGCACGGTATTCTCCATCGTCACGCCTGCGGACATAAACGCACGAAAATCATGCGTACCGAGAACATCCGCCGCGGCGCTTTGCATTGCTGTGACGTCCGGCGTTCCGTGCAGGTGTAGCGCCGTATTCCTCGTGAACACGCGCGCATGCGGACCAAGCTGCACGGTATACCGATACTGCTTCTGCTTTGCGGAAAATCTCGAATGGAACGATCCGTCCGTTTCATCGGAATACAGGATACGAATATCATGCGGCAAGTGCGTATTCAGTGCGATTGCAAATTTATCCGCATTCATACGCGCCGCCGTATCAAAATGCGCGACCTGCGCGAGCGCATGCACGCCGCTGTCCGTCCGGCCGGAGCCATGCAGACTGACCGACTCGCCCGTCGTCTCAAAGATCGCCCGCTCGATCAGCGCCTGAACGGCGATCCCGTTGGGCTGCGTCTGCCAGCCGACATACTGCGTTCCGTCATATTCAATGATCAAGCGGATCCTGCGCATCAGCCGATCACCTTGGAAAGCACGACCGTTACCGCCATCAGCACGGCCATCAGCAGCAGTGCAACGCCGTCCGCGGGATGCAGATGCAGTTCCCGCATCCGCGTCCTGCCCTCGCCGCCATGGTAACAGCGGGATTCCATCGCCATTGCAAGCTCATCCGCACGGCGGAACGCCGAGACGAACAGCGGTACCAGGATCGGAATCATACTCTTTGCGCGCGCGATCAAATTGCCGCTTGTAAAATCTGCACCGCGCGCCATCTGTGCCTTTTGGATGCGCTCGACCTCTTCCATAAGCGTCGGAATGAAGCGCAGCGCGATCGTCATCATCATGGCAAGCTCATGCGCGGGGAATTTGAACACGGAGAGCGGCTTCAGCAATCGCTCGATGCCGTCCGTCAATGCGATCGGTGAGGTCGTCAGTGTTAAAAGCGACGTGCCCGCAACAAGCAGCAGCAGGCGAAGGGTCATAAAGATCGCCTGACGCAGCGCTTCTTCGGTGATGCGGATCACCCACCAGGAGAACAGAACCGTCTCGCCCTGCGTAAAGAATACATTGATAAGGAACATGAACACGAGCAGCCAGCGGATCGGCCGGATCGACGACAGCAGATAGCTGATCGGCACGCGGGCAAGATACACCGTCACGATCACAAACAATGCGGGCAGCAGGAACACCGGCATACTCTTAACAAGGAATACCAGCACGATATACGCGATCATGAGCACGATCTTCGTGCGCGGATCCAGACGATGAATGCAGCTGTCTCCGGGCAGGAATTGTCCAAGCGTCATTTTCGTTCCCATCCAATCACCTCCCCGCGCGCTCCAACAGCGCATCCCGCAGCTCGTCCATACGCACGATGCCCGCGGGCAGGTCGATCCCACGCTCCCGCAGCATTCGCGCAAGCGACGTTGCCTGCGGTACGGAAAGCCCCATTGCCTCCAACTCCTCCGCGCGGGAGAATACTTCACCCGGCGTTCCGAGCATGACGAGCCTGCCGCGGTTCAAGACTGCGAGCCGCGTTGCATAGCGCGCAACGTCATCCATGGAATGCGACACCATGATGATCGTACAGCCCGTCTCCCTGCGCAGCGTGTCCAGCAGCGATAGTATCTGCCTCCTGCCGCGCGGATCGAGACCTGCCATCGGCTCGTCGAGCGCCAGATATTTCGGCCGCATCGCAAGAATCCCCGCCAACGCCGTTCTGCGCTTTTCGCCGCCGGACAAATCAAAAGGCGACTGCTCGGCGAATCGCTCCGGATCGAGCCCGACAAGTGCAAGCGTCTCAACGGCGCGCTGCCGTGCCTCCTCCGGGGAAAGGCCAAGATTCTTCGGGCCAAAGGCCACGTCCTCCGCTACGGTCTCTTCGAACAGTTGATACTCCGGGTACTGGAACACGAGTCCGACGCGCTTTAAGGCTTCTCTTCTCTGTTTTTTATCGCGCGTATCAAAGCCGTCTACCAGTACGCTTCCGCCGGTGGGCAGCAAAAGGCCGTTCAAATGCTGCATAAACGTGCTCTTTCCGGAGCCCGTATGCCCGATCACGCCGAGAAATTCGCCCTCTTCGATCGTGAGCGTCAATCCGTCCAGCGCCGTGAACCGCAGCGCGCTTTCCGCCATGTAGGCGTGGGTCAGTTGTTCGATAACGATTGCCATATTGCATCCGCCGTTTCTGTTATGGTCATGGGGTCTCCGAGGAGCGGCATTCCACCCTCGATCAGCGCATCGCGCAGCCAAACGGTCTCCGGAACATCCAATCCGAGCGCCCGCAGCTCCGCGCTTCGCCGGAATACCTCGCGCGGCGTACCGGAGAACTGGAGCTTTCCACCGCCCATCACGACCACGCGGTCACAGGAAAGCGTTTCCTCCATGAACTGCGTGATCATCACGACCGTGAGCCCCGTTTCCCTGTGGAGCCGCTTCACGATCTCCAGCACCTCGCGCCGCCCCTCCGGGTCGAGCATCGCGGTCGCTTCGTCCAGCACGAGCACCTCCGGCTGCATCGCAAGCATGCCGGCAATGGCGATGCGCTGTTTCTGGCCCCCCGAAAGCGCGTGGCTTGCCTTGTCCGCATAGGCTGTCATGCCGACACTCTCGAGCGCCGCATCCACTCGGCCGCGGATCTCTTTCGGCGGAACGCCGAGGTTTTCGGGACCGAATCCCACGTCCTCTTCCACGATCGTCGTTACAAGCTGGTTGTCGGGGTTCTGAAACACCATTCCGACACGCTGCCGGATCGCAAGGAGCGCGTCCTCATTCTTCGTATCCATGCCGTCGATCGTCACATTTCCGCCTGTCGGTAGCAGCAGCCCGTTCAGATGTTTTGCAAGCGTGCTCTTGCCGGAGCCGTTATGCCCGACAATGGCGAGCATCTCTCCGGCCTCGATGGTCATGGTCACGCCGGAAAGCGCGTTCTGCGCCGCGCCCTCATAGCGATAGCTTACGTTGTTCAGCTCCAGCATGTTCTAAGCTCCGTTTCTTCGCTGTCATGTAACAACTCAGTATAGCATGTGCATCCGCGTCGAACAAGCGCAAGCGCTACTTTTTCGCCGAATTCCGTTAAAACGCCGCCGCCGGGTCGGAAAAGCCCTTGTCGCATCCCGCCGCAAAATGCTATAATCTCCCCATGAAAACACTATTGAAAAACATTCGCACACTCGTCACCTGCGACGATCAGGATCGCGTCTTACACAACGTCGATCTGCTGCTCGACGGCCCCTCCATCTGCGCGATCGGCCATATTCAGGAACCTGCAGACAACGTGATCGACTGCCGGCACATGTTTGTGTATCCGGGTCTCGTCAACACGCACCATCATCTCTACCAGTACTTCACGAGAAATCTGCCCGAGGTGCAGGGACTGGAGCTGTTTGACTGGCTGACGGCGCTCTATGAGATCTGGAAAAATCTCAATGAGGAAACGATCCGCTGTTCGTCGCTGGCCGGCATGGGCGAGCTTATGAAATACGGCTGCACGACTTGCTTCGATCACCACTATGTGTTCCCGAAAGGCGCGGGCGAGCTCATCGGCGCGCAGTTTGCGGCGGCAGAACAGCTCGGCATCCGTATGCACGCTTCACGCGGCAGCATGAGCCTTTCCAGGAAGGACGGCGGCCTGCCCCCGGACTCCGTCGTACAGGATGTGGACGCCATTCTCTCCGACAGTGCGCGGCTCATTGAGACCTGCCACGACGCGTCCGCGTTCTCCATGCGGCAAATGGTGCTTGCGCCCTGCTCGCCATTCTCTGTCACTGCGGATCTTCTGCGCGAGAGCGCGGTGCTCGCCCGGCAGTACGGCGTTCGTCTCCACACGCACCTTTGCGAAACGAAGGACGAGGAACGTTTTACCCTCGAAACGACCGGGATGCGGCCCTACGCCTATATGGAATCTCTCGGCTGGACGGGCAGCGACGTGTTCTATGCGCACGGCATCCATTTCAACGACGAGGAGCTGCGAAGCCTTGCTTCCACGCAGACAGGCGTGGCGCACTGCCCCTGTTCCAACATGAAACTGTCGAGCGGCGTTGCGCGCATTCCCGAAATGCTCGCGCTCGGCGTCCCCGTTGGGCTTGCAGTAGACGGCAGCGCCTCCAACGACGCGTCCAACCTCATGGAAGAGATCCGCACGGCGTATCTGCTGCACCGTTTGACGGCCGGCGACAAAGCGCCGACGGGCTATGATCTGCTCAAAATGGCGACCCGCGGCAGCGCGCGGCTGCTCGGACGCAGCGACATCGGCGAGCTTTCTCCGGGCAAAGCCGCAGACTTCTTTGCGATCGACACACGCCGGATCGAAATGCTTTGCGCGGATCGTGATGCCGCAGATCTGTTCGGCACGGTCGGCTGGCACCTTCCGGCAGACCTCGTGTATGTGAACGGCAGAAAGACCGTTGAAAACGGCAGACTGCTCACCGTTGACGAAGACCGGCTCCTCCGTGACGGCAAAGCGGCCGTCGCTCGTCTGTTGGAGGCGTGATCACATGATGTCTCCAAAGTATCTTGTACGCGCAGGACTGATCGCCGCGCTGTATGCTCTGCTGACGGTCGCACTTGCTCCGATCTCGTCCGGCCTCATTCAATGCCGTGTTTCGGAAGCGCTCTCCGTTCTGCCGTATTTTACCCCCGCCGCAGTCCCAGGGCTGTTTGTCGGCTGTGCGCTTGCGAACCTGCTGAGCGCGGCGGGCATTTTTGACGTGGTTTTCGGCTCGCTCGCAACGCTGCTTGCCGCGGCTGCGACCCTGCTTCTCAAACGCCGCGGAATGAAAAAATGGCTGATGCCCCTGCCCTCTGTGCTTGTCAATGCGGTCATTATCGGCACGCTGCTCGTCAAAGTCTACGGTGTGCCCGTTTCCCTGCCGCTCGCCATGCTGTACGTCGGGCTCGGGCAGGCGCTCGCATGCTACGGTCTCGGTCTGCCGCTGCTCTATGCGCTGGAACGTTTCGGCGGCGAACTTTTCTCACACGAATAATCGGCAAAGGAGTTTTCGCTTTATGAAATATTTGCAGCATAGCCGGCGTATGCCGTTCCTGCTTTGGCTGCCGCTCCTGCTTGCCGTCTGTTTCGGCTGCGCACGTCCCCTCGCTTCGACTGCCGCCGCATCCACGCTGGCGCCTGTGTCCGTGTCTTCGCCTTCTCCCTCGCCTTCTCCTTCTCCCACACCCGAGCCGGAAATCACTGACGCCTGGTATACCGAACGCTGCGAGGAAATGCGGCGGGATAAGGGGGGGTACGG
>ERZ780012.379-NODE-379-length-17347-cov-12.7065_pt1 | contig 17347 bp, 10 predicted proteins | sample MGYA00511869_ERZ780012 | MGnify/ENA primary metagenome ERZ780012 (study PRJEB29588, sample SAMEA2161608) | human gut metagenome | biome: human gut; feature: human-associated habitat; material: faeces | place: Denmark | collected 2008/2010 ... | reverse complement strand
GATCCGGTCTGATCAGCGGCTTGAGGGAATTACGAAGGGTCTTGCGGCGCTGGCCGAAGGCGGTCTTCACTACCGTGCGGAAAAGCTTTTCATCGCAGCCGAGAGCGGTGCGGGAATTGCGGGTCAGGCGGATCACGGCGGACTGGACCTTAGGCGGAGGATTGAACGCGCCCGAACCCACAGTGAAAAGATATTCAATGTCATACCACGCCTGAAGGAAGACGGACAGGATGCCGTAGGTCTTGGTGCCGGGCTTCTCGGCGATGCGCTCTGCGACCTCCTTCTGGATCATGCAGACCACTTCAGGGATGCGGTCGCGGCGCTCAAGGATCTTGAAGAATATCTGCGAGGAGATGTTGTACGGGAAGTTCCCAATCACTGAATATTCCCCCTCGAAGATGCCGTCAAGATCCATCTTAAGGAAGTCACCCTCAATCAGGTTGTCACCCAATTTCGGGAAATGCTTCTTCAGATAGACAACAGACTCGCCGTCAATCTCAATGACTTTCAATGCCAGTTCCGGACGTGGCAGCAGGTACTGGGTCAGGACTCCCATTCCAGGGCCGACCTCCAACGCCTGATGCCCCTCAAGAGCCCCGACAATGTTCTTCGCAATACTCTGGTCAGTCAGAAAATGCTGGCCGAGCGCCTTTTTCGCACGTACTTCCATAGGGGCAAAGATACTGAATATTCTTCGATTCTGTAGCCGTGAAGAGTAAATGGTTGCTGATGAATATCTTGACCACTTCCCTTCGGTGAGATCAAGCGGAAGAGTAATAGCTATATTTCTAAAAACCAGCGCATTAAGTACCACCAATTGATACAGAGTGAGTGACAGGTAAGATATTCTTAATGAATCAGATAGCAACTCCTCTTTGGCAGAAACCGACTAAAGGCAGCAGCGTTATCCATTATTACCCAATTCTTTACACTATCCATAACGGTTACGGCACACATGGAAACAGATCACTTCGACAGGCTCAGTGACCGCCGAGGTGACTGCTCAGCGACCGAAAAGGTTGATCGCTCAGTGACCGCCGAGGTGACTGCTCAGCAACCGAAAAGGTTGATCGCTCAGTGAACGCCGAGGTGACTGCTCTGCGACCGAAAAGGTGATTGTATGCGACCGAGATGATCGCTCGGTGTACAAAAAGGAGTTTCTGTGTCAGATGTCAAGATTGTCCACTGATCCGTCACACATTTTTGGCGGTGGTGCAGCGGTTGACGAGGTAGGCGATGGAGACGTACGGGATGCCGGAGTTGGTGGCAAGACCGATCTCGCAAGTGCGGCTGTTGGAGTAGCCGACCGGGACGCCTTTGACCTGGGCTTTTAGCTTGCGAAGGGCGTACTTGTTGAGTTCCGGGTGGGTCATTCCTTTGTCGCCGGCGAAACCGCAGCAGCCTACGCCTTCTGGAACAATCACGTTGGTGGAGCACATGCGGGCAAGTTCAAGCATCTTGCCGGTCTTGTGCATCAGGCGCATCGAGCAGGTGAGATGAATGGCTACCGGGGTGTCGGTCTGGTGGAAGTCCAGCCTGTCGGTCAGGAAACCAAGGATGAATTCGGACGGTTCGTAGAGCCGCATCTTCTTGATCTTGTGCTCCATACGATGAAGGCAGGGGCTTTGGTCGCAAAGGATAGGGTAGCGGCCTTCCTCGCTGGCTTTCCAAAGTGCATCCTCGAGTTCCTTGGTCTTCCTGTCGGCGATCTCCGGCATACCCTTGCTTTCCCAGATCGTGCCGCAGCAAAGGGACGACATATTCTCCGGGAATATGACCTCGTAGCCTGCTTTGCCCAACAGCGACACCATCTCCTCGACAAGAGGCTTGTCCACGGCGTGGTGATGCTTCGGAAGGCCCATCATCTGGTTGATGCAGCTCGGGAAATAGACCACCTTGCAGACGGTCGGTGTTCCTGTGGCCGCTTCAGATGTTTGCGAGTCCAGGCTCATGGACAGGCTCCCCAACCTGGCAGGTTCCGTGGCCGCTTCGGATGTTTGCGAGTCCGGGCTCATGGACAGGCTCCCCAACCCGGCAGGTTCCGTAGCCGCTTCGACAGTCGAAGCGCCATCGTGGCCAAAGGCGGCGGAACTTACCAAAGCCCTGAGCGATTTAGGAATATTGTAGGCCTTAGGGGTGGCAGGAGTCCAAAGCGGAATACGTATGGCGTTGTGCAGCCAGCGGCATAGGCCGCTCATGGCAAGGTCACCAAGCACGGTCTCGCCGGCCGTGGCCATCCTCAAAGCACCGCGAAGGCCACTCTTGACTCCGGCGTAATGACCGGCGACGAAGTTCCAGAAACCGTGGCCGAAAGAGCCCGCGGGCATATTCACCCTCCTCAGCTGATGAGTCAGGTCGGCGACATTGATGCCCATCGGACACGAAGTCGAGCAGAGGCCGTCCCCGGCGCAAGTCTGCTCCCCCGTGTAGGAATATTCCTTCTCAAGCGTCCGCAGACGAGTCTGTTCCGAGGCGGTCGGATCCGGCAACTCCCGCAGGGCGGTGATCTCACGTTGCGTGGCGATTCTGGTCCGGGACGAAAGCGTGAAGCCGCAGGAAAGGCAGTTCACCTCGCAGAATCCGCACTCGATGCATTTGTTCAGTTTCTTGTAGATCTCCGCCAACTCAGGCTCGACAGCCTTGCTGTCATCCGCCCACGGTTTCAGCACCGGCAACGCCTTGAAATTCTTCAAGAAGCACTCCGGATCATCGTTGAAGATCACACCAGGATTCAGAAGCCCGTGAGGGTCGAACAGTTCCTTCACCCGCTTCATTATCCCGAACGCCTTCTCGCCCCACTCGTACTTCACGAACGGAGCCATATTCCTGCCCGTTCCGTGCTCGGCCTTCAAGGAGCCGTCATATTTCCCGACCACCATCTCCGCCACGTCGCGGATCATCGCCTCATAGCGCCTCACCTCCGCCTCGGAATCAAACGACTGGTTGATGATGAAATGGAAGTTGCCCTCAAGGGCGTGGCCGTAGATGCAGGAATCGTCGTAGCCATGCCTGTCCAGCAGCGCCGAAAGATCCACCGTCGCGTCTGGCAGATCCTCGATGTGGAAGGCGATGTCCTCGATAAGGCAGGTCGTCCCCTCGCGGCGCATTCCACCGACAGACGGGAATATTCCCGAACGGATGGCCCAGTAGTTCCCCGTAATGGCAGGATCGCTACTGAATATGAACGAGTTGCCCTCCGCGTCATTCAGTACGGCAAAACGGCGCAGAACCTCGGAGAGTTTGCCGATGTTGGCATCCAAGTCCGTCTGGTCAGCACCCGTGACGCGAAGCAGGAGAGCGGTCAGATCCTTGTCGGGATATTCATTAAGCATCGGGTCATCTACTGACGCAAGCGACCGTTTGTCAAGCAGTTCAGCGGCATCAAGCACAGCAGGGTCAATGTCCTTCCGCAGCGCCACAACGGCCTCGGCAGCCTCCCTTATCGTCCCGAAATAGACCATCGCCGAGGCTTCCTTGGACGGCAGCGGCAGAGTCTTCATCGTGACCTGGCTCATAAACGCCAGCGTACCCTCGGAGCCGACCAGCAAATGGGCGATTATGTCGAACGGATCTTCAAACCTGATGAAAGGGAATATGTTGAGTCCGGTGACGTTCTTTATTGAGTATTTGTACCTTATGCGTTCGGAGAGATCCTTGTCGGCAAGGATTCCGTCCCTCAGTTCCTCGATTCCTTTGATGAAATCCGGATGGCTGGCCCTGAAAGCCTCTCTGGAGGTCTCGTCGCCCGTGTCCAGCACCGTTCCGTCAGCAAAGACCATCCGCACGCTCTCCAGTTCCTTGTCGCTGTTGGCGTGGGTTCCGCAGCTCATTCCGGAAGCGTTGTTCATCACGATTCCGCCGACCATACAGCTTCCGATCGAGGCCGGATCCGGGCCGAATTTCCGACCATAAGGCTTCAGGATGGCGTTCACCCTCGCCCCTACGATTCCCGGTTCGAGGGTTATCTCGGAAGCGTCCTCCGAAACCATGTATCTTTCCCAGTTCTTTCCCGCCACGATCAGCACGGAATCGCTGACAGCCTGACCCGAAAGGCTGGTTCCGGCGGCACGAAAAGTCACCGGGACATCAAACTTCGATGCCGCCTCAAGGATCTTCGAGACTTCTTTCTCATTGGACGACCGGATGACAATCTTCGGCACAAGCCTGTAGAAACCAGCGTCGGTGCCCCAGGCGAAGCGCCTTATCTCATCGGTGTAGAGTGCGTTCTTGGGCACGAATTTCCCTACTTCCTCAAGGAAACGTGAATATTTTTCTTCCATATTCAAGTAAGATACACTACTATGTAATACATCATCATTCCGCTGGCAATCAACTTGATGCCGGTTCCGCAAAGGAATCCCATAAAGGCTCCGAGGGCGGATTTGGCGGATTCCCAGCCGTTCTTGTCAGCGAAAACCAACTCGGCGAGAAACGCTCCAAGAAGAGTGCCGAGGATGATTCCGACCGGCGGGACGAAGAGGCCGACAAGCATCCCGGCTATGGCTCCCCGGCCAGCGGCTTTAGTTCCGCCCGTGACCTTGGTGAACCAGGACGGCACAATGTAGTCGATGATCGTCACGGCCGCAGTGATTCCCAGCCAGACGAGCAGAAATGTCAGCGACATCGGGTCGCCGGCCCCGTTCGTGCCTTTGCCCCAGAAATAGAGAATCATCAGCCCGACCCAGCTGACAGGAGGACCGGGCAGGGCGGGAACAACACTCCCGATGATGCCGACCACTCCTGCCAGCACGGCAAGGATGATGACCAAAACGCTCATTGTTTAAATCCGCGAGGTTACCGGCTAAGCCATAGCGGCCTCGACATCGTCCGGCTGGATCGGAAGGCGGTTCGGGCCTGTGCGGCGCGCGCCGTCCTCTGTCACAAGCACATCGTCCTCCAGACGGATGCCACCGAAGTCGAGGTAGTCGTGCTCCAGCTTGTAATAGTTCACGAAGCCCTTGTCGCGCTTCTCGCTCTTCCATTTCTCGATGAGGGCCGGAATGAAGTATATTCCCGGCTCATCTGTGATGACATTGCCCGGAACAAGTCGGCGTGCCATTCTGAGGCTGCCGAGGCCGAGCTGCGTGGAGCGTTTCTGATCCGGATCGTAACCCACGAGATCCTCTCCGAGGTCCTCCATGTCGTGTACGTCAAGTCCCATATTGTGGCCGAGTCCGTGAGGCTGGAACAGTCCGGCGATGCCTTCGTGAAGCATATTGTCCAGATTGCCGCGCACGATGTCCAGAGATCTGAGATCCTCCAGCATCAGCTTGGCGACGGCCAGATGAACGTCCCTATAGGCGACTCCCGGCTTTGTCAGATTGAACGCCAACTCGTTGCAGTCGCAGACTATCTGATAGATGTCCCTCTGCTTCTGGGTGAACTTGCCGCTGGTCGGCAGGGTGCGGGTGAAATCAGAGGCGTAGTGCATATTATTCTCGGCACCGGCGTCGATCACCATCAGCTTGCCAGGCTCGATGACCTTGTCGTGCAGATGATTGTGCAGAGTCTCACCATGCTGGGTAAGGATTGTCGGGAACGACACGCCCCAACCTTCGCTGAGGGTCACACCCTCCATCTTGCCGACAATCTCCTGCTCGATGATCCCGACCTTGACGCTGTTGCGGGCCACAGTATGCATCCTCTGTCCGAGAGCTCCGGCATCGTCGATCTGCTCGATCTCGCACTGTTCCTTGACAAGCCTCATCGAGATGACAGCCTGCACGAGTTCCTTGGAGGCGTGCTTGCCGCCGTCCTCGTCGATAGGGGCGACACGGGCCACATCCTCATTGGATATTCCCACAAGGGCGGCGAGTTTCATCGTGTTGTAGTAGCGGCTCGGAGGAAGGAAATGAATATTCCTGCCTGTGGCCAAAGCCTTAGTGACGGCGATGTTCAGAGAACCGTAAGATGCTGAATGATTTACGCCAACCTCGGCGGCCTTGGAGGCGACCGATGGCTGAGGTCCCATCCAGATGATGTCTCCGATCTCCACATCGTCGGCGAAGATGGTCTCCTCTCCGCTGTCAAGGTCCAGGATGGCCGCATAGCGTGGCTCGTCGAGTCCGAAATAGTACAGCCAGGATGAGTCCTGACGGAATTTATAGGCGTTGTCCTTGTACTGGGCGGCCGCTTCGACGTTGCCCACGAACAGGGCTATTCCACGCTTCCCCTGCGGAGCGGTCTGCGCCATCTTCTCCAGCAGAGCCTTGCGTCTTGCGATGTAGATCTCTTTTGCGAACATATTCTTAGGTCTTTATGTGATTGAACTTCGGTAAGCCCTGTCTGCGGCCACAGAACCTCCGTGACAGCCAAGGCCTCAATTACAAATATACAAAATTGATAGGTAAATTGACACTTAGTAATCCTTAAAAAATAATTTGGATTTGTCGCCACTTCTATAGCAGTGGTGTCATATAGATCGGAAGGAACACATATCCGTTTTCTTCTTTATAATCCTGGGTATAAATTACGTAAGGAACATGAAGTTGTTTTTTGAACTTTTCACGGAATTTTGACAAGGATGAGAAGCTGGAATACTTGCCAGATTTCACCTCAACCGGGCAAATGTTATGGGCGTTTGTCAATGTCGGCTTTTCTACAAGGAAGTCAACCTCCATCCTGTCCTCAGAGACCGTTGAATAATTGCTATAGAAATACAAAGAGTGACCGCTTGCAACAAACATCTGGGCGACAATGTTTTCCATGAGCATCCCTTCATTGATTTCCAACTTGCCAAGAAGAAGTTTCTGATACAGCTCCTCGCCTTGGATAGTCTTCTCATCGAACGCGTGAGAAATCAGGAGCCCAGTGTCTCCCATATAACATTTGAAAGTCCGGTCATCTCGTTTCAGTCTCATGCCTACCTGAGGTTCCGTAACACCATTGCAGATATTCACAAAACGAGCGTCCTTCAGCCAAAGGAACGATGACTCATAGCTTCTGTATCTCGCACCTTCACCCAAACTTGCAAGGCGGAACTTCTTCTCATGTTTCTGAAGCTCGCCCGGTATCTGATCCCACACCGCCTTAACCTTTTCCGTGTACCCATTGACGTGCTTGTCAATGCTACGACGGTACAATGCCAGAATATCCCGCTTCACCGTGTCCACTTTACGGAATATCCCCGTTTCAACAAATTCTTTAACCGCCTGCGGCATTCCTCCGACAATCAGATACTGCCGGAACAGGGTCATCGCCTTACGGTGCATCGGGCCAAGCTGACATCGATTCTCAAAACACGTCTTGACGAACGGCATGGTCATCTCATCGCCCAACGCCCATAAAAACTCCTCAAAATCCATAGGGTACATTTGAAGAGGTCTCTCCTCGGAAGGCAAAAGAATATCCTCGGTGTTCTCATTGATGCTTACCAATGACCCGGTCTCTATGTAATCATACCTTCCGTCCGCTACAAGATGCTTGATGGCCTGACGCGCCATTGGATATTTCTGAACCTCATCGAAAATAATCAATGACTCTCTCTCGTACAGCTGGACACCAGCGACATTCTGCAAAAAGATAAGAAATGTGTCAGTTTCATTCAGATACTCATCAAAAACTTCCTTCATCGCTTTACCGATGTGCGCGAAGTCCACAAGAATATATGACTTGTACTCATTCTTGGCGAACTCCTCCACTATGAAGCTCTTTCCCACCCGCCTTGCTCCTTCCACGAGGAGGGCGACCTTGCCTTTCTCCTCGTTTTTCCATCTCAAAAGGGAATCATATATTTTCCTTTTCATAAATCACTGTTTTTCAAAGACAAATATAACGCTTCTGCACTGAACAAACAAATTTAATCACCACATTATGCACCAAAACGAGATTTTTGAGATGGCATTATCGCACCAAACAAACAAATTTAATATTAATCTTTGTACTGCGCGCGACCTTCCCTGAGAATGGTTGACACTATTGGGGGTGAACCGCGCGAGTGTGAGAGAAATGAAAGTGTGGCCGAAGGACAATCCGGTCACACTTTCATGCTTTGTTTCACGTCGCTTCGACAGACCCGGCGACAGGACGGGAACTACTTCTCCTGCTGCGGACGGAGATCCAGACTGAGCTCGTCGAGCTGGGTCTGGTCGATCTTGGACGGAGCGTCGATCATCACGTCACGGCCCTGGTTGTTCTTCGGGAAGGCGATGAAGTCACGGATGGACTCCTTGCCGGCGAACAGTGTGCAGACACGGTCGAAACCAAATGCCAGACCTCCGTGAGGCGGAGCACCGTACTGGAAGGCGTGGATGATGAATCCGAACTTATATTCAGCCTCCTCAGGACCGATGCCCAGAACCTCGAACATTCTCTTCTGAACCTCCGCATCATGGATTCGGATGGAACCGCCACCGAGTTCTGTGCCGTTCAGCACGAAGTCGTAGGCATTGGCGCAAACCCTTTCGAGATCCTCTTTCTTGTCGCTGTAGAACAGGTTCATGTGCTCAGGCTTCGGTGCGGTGAACGGGTGGTGCATCGCGTAGAATCGTCCGTCCTCCTCGCTCCACTCAAGAAGCGGGAAGTCCACGATCCAAAGCGGCGCGAAGATCTTAGGGTCACGAAGGCCGAGCCTGTTGCCCATCTCGATACGCAGAACGCCAAGCATTGTCTGCACCTTGCGGTTGCTGTCACCTGACATCACGAACACGATGTCACCGGTCTTGGCCTCAACGGCCTCGGCGATGACTTTCAACTCGTCAGGTGAGTAGAACTTGTCGATCGAGGACTTGACGGAGCCGTCGGCGTTGAGCTTGATGTAGATCAAGCCCTTGGCTCCGACCTGAGGTCTCTTGACCCACTCGGTCAGCTCATCGATCTGCTTGCGGGTGTATTCAGCGCCGCCCGGAACCGCGATGGCTCCGACGTAGGCAGCGTCCTCAAGAACGGAGAAGCCTTTGCCTTTCACCTTGTCTGTAATCTCGTGAATGGTCATTCCGAAACGGACATCCGGCTTGTCAGAACCGTACTTGTCCATTGCGTCGTACCAGCTCATACGAGGCATAGGGTTAGGAATATCAACCCCGAGGACATTCTTGAACATCGTCCTCATCATTCCCTCGAACATATTCAGGACATCCTCCTGCTCGACGAAGGACATCTCGCAGTCGATCTGGGTGAACTCTGGCTGACGGTCGGCGCGCAGATCCTCGTCACGGAAGCAGCGGACGATCTGGAAATAGCGGTCGTAGCCGGCCACCATCAGGAGCTGCTTGAAGGTCTGAGGAGACTGCGGCAGGGCGTAGAACTGCCCCTGATTCATCCTTGAAGGGACCACGAAGTCACGGGCGCCCTCCGGGGTGGACTTGATCAAGTACGGAGTCTCAATCTCCATAAATCCCTGGCCATCAAGGTAGTTGCGCACCTCGTGGGCAAGCTTGTGCCTCAACGCCAGCGCCTTCTGGAGCGGATTCCTTCTCAGATCCAGATAGCGGAACTTGGCACGGAGATCCTCGCCGCCGTCGCTCTCGTCCTCGATGGTGAACGGAGGGGTGACGGACTTGTTGAGGATGTTGATCGCCTCAAGTTTGATCTCGATGTCACCTGTGTCCATCCTGGCGTTCCTGCTCTGACGCTCGACTACCTCACCGGTGGCCTGGATGACATATTCACGGCCCAAAGAGGTCGCTGTCTCCACCAAAGCCGCGTCTGCGTCCGCCTCAAGCACGAGCTGCGTGATGCCGTAGCGGTCACGCAAGTCAATGAAAGTCATTCCGCCGAGCTTCCTGGACCTCTGCACCCAACCGGCGAGAGTCACCTTCTGCCCGACATTCTCAATGCGGAGTTCCCCGCACGTGTGTGTTCTGTACATATTGATATGTTTTGAATATTCCTACTTACGCGGTCTGCATCTCTCTCGAGGACCTACAACTTGCAAAGTTAGCAAATTCTCCCCAAGAATGATTGAATATGCCTGATTTTCATTCAGCACACATTCTGGCACCATAGACTACCCTCTTTCCTTCGTGGAGGGCAAAGCCTTTGTTATCAAGACAGAACACAGAGTTACTCCACGCCTGATGAGGGAGGAATAGCATCTATTAAATTATTAATATTCAACACGTTGCCCTCCATGGTATTTTCTACAGGCCTCTGAACGGAGGCCTCATTTCATTCCAAGGCACACTAGTAATATTTCAAGGTCAGGAATACTAACAGGAATACTAATAGGTGTGCAGGCTGAAGCCTTGGGCTGAGGGGAGGTAGTTTACGCCCCACCAGCACATCTGGAGGAGAAGGAAGGAGAATATCAGGAGGAAAAGGGTGCGATGGAGAGCTTTGTTGGAGTGTGATGCCACTTCAATGGCTGGCGAGTTCTGTCGAGCTATGGCCTCTGAGCCTGCCGAAGTGACCGAAGATAAAGCAGAGCCTTGGCGGAGATGCATGTACAGAAGATAGCTGAGCCAGGTGGCGGCGGCCCAGGTTTCCTTAGGATCCCAGGTCCAGTAGTCACCCCAGGCCTGTTTGGCCCAGAGGGCGCCCATCACTATACCCATTGTGATGAATCCCCAGCCCATGCGCACCAGGGTGTCGCAGAGGCGCAGGTCGCCTTGAAGGGACGGTGACAGGGGACTTGCGGCCGCATCGACAGTGGCAGGAGTTGTTGACCCAGTGGCCGGAGCGGACCCCGCGGCTGAACGGCGGGTCAGCCAGAGAATACGGAGGGCCAGGATGGTGGCGATGCCCATCACGGCGTAGGCGAACATATAGACGATGACGTGCGGGACGAACCACGGGCTGCGGAGAGCCGGCATAAGTTCTTCAGTGTGAATCTCTGGCTTGAATATGTTGATGCTGGCGAACATCACGGCCATCAGGCATCCGAACGGAAGTACCCAGCGGTAACGCCAACGAAGATACACCACGAGCCCGATCAGCGAAAGGAACAGGCTGAACCAAAGGCGGGTCTCCCCCAGAGTGCGGAGAGGCGGACGCCCAAGCGAAATCCAGACCCCGACAATGAATGTCATGAATATGGCAGAGCCGCATCCGGTCAGAACGGCGGCCGGGAGCCTACGTTTGGAAATCACGGAGACAATCGCTCCTGAAATCCAGAACAGTGACGCTGCCAAGGCGAACCAGACAAACGAATCCCAACTCATAACCGTTCCTCCTTTTCATTGAAAGTTTCACATCCTAAGGGAGCGGCGCCATCTTGTAGTTTTACAGACAATGGTCCTTTCTTTCCAAAAGACGGTTTGAAGCCAGCAAAGAACACCATCGCCGCGGCTGAGACAAGCAGCAGCCACAATGCAATGCGGAAAACCTCCGACAAAGGCGAACAGACACACTTGAATATGCTTGCGAACTCTCCTCGTTCCGTGTCCGACAGGTAGTCCGACTGGTAAATCCACCACGAACCGACCTTTGCAGGGTGGTTCACAGCGATTTTGATCTCTGATGAGCGGCCGTCAGGAAGGGTCAAGGTGACCTCGGAAGAATATTCATAAACAGAGAAATCCCTGAGTGTCAACTCGAAAGGGAGTTTGACATATTCATAAGTGACTTCGTTCCGCGCTTGATGGTCCGGGACATTCGGCATCGCGATCATAACCGTTCGGACGGTGCCGCCGGAGCCGAAAAGTCCGGCGATCAGAATCACCGACAGGCCCAGATGGGCGCAGGTCACCCCGAGGCGATGCTTGCTGAATCTATGAATATCCTCGATCGTGTTCAGTGTGACGCTTGTCGCCAAAAGAAGCAACGCGAGGATGAAGATCGGCGACCGGCTCATATTCCTGAAACCGAGAACGCCGAAAAAACCGTCCCTGCCCCCGTCCTGCGGTACAAGTCCGAAGACGAGCAGCAGGAACAGCACGATTGAGATCGAGGTCAGGCAGGCTTTCCGTCCGGCCAGATGCCTGAACAGCGGCCAGCGGTCACGCAAAACATAGATGACCACCAGAAGACAGACATAGAGCAGGGCCGCCAACAGTCCGAACGTATGACCTGCGACAACCATTACAGACTATACCATTGATCCGACAGGAGTCTGACGGCTTCCCTCACGGTCTTGGCACGGTCTCCGGCAGTGCCGCACTCGAAACTGACATAGTTCTTGTAGTCCATGTGCTGGAGCGCCCGGAATCCGGACTTGTAGTCGTCCTTCGCGCCGTCCTCTCCCGGCATCAGTCTGCGGCCACGGCTGGCGATGTGGACGTGCTGGAGGTACTCGATGCCGGCTGATGTCAGCGCGCCGTAGTCGGAGGTCTCCTCGGACATGTGCCAGAAATCACCCATCACCTTCACGCCCTTGCTGTCGGAATCGCGTGCGATCGCGGCGGCGTCGGCAACCTGACGGAGATAGAAGGCCTCCCTTCTGTTCAATGGCTCAAGAATCACGGTCGTGCCGTGCTCAAGGGCGAACTCTCCGAGGTCGTGGAGCTGCTCGCAGAGGTAGTTGCGGGTGTCCAGGGTGTGGGGTCTGCACGGAGTCTGGCTGTTGAAAGCCGGAACCATTATGACTCCCACCGAGCCGAGTTCACCTGCAGCGGCCACGATCTCGCGCATCGATTTGTCGAACGACGCCTTGACCGCCGGGTCTTCGGCCAGGATGAAGCCGTCGAATCCGGCGCAGATGGCAGAGACCTCGATGTCACGTCCGCTGAGGGCGTTACGGATCTCATTGACGCGGGCAGGAAGGTTCCGTCCGTTCGGCTCGAAACCACGCACCTCCAGGTCTTCCATGAAATCCAGCTGCTCGCCCAGATTCTTTCCCGGGGCGATTCCTTCCTGAAACGAGAGCTTCAGCTCAAGACGTGGCACGCACTTCTTCTTGTCCAATGCAGTGGCACATCCCGGCAGCATAGAGGCCGCGGCCAAGGCAGCTGATCCGATCGCCGCTGACGAAAGAAAATGTCTTCTGTTCATAATCAATTACTTTCCAGTTCCAGGGACCGGGACAGTGTACTTGCTCATGTCCATCTTGCCGAGCTCAAGCTTCTCCGGAAGGTAATCCAGAGCGGCGGCGCTGATCTCGTCCCAGGTGATGGTGTTGCCGGTGTAGGCCGACTCACGGCCCATAACGCCGCAGAGAGAAGAGACGCCACACTCTCCGGCCTCCACATGAGCCTCACCCTTACGGATGTGGTTCACCCAATCCACATGCTCAAGTACGTACGGATTGGTCTGCTTGTACTGAGCCTTCTCCGCCTCGAAGTCAAACTGCCAGAGGACATTGCCCTGAAGATCACGGATGGCGAAATCCGCCGAGCTCCAGTAGCCCTTCGTTCCGTGGACACATTCGCCGATGTTGGTCGAGCAACCGTCGATCTGACGCGACATACTGTGCAGATGTACGCCGTTCTCATATTCAAAGTCAATGCTGAAGTTGTCGTACTGGTCGCCGGTGACGCGGCGCTGACGGCTGCCGAAACCGGTCGCCTTGATAGGGTGCTTACCGATCATCCAGTTGAACACGTCGATGTTGTGGACATGCTGCTCGACGATGTGGTCGCCTGAGAGCCACTTCCAGTTGACCCAGTCACGGATCATCCACTCCATGTCGCTCCAGCCCTGCTGACGCTCCTTGTACCAAAGCATTCCCTGATTCCAATAGACGTTGCCGCCGGTGATCTCGCCGATCATTCCTTCCTGGATCTTCTTGAAAGACTCCACGTAAGGTCTCTGATGGTGGCGCTGGGTTCCTGTCACCACGCTAAGTCCCTTGGCCTCAGCCTGTTTCGCCGTCGCCATGATCAGACGATAGCCCTTGGCGTCCACAGCGATAGGCTTCTCAAGGAAGGAGTGAACCCCCTTCTCGGTAGCGTACTGGAAATGCGTCGGACGGAAGACCGGCGGAGTGGCGACAATCACCATGTCCACACCGGAATCAATGACCTGCTTGTAGGCATCGAAGCCTGTGAAGCAGTGATCTTCAGGAACTTCCTGATTCCATTTGGTCTTGAGGTTTTCGCGAAGGCCGGTCAGGCGATCAGCAAAGACATCACCCAAGGCCGTGACCTTGATTCCGTCTGCGGCATTCAGCAGATCCTCAACGGCTCCGCTTCCACGACCGCCGCAACCGATCACGCCGACCTTAAGTTCCTTTCCGTCGATGGCCTTGTCAGGAAGTTCAGGAACATAATACTCGCCCGGCTGTCTGAGGGGTGTCATCTTGCCGGATTTGTCACCACTTGCGCAGGCGGACAGCAGGACGCTGCCGCCTACCAGACCTACACCGATCTTGGCGCTTTTACCAAGAAAGGATCTTCTGTCCATTTTGTTGCTCATTTTATTGATAGTCTTTATGTTATTTAATTATAAAATTCCATCGGGAACATCGCACACAACTCTGAAACCGATACCCTTGATGTCAGAGTACCACCAGATGCTCTTCGGATTCTGCGGGTCAGTGCGGAGCCAGTCATCAGTCTTGGTGTGGGCTCTGGCGGCGCAGCGGACAAGCGAGGCGTCATCTGAATATGCCCCGCCGCGGACCACGAACTCATCGCCGCTCTCCGGACCCTTCGGATCAAGCGCGCCGTCGGCGATCCTTGAATATGCATCCGCGGCATACCGGTCGGAGCAATATTCCATCACGTTGCCCAGCATATTCTTAAGCCCGAACGGATTGGCCTTCACCTCGGAAGGTTCCTGTGTCTTGCCGAAACTGTCCTCCGAATAGACCACATAACTTGCGATCGAGGTGGTGTCAGCCCCGAAAAGCTTGTTCCAGAATGTTTCTTTTGAATATTTCTTCGGACTTCCCTCGAAGAAGTACGGGGTCTGGGTGCCGCCACGGGCCGCATATTCCCATTCCGCCTCGGTCGGGAGACGGTAGTTGCGTCCCGTCTTGAGCGAAAGCCACTGGCAGAAGGTTTCCGCCGCGTAGTGGGTCATCGTGATCGCCGGCCTCTCGCCCATTCCCCAGCCCTGGTCCGGGAATCCGAACGGAGGTGTCGGGCCGCTGACGGCATCCACATCCGGGCGGCTGTTGTTGGCGTAGATCTTCTCCGGCGGGGTTCTGCCCTCGGACATTGTCTCGTTGTAGAACGCCCAGAACTGATGCCAGGTCACCTCGACCTCGCCCATGAAGAACGGAGATATTCTTACTTTTTTCCGAGGCCCTTCGTCCGCCGCGCGGAACGGCTCGTTGTCCGGACTCCCGATCGTAAACTCGCCTCCCGGAACAGCGACCATCCTGATCGCGGCTGTCGTACCGGGAACCGTTTCCGTGAAGTTCGCGAATGAAGCCACCACAGCCACGCTGTCGTACTTTTCACCGCCTCCCGTGTCCATCACCTTGCCTTCCAGCCTCTTATGTTCGTAGCCCGGCATGTCGTGGCCAGTATTCAGATGGCAGCTGATGCACTGGAGATTCAGTTTCCTGGCGTTCTCCTCATAGTAGAGATGAGCAGTGATGCCGTCATCCGTGATTCCGGTCGGGAAAAGATTGACGTGACATTTCTCGCAGGATTCGTTGTAAACGATTTTTGATCCGTGCTCAAGGGTTCTTTTTGAGTCCCAATTGATTTCGTCCTTATCCTTGGTCATCTTGGCCCACAGATCCTTGGCTCCCATCCTGGCCTTGATCATGTAGTAGCGAAGGTAGCCGTTCTCTTTCGGAGGAAGATGGCAGGAGGCGCAATCCGTCACCACACCGCTCTCGCTGTTGTAGTGCTCGGACTTCTTCCAGTCCGCGTCAGCCTGCTCGTGGTAGTGGCAGCTCATGCAATACTCGTTGGTGGAAGTGCGGCTCATCGCCCCTCCGACCGCCAGCATGGCGCACACACCGATCGCCAGCCCACCAAGGCCAGCGAATATTATCACTTTCTTTCCGCCTCTCATAGTCGTTCCGAAACCTGTTAAAAACAAATCTTGTAAATTTACGCAAAACCTTTCAGACTGCAAATTTTTTTGACTTGTGTTCCTCGGGGATTTTCTTAACCCCCCGTCAGACAACGTTGCAACCTAACAACAGATGCGGACATTGACTGCCGCATTAAGCGTGATCACTTAGAAGCTGTTTTGAATTGTTTGAAATGTTCTTTGAGGTGAAAAATCTTCATTTTCTTCCCGCTTCTTCAGTCAGATAGCACCGCTATCTTCCTTGGAAGAAGCGGTCGAAACTGAAGTTTTTCACTCTCAAACCTTCAAACAAACAATTCAAAACAGCTTCTTAATTTACACGAATACGCAGAAACACAGGATTAGCATCCTCCGAACGATCCGGGAATAACTTTACAGCCTCACGTGGGAGCAGAGCACAATATAGGATGTTCCCCGACACATCATTCGGCCAGACATACACGGTCACTCCATTCACTTGCACCGGGAAGCCATAATTATCAGACTCTGAGGACAATTCCGACTTAAAGGCCAAACGCCCGCCCGTCAGGTTCCATATTTCCAGGAACATTTTCTTTCCATACCAGAATTTCGCGAAAAGCATGTCGCCGCAAATATAAAACGAGAGGGCGTCTATGTAGTCACTCAGATCATGGGAGGAAATGTTGGAATAATATTCATCCGGAATTTTCTTGTTTCCTTTGTCAAAGACAAGAAATGGAATATCCTTCTCCGCAGTGACATGATAGAGAGTGTCGGAAAATGTCGGAAGAAAATAGGACTGTCCGTTAAAACAATGGAACGACTGGAGATAAAACATTTGAGTGGGTACACCTTTGGATCCGAGCACAGACCTGCGGATAAGATTGTCTTCTGAATCATATATTTCAAAATCCTCATCCGCATTATATGGCTTGACATAGGCATAGCGGCCACCATCCATAGGGCAGAATGCCCCTCGGTCTCCAAATGTCTTCTCTTTGACCAAACGGCCATTCTCATCGTACCATATAGCCTTGCCGTCCAAAAGGCTTGTCACAACATACCACTTGTTATCCGGATCGTAGCGGCAATCATTCACACCCAAATACTCACCGGGTCCCCTGCCGACTCTCGACATGTTCAGAAGAATATTACCTTGCCCGACACCAACTCTCATGATTCTTTCACCATCGTACACTCCGACACTTTCATCATCGATGTCAAAGAAATAAGTCCTGCTCAAGTAGCAACCCTCGGCGGATTCAATTCTGGTGACATCCACGACTTTAAGCACCGCTGGATCCATCTGCTGATTCTCCTTGTCAACCGAAGCGCCCAATGGAATGGTGACAACCTCGTCATTTCTACTGTTTTGAGAACATGACAACAATAAAAAGCATGTGGCAAGCCACAAAATACAACGGCCAGTATTACTCATGATTTGGATACTTTATTAAATACTTTATTAATCTTCCCTGAATCCTTGTCAGATTAATGGATAAATGTTATCAACATATCTCCATAGTAATGTGTAAAAAATTAGTTGCATCAGTTGACCGGTTTGACAAGGTAGTTCCAC
>ERZ780012.367-NODE-367-length-17696-cov-7.32906_pt1 | contig 17696 bp, 17 predicted proteins | sample MGYA00511869_ERZ780012 | MGnify/ENA primary metagenome ERZ780012 (study PRJEB29588, sample SAMEA2161608) | human gut metagenome | biome: human gut; feature: human-associated habitat; material: faeces | place: Denmark | collected 2008/2010 ... | reverse complement strand
TGCCCTCCGGGCACCGCCGTCCTTTCTGGTTCTCTTTTGGTGCCAAAAGAGAACAATCCCCGCCCGGCTGCAGCGCATCGAAATCGCCGTGCCCTTGCCGCGCTGAACACGCGGCATTTGCTTCGCAAACCGGTCTGCGGCTTAAAAGCCCCACTGGGGCTTTCATGCCTTCCGGGCACCGCCGTCCTTTCTGGTTCTCTTTTGGTGCCAAAAGAGAACAATCCCCGCCCGGCTGCAGCGCATCGAAATCGCCGTGCCCTTGCCGCGCTAAACACGCGGCATTTGCTTCGCAAACCGGTCTGCGGCTTAAAAGCCCCACTGGGGCTTTCATGCCTTCCGGGCACCGCCGTCCTTTCTGGTTCTCTTTTGTCCGTCAAAAGAGAACATCCTCTCAGCAAACCACTCTCCCCAGCTGCTCCTCCACCGCCTGCCGGACCTGCGCGGCCTGCAGGCCGTAGACCAGCTGCACCTCGCAGCCGTTCAGCACCACGCCGCTGCAGGGCAGCTCATGCAGAGCCTGCGCGTCCACAAAGGCCGCTTCCTGCACCGTGATGCGCAGGCGGGTGAAGCAGTTGTCCACCGTGCGGATGTTCCCCCGCCCGCCGAGGGCGGCAATGAGCTTTTCGATGTCTGCTGCAGTCAGCGGCGCTTCCGGCCGGGCGGGCTCCTCCGGGCGGCGTCCCGGGGTGGGCAGGTCCAGCCAGCGGATGAGGGCCGTGAACACCACGAAATAGACCGCGATCTCCGCAAGGCCCAGCAGGTACAGCACCGGGTAGTTCGTCCGGGCCGTGCCGGCCGAAAGGTTCATCAGCAGCGAACCCAGCAGGTTCGAAGTGAAGGCCGTAATGTGGCACAGGTGCAGCAGCACGATGAAGGTGCCCGAGATGACCGCATGGGCCAGCCAGAGCACCGGTGCCGAGAAGCAGAACAGGAAATCCAGCGGTTCGGTGATGGACGCCAGCGACGCCGTGAAGGCCAGCGGCAGCAGCTGGGCAGCGGTCTTTTTGCGGTTCTCCCGCCGGGCGCAGAAGATGAACGCCGCCGTGATGCCAAAGTAGCCGAAGGTCTTGGTGAAGCCGGTGTACATCCAGACGATGCCCTCCGAGAAGGGCAGGCCGAGGTTATATTCAGTCATCATGACCACATAGGCCCCGACGTAGGTGACGCTGTCCGCCGCCAGCTGCCCGCCCAATCGTGAGAACTGGAACGGCATGTACACCAAGTGGTGCAATCCCGTGGGGATGAGCAGCCGTTCCAGAAAGCCGTAGAGGAACAGCCCCACATTGCCGGAGGACGCGATGAAGCCAGTAAGCGCCGTGATGCCCTGCTGCACCGGCGGCCAGACGAAGCAGGCCGCAAAGCCCAGGGCTGCCGCCAGCGCCGCCGCACAGGTGAAGGACCAGCGCGTGCCGGAAAAGATGCCGGGCAGGATGCCTTTGTGGGTGACATCGCAGGTGCGGTTGAAGATGCCGCCCACCGCAAGGCCCAGCAAAATGCCGCCGAACACACCGGTGTCCACGGTCTGGATGCCCAGCACGGTGGTCTGGCCCGAACTGTACAGTCCGGTGAGGGCGTCCGGCTGGGCCAGCTGCCCCAGCGCGGTCAGGGTGACGTTGCCCGCCGTGAGGTAGATCAGATAGCACATCAGGGCGATGAGCCCGGCCTGGTGCTTTTCCTGCTTAGCCAGCGCCGCCGCAATGCCGACGCAGAACAGCACGCTGAGGTTCGAGATGACCGCCGTCAGGCATTTGTAGATGAGCTGGCCCAGCAGCTGCACCAGCGGCCAGCGGAGAAACGGCAGCACTCCGGCCAGCGGCGTACTGGTGAGCAGGGCACCCGCCACCAGCAGCAGCCCCGCCGCCGAAAGATAGGAAAGCGGGGCCAGCATCGCCTTGGAAAAGCGCTCCAGCGCCTGGATGAGCCTGTTTTTCATACGCTGCGTCTCTCCTTCCCGGTCTCTCCGGCTTTTCCGGCCCGTGCGGCAGACGGGGGACCTATCTGTAGTCAACCGCCAACCGCGAAAAATGTCAAGGCCGCAAACTGCACAAAAAGCGCTTTCTTCTTTCGGCAAAGCCGCTGCGGCGGGTTGAAATTCGTCCCTCCCGCGCTGATTGACAACCGCCGGTGCAGAACGTATACTTAGGGTGTATCGTTTTGAGACGCTGCCGCCGCTTTCCGGCCGCAGTTCTTCAAGGAGGACACCGCTATGAAATTGAAATATACACGCATCCTTTCGCTGGTGCTGTGCGCGGCCATTGCCTGCAGCGCCCTCGTCGGCTGCGGCCGCTCTGCCGCCAGCTCCGGCTCAGAGCCTTCCAGTTCGGCCACTGCGTCCAGCAGCGCGGCAGCTTCCGGCGAGGCTTTGCCGGACTCCACCGTGCAGGCCAACACGTCCGGCCTGAACCCCGGCGACTTTGACGAAAACTCCATCTTCTCTATCACCGGCACATCCGCTGCCTTTGCGCCCTGCCTGGGCTGGGGGCCGGGCGTGTCCGGTTGCTCGCTGAAATCGGTCATCGCGGCGGCTTCCCTGCTGCAGTGGGCCGAGGAAGCACGGCTTTCCTCCCGCACGCCGGAAGCCATCCAGGACGCCTTCTATGAATGGTACGATGGCCTGGACGCCGACGAGCAGGAGAGCTTTGCCGAGGCCTGGACCATGATCGAGCCGGACGCGCTGGCCCTGCTGAGCGATAAAGAGAGCATGAGCGGCCGCATTGAGGACGCCGGCCTGGCTGCCAGCACCCTGCCCGGCTGCACCCTGAAAAACTGGCAGGCCCTGCAGAGCGTGCTGGACGACTGCGTACCCGCCGTGGAGCTGTAATGCTGCAGAAACCTGCCCAAACGATCACAAAGCCGGAACGACCGCAGTCGTTCCGGCTTTGCTGTTTTCACGGGAAAGAGGATCAGACTTTCTTCAGCACATACTGCCGGGTGCCCATGCCGATCTTTTCGGCCTGCTCCAGCGTGGCCTTCCACTCGATGTTGGGGTTGGAATCCTTGAAGTTGTCGTGGTGGCAGTTCCAGCCGGGCTTTGCAAGGTTCTGGCCCAGCTGGCTGTTCGGCAGCGGCTGTGCATTCAGGCAGGCATCCACACAGGCCTGATCCAGCGCCACCGGGTCAAAGGACGCGAACATGCCGATATCCGGCAGGATGGGAGCATCGTTCTCGCCGTGGCAGTCGCAGTTGGGGCTGATGTCCTGCACCAGAGAAATATGGAAGCAGGGACGGCCGGCGCATACGGCAGCCGCGTACTCGGCCATCTTGCGGTCCAGCATCTCATTGGCGCTGTCGCACTGGGAATAGATGGCGTCAAAGTTGCAGGCACCGATGCAGCGGCCGCAGCCCTTGCACTTGTTCTGGTCGATGACGGCCTTGTTGTTCTCGTTGTAGGAGATGGCGTCCGAGCCGCACTCCTTGGCGCAGCGGTGGCAGCCGCGGCACAGGCTCTGCTGCACCTCCGGGTGTCCGGCGGCGTGCTGTATCATCTTGCCCGCGCGGGAGCCGCAGCCCATGCCGATGTTCTTGATGGCACCGCCGAAACCGGTGGCCTCGTGGCCCTTGAAGTGGGTCAGGCTGATGAAGACATCGGCGTCCATGATGGCACGGCCGATCTTGGCGGTCTTGCAGTATTCACCGTTCGGCACCGGCACTTCCACTTCGTCGGTGCCGCGCAGGCCGTCGGCGATGAGCACCTGGCAGCCGGTGGTCATGGGCCAGAAGCCGTTGAGCTGGGCACACTCCAGATGCTCCAGCGCATTCTTGCGGCTGCCCGGGTACAGGGTGTTGCAGTCGGTCAGGAACGGCAGGCCGCCCTGTTCTTTGCACAGGTCGGCCACCACCTTGGCGTAGTTGGGGCGCAGGAATGCCAGATTGCCCAGCTCACCGAAATGCATCTTGATGGCTACGAATTTGCCGTCCATGTCGATGTCCTTGATGCCGGCAGCGATGCACACGCGGCGCAGCTTGTCCAGCAGGCTGGTGCCCACAGGACAGCGGAAATCTGTATAATAGACCTTGGATGCTTCCATAGCAGTTTCCTCCATTTTGTTGCGCGGCACGCTGCCGCATACTCTCTTTTTCCAGTATAGCACAACTTTTTCCAAAGAAAAAGAGCAGCGTAAAAGCGGCGGGTATCGTTTTTTGCCGTTTGCCTTTACGGCCTTTTCCCGTGAAAAACAACTCCGAAACGACCGCAGTCGTTTCGGAGTTGCAAACTATAAAAATACTAGAGCAAAGCGGCAAGCATTTAAAATCAGACGATCGCGGTAACTGCCGCCACCGCCAGCACGATGATGCCCAGCACGATGCGGTAGGCACCGAAGAACTTGAAGTCGTGGCGCTTGACGTAATCCATCAGGAAGCGGATGACCGCAAGGCTCACGCCGAAAGCCACCACGCAGCCCACCACCAGCACGGCGATCTCGGTGCCGGTCATGACCGAACCGCCCAGTACGAACTTGACCACCTTGAGCAGCGAAGCACCCGCCATGACCGGGATGGCCAGATAGAAGGTGAACTCGGCCACGCAGGCACGGGACAGGCCCAGCAGCAGGCCGCCCACGATGGTTGCACCAGAACGGGATGTGCCGGGGATGATGGCCAGACACTGCCACAGGCCGATGATGAAGGCATCGCGGTAGGTGATCTGGTCAAGGCGCGTCACCTTGGGCGCGGTGCGGCGGTTCTCCACCACAAAGAACAGCACGCCATAGAGGATAAGCATGGCGGCCACGGTGATGTAATTATAAAAATGGTCTTCCATCCAGTTGTCCAGCGGGCTGATGATCAGCACCGGGATGGTGGCGGCCACCACCTTGAACCACAGGTTCCAGACGCTGGGCTTGGAGATGACCCGGCCCTGCTTCAGGCCAAAGGGCCACAGCTTGCCCCAGAACAGCACCACCACGGCCATGATGGCACCCAGCTGGATGACCACGCGGAACATGGACATAAACTCCTCGCTGGCGTGGAACTTGACCACCTGCTCCAGCAAAATCATATGGCCGGTGGAAGAAATGGGCAGCCATTCGGTGATGCCCTCCACGATGCCCATCAGGATCGCTTTGATGATCTCAAAAAACGTAAGTACCCCTCCCATCGCGCAGTGCGCGTGATCACATGTTTTTCCCAGTATACCATACTATGCGGCGGTTCGCACGCAGAATGCGAAAATTTTGCGGCGGAAAGCTTTCTGCCCCGCAGGCTGTAACTGGGCCGTGAAATGTGTTATACTGATGGCAAAGACCCTTCACCCCTTATTTTACGCGAAACGTAAAACAGAGTTTAAACCCGGTTTATCATTTTTTACAATGAGGTGAGCTTTCATGAACATTCTGGTTATCGGCTGCGATCAGGTCGGCGCATCCCTCATCCGCGATCTGGAGCACATCGGCCACGACATCTCGCTGGTGGAAAAGGACCCCGAGCAGCTCAAGCGGCTGGACGCCTTCGACGATTACTGCTTCGGCGGAACCGCCCTGGTGGGCGACCCCACCGACCCCGACGTGCTGCGCCGGGCCGGCGTGGAGAACTGCGACGCCGTGGCCGCCGTGAGCCAGGACGACTCGGTGAACCTGATGGCGGCGCAGATCGCAAAGAGTATCTTCCGCCGGGAGAAGGTCATCTGCCGCGTGTCCGACCCGCACCTGCAGGTGCTGTACCACAAAGCCTATGAGATCGAGACCATCTGCCCCACCGTGCTCACCGAGCAGTCGGTGTTCCGTGCGCTGGCAAAGTGAAAACAGGGCGGTTTTTCCATTCCACTCTGTAGAATGAGGTAATGATATGAAAGTTTGTATTGCAGGCGGCGGCAAAGTGGGCATGTATCTGGCCCAGAGCCTTCTGGCCCACCGCCACAAGGTGACCATCATCGAGCCGCAGGAGATGCTTTGCCGCTCGCTGGCGGACTCGCTGGACATCCCGGTGATCTGCGGGGACGCCGTCAGCTTTGACACCATGCGCACCGCCGACGTTGCCAGCTGCGACGCCTTTGTGGCGGTGACCGGAGCGGACGAGGACAATCTGGTGGCCTGCCAGATCGCCAAGCGGGAATTCGGCGTGGACCGCACCGTGGCCCGGGCCTCCAACCCCAAGAACCGCGAGCTGCTGCACACCCTCGGCGTGGACACCGTGGTGTGCGGCACCGACAACCTGAGCCACATCCTCGAGCGGGAGATCGAGACGGATACCATCCGCCAGCTGCTCTCGCTGGGCGGCGGCACGGCCAGCCTGAACGAGATCCTGCTGCCGGAGAACTTCCAGTTTGCAGGGCAGGCCGTCAAGGATATCCCCATGCCGGGCAATGCCATTCTGGTGTGCATCACCCGCGATGCGGAGTTCATCATCCCCCACGGCAATACCACCCTGCTGCCCTGGGACCGCATCCTCTGCCTGACCCAGGACGACACCCTGCACCTGCTGATGGATGCCTGGGGCCTTTCCGGCAAATGACCGAAGGGGATCTGCTGCGCACCGCGCTGGTCATCCCGCCCCGGGGCCGGGCCGTGCTCTGCGTTTGGGCCGGTGTGCCAGGCCTTGTCTGCGCGCCTTTTGTGTTCTGGCAGAGCATCGCCGCCGGGTGCGTGTTCTGCGCGGTGTGGACGGCGCTGGTGTTTGAAGTGTGGGTGCGCAGCTGCAGCTTTGCGGCATGGCTCACCCCCAAGGACCTCGTGATGCAGGCCGGTGTTGCCGTCCCCGCAGCGCGTCAGCTGCCCCGGCAGGCCGTCACCGGCCTGTTTGCGCTGCGCACCCCGCTGTTGTGGCTGGCGGGCTGCAGCGTGCTGGTGGTGCGCTGCCCGGGCGCACAGCTCATCCTGCCCGGCGTCCCGGCCCGGCAGGCACAGGCGCTGGCCGCCGCCCTGACGGAGGATGCACCATGACCACCGCCGAACGGGGCTTTCACCCCTTTGCCGTGCTGCACGTGCTGCGCAAGACCATCCTGCTGTACCTCATCCCGCTGGTGCAGGTGCTGTTCGAACGCAACTGGGAAGCCCTGTGGACCGCCCTTGTGCAGGACGCAGTGCTGTTCACCGTGCTGGCACTGGTGAGCGCCGCCGCGCTCCACGCCAGTCGCTGGCAGGTGGATGCACAGGGAACGTTGACCATCCGCTGGCGGCTGGGTGTGCGGCTGGCCGGCAGCCTGGGGGCCGGCCAGCTGGCAGCGCTGACCATTGAGCGGCCGCTGCTCTACCGGCTGGCCGATGCCAGCAAGGTGGTGCTGTACCCCGCCGGGCAAAAGCGCACCCTGACCTTGATGCTGACCCGGAAGGATGCCCAGTGGCTGGCCGACCGGATGATGCCGGTGGAGGACGCGGTGGCCCACACGCCCCACGGCGGCGAAAAGCTGGCCTTTGCGGTGCTGGGTGCCAACAGCCTTTCCACGCTGGCGCTGCTGGTGCTGGCCCTGCGCCAGAGCGAACCCTACGCACCGGACGCCCAGACCGCCGCCTTCGCTCACCTGAACCGGCTGGCGGCATGGGCTGCACGCTGGCTGCCCATGGGCACGGCCTGGCTGCTGGTGCTGGGCGGGGTGCTGTTCTGTGCCAGTCTGGCCCGCAGCGCCGCGCAGGCGGCCCACTACACCGTGTGGCGCACCGACACCCAGCTGGGCAGCCGGGGCGGCCTTGTGCGCCGGTACGAGCTGCGCATCCGGCTCCGGCATCTGAGCTTTGCCGATGTGCGCCGCTCCCCGGCCACCTGGGCGCTGCACTACAGCCCCGTATACGTCACGGCCAGCCGCTGCCAGCCGGAAGTGCCGCTGCTGGTCTGGCGGGAGGACGGGCCGTTTTTGCAGGAGCTTTTGCCCGGCTTTGCCCTGCCGCCGGATGAGCCGGTGAATACTCATAACCGCAGCAAGCTGTTCTTTCTGCCGGCGGGCATCCCCTGCGGGCTGTTTTTACTGCTGACGGCAGTGTCCCGCTACACCCTGCCCGGGCTCACCGTGCCGCTGCTGGTGCTGACCGGGGCGGCAGGCGTGTTCCTGCTGGGCGCATGGGCGGGCTACCGCCGCGAGGGCGTGTGGCAGAAGGACGGGCGCATCCTTCTGCGCATCCAGCACGGCTTCCATCTGCACAACATCTGTGTCTTCTGCCCGACGCCCGCCCTGACGGCCCTGCAGTCGCCCTGGGCGGCGGCGGTGCGCCGCACGAACCTGACCCTCATCTTCCCGGGCGGCATCCGTCGGAAGGTTCGCAGCGTACGGTGCGAGGACATCTCATTTATGGATCTTTAAGGAGTCTTTTTCTGTGATCAAAACCATCTTATTCGATCTGGACGGCACCCTGCTGAACACCATCGACGATCTGGCCGACGCGGGCAACTGGGTGTGCACACAGCACGGCTGGCCCACCTTTACGGTGGAGCAGTTCAAGCACATGGTGGGCAACGGCATCCCGAAGCTGGTGGAACGCTTTTCCCCGGAAAATGCCCGCACACCGGAACAACTGGCGGCCACGCTGGCCGAGTTCACGGCCCGGTACGACGCCCACAAAGAAGATAAGACTGCCCCCTACCCGGGCATCCCGGAGCTGCTGGACCAGCTGCAGGCGGCGGGCATCCAGTGTGCGGTGTTTTCCAACAAGGCCGACCCGCTGTGCGGGAAGATCATCGCGCATTACTTTGGCACCGGACGCTTTGCCGCCGTGCGCGGCAGCCGCCCGGGCGTGCCCACCAAACCGGACCCGGCCGGGCTGTATGCGCTGATGGACGAGATCGGTGCCGACCGCGCCGCGACCCTGTTCGTGGGCGACAGCGACGTGGATATTCTCACCGGGCACAATGCCGGTCTGCCCGCCATGGGGGCCCTGTGGGGCTTCCGGGGCCGCGCAGAGCTGACCGCCGCCGGGGCCGACGCTCTGGCCGCCGTGCCGGAGGATATTTTCACCTACATCCGGAAGGGTTGACGATTTAGAATTGTCTCCGCTTCGCTCTGACAATATCAGCGGAAAAATCATTTTTGATATTGCAAATCCGGAATGACTGAGGTCATTCCGGATTTGCTTTTTCACGGAAGGGGTCGTGGCGGGAAACAATGCGCAAAAAGGGAGCTGCCCCTCGGGGCAGCTCCCTTTTGTGTTCTTTGGTGTACCCTTGCTTATCAGCCCAGAGTGACATCCTGGATCTTGGAGGATGCGAACTCGAAAGGCCACACGGTCTTCCACTCCTGATCCTGCACCTGTGCGATAGCAACAGAAGCGTAGGTGTTGTCGCGGTAGTGCTTCACGCCGCCGATCTCGTACTTGGGGGTGAACTCGATCTTGGAGTACGGCAGAACGATCTTGCGGCCGCCCTCGAAGGCACCATCAATGGACAGAGCAGCCAGAGCGTCACGCACAGCAGCACCGTCGGTGGAGCCAGCCTTCTCAATGGCAGTCTTGAACAGCCACACAACGGTGTAGGACTCAGCAGAGTGGCCGTTCATGTTGACGTTGTAGACCTTCTTGAAGTCCTCGTTGATCTCGACACCGTTGGTCAGGTCGGGGTTGAACTCGACAACAGAAGCCACGCCGTTTGCGGATGCGCCCAGGTTCGGGATGAAGGAAGGATCGGTGAAGCCGTTTGCCTTTGCAACGATCATCTTGGGCTTGTAGTTCTGCTCCTTCAGGGTCTGGACGAACAGGGTAGCGTCGCCGATGTAGGAGTCGCACAGGATGGCGTCGGGGTCAGCCTGCTTCAGGGCCAGCACCTGAGAGGACAGGTCGGTGGCGTTGGAGCTGTAGTCCACTTCAGCCACAACATCCAGACCGTAGTCGGATGCAAACAGGTTGACGCAGCGGATCAGCTCCTGGCCGATAGCTGCCTTATCGGTGAAGATGGCAACCTTCTTGATCTCGTTGCCGGTCTGCTCCTTGGAGTCCTGCAGATACTTCAGCATATCTTCGACGTAGACGGAGTTCAGCGGGCACAGACGGAAGAAGTAGTCGTAGTCCTTGTGGTCCTCGTCGGTCAGACGGTCCAGGGTGGAGATAGCGGTGATAGGTTTTGACTGCTTTTCTGGTATCCATCTTATCGCCTCCTCAGAATCATGACCTGACGCACGACCAGAATGACGATGAAGGTGACGAACACGATCATGTCACTGTAGGACGGGCTGATGAACAATGCACTCATCTGCTCCAGCAGGCCCAGGAAGATGCCGACAAAGAATGCGCCGGGGATGGAGCCCAGACCGAACATGAGCACTGCGACGATGGGAAGCGCTACGTAGGGGTCCACACCAAAGTAGGTATACAGAACATAGGTGATGTACATGCCCACCATCAGCATTTCGCCGTGGCAGAAGTTGACAATGTTCATAACGCCAAAGATGATGTTCTGTCCCATACCCATCAGGGAGTAGAAACCGCCCAGCAGGATCCCGTTGACCAGTGCTTGCAAAAATACTTCCATTGACATCCTCCCGTTCTAAGCAGCAGCTGTATCGGGAGAAAGCCTGTTGCCGCTTCTTCCGCAGAAAAGACCGGCGTTACCGTCCCCTTTGACAGCCAATACTTGTGATTTGGGCATGGTCAGGGAGGCAAAATACCCTTTCCTACCCATTTTAATTGAACAGTTTTTATTGTAACGTAAATTTTACAAACAATACACATTCTTTAGAAATTTGAGCATTATTTTTAGATATATTTTTGCCTTTGACGAAACTGTTTCGGATCAGAACGGTTTGGAAGGAATAAAAAAACACCTGTCTGGAAGGTTTCAGACAGGTGAAAAAATAAATATAAGAAGATTCCCATACGGGTCAAATAAAAAACGCCTTTGTGCAAAAGCACAAAGGCGTTTTTATGACCCGTACGGGAATCGAACCCATGTTACAGCCGTGAAAGGGCCGTGTCTTAACCGCTTGACCAACGGGCCTTAGAAATACAGAGCTTCGCTAAAACCTCCGACTTTCATCGTCCACTACTGCGGACGACCGTCCCCCATAACCTTAGCGAAACTCTGTAAAAGTGGTAGCGGTAACTGGATTTGAACCGGTGACACTTCGGGTATGAACCGAATGCTCTAGCCAACTGAGCTATACCGCCACATATTATTGCCGCACTTGAACGGTGCTTTATTATTATACCCACAGATGCCCCTTTTGTCAACACATATTTTTAAAAAATTCGCATTTTTTCAGCTCGGCCAAAATACAAACGCATCTACGCAAAAATCCCGCTCTCTGCGCACACAGAAAGCGGGATTTTTAACCAGTTATTCAGCCTTTGTGGAAAAGTCGGGCGTTTCTCAGCCCTTCTTGTGGGTGGGCACCATGACCTTCAGGCCGCCCATATACGGCTGCAGCACTTCGGGGATGGTGACGGTGCCGTCGGCCTGCAGATGGTTCTCCAGGAAGGCGATCAGCATACGCGGAGGTGCCACGCAGGTGTTGTTCAGGGTGTGGGCCAGGTAGCTCTTGCCGTCCTTGCCCTTCACGCGGATGTGCAGGCGGCGTGCCTGTGCATCGCCCAGATTGGAGCAGGAGCAGACCTCGAAGTACTTCTGCTGGCGGGGGCTCCAGGCCTCGATATCGCAGCTCTTGACCTTCAGGTCGGCCAGGTCGCCGGAGCAGCAGTTCAGCTGGCGCACGGGGATCTCCATGCTGCGGAACAGCTCGACGGAGTTCTTCCACAGCTTCTCGTACCAGTCGGCGCTCTCCTCGGGGCGGCAGACCACGATCATCTCCTGCTTCTCGAACTGGTGGATGCGGTAGATGCCGCGCTCCTCGATGCCGTGGGCACCCTTCTCCTTGCGGAAGCAGGGGCTGTAAGAGGTCAGGGTCAGGGGCAGAGTGGCCTCGTCCAGAGTCTGGTCGATAAAGCGGCCGATCATGGTGTGCTCACTGGTGCCGATCAGGTACAGGTCTTCACCCTCGATCTTGTACATCATGGCGTCCATCTCGGGGAAGGACATAACGCCCTTCACCACGTCGCCGTGCATCATGAAGGGCGGGATCACGTAGGTGAAGCCCTTGTTGATCATAAAGTCGCGGGCGTAGGCCAGCACTGCTTCGTGCAGGCGGGCGATGTTGCCCAGCAGGTAGTAGAAGCCGTTGCCGGCCACGCGGCCTGCAGCGTCCATGTCGATGCCGTCAAAGCTCTCCATGATCTCGGTGTGGTACGGGATGGGGAAATCGGGCACGACCGGCTCGCCGAAGCGCTGTGCTTCCACGTTATAGGTATCGTCCGGGCCGATGGGCACGCTGGGGTCGATCATCTGGGGGATGGTGTACATGATCTCCTGAATGCGGGCAGCCAGAGCTTCTTCTTCCTTCTCCAGCTCGGCCATCTTGTCAGCGTCGGCCTTGACGGCGGCGTTGTTGGCGTCGATCTGGGCCTGCAGCTCTGCCTTCTTGGCCTCGTCGTCGCACTTCTTCAGCTGGCCGAACAGCGGGCCGTTGGCCTTGCTCAGCTTGTTGCGTGCAGCCTTGAGGGACTCCACTTCTTTCAGGCATGCGCGGTACTTGGCATCCTTCTCGATGACCTCGTCCACCAGCGGGAGCTTCGCATCCTGAAATTTCTTCTTGATGTTTTCCTTGACAGCGTCCGGGTTCTCGCGGACAAATTTGATATCAAGCATGATTGACTCTCCTTGCTCTATTTCGGTTCGCACAGAGAAGCGGTCTCCCCTGTGCCGTTCAAAGGCGGTCGCCCGCCTTGGATCGCGTGATTTTGGCTTCCCCTACGGGGGAAGTTGTCACCGAAGGTGACTGATGAGGGGAAGTCCCCTCAAGAAGCATTTTACTGTTCCAGCTGATACTGCCCCAGCAGGTTGGCGAAGGCCCGCAGCTGTTCATCCGAGTAGAAGTGGACGGTCAGCTTGCCTTTGCCGCCGTGGTAGGCCACATTGACTTCGCTGCCCAGCGCCTGCTTGAGGCTTTCTTCCACCTCCACCGGCAGGGTGCCGCGGGGCTCGGGCTCTTTGGGCTCCTTTGCGGGCTTTGCCAGCTTCTTGCAAAGGGCCTCGGCCTGCCGGACGTTCAGCTGGTTGTCCGCAATGATCTGCGCGGCCTGCTCCTGCAGCTCCGGCGTGGGCAGACCCAGGATCACCTTGGCATGGCCGATGTTGATAAAACCGCTTTTCAGCAGTTCCAGCACGTTTTCCGGCAGATTGAGCAGGCGCAGGCTGTTGGCCAGTGCGCTGCGGCTCTTGCCCAGCTTTTGTGCCGCCTGCTCCTGGGTCAGGCTGCAGCGGGTCATCAGCTCCCGGATGCCGGCGGCTTCTTCCACCGGGTCCAGATCTTCGCGCTGCAGGTTCTCCACCAATGCCAGCTCCATGGCCTGCTCGTCGGTGACATCCTTCACCACCACGGGCACTTCGTTCAGGCCCGCCATGCGGCAGGCACGCCACCGGCGCTCGCCGGCCACGATGCTGTAGCCGCCCCGGGGCTGGGGCCGCACCGCGATGGGCTGCAGCAGGCCGTGCTCGGCGATGCTGGCCGCCAGCTCGCCCAGCGCCTGCTGGTCGAAGGTCTTGCGCGGCTGGTCCGGGTCCGGTTCGATCTCGCGCAGGGGCAGGGTCTCCACCTTTGCGTCGGACTCGAAGATGGGCGAAGCATCTTCAAACAGACTTTCCAGCCCCCGCCCGAGTCCTCCTTTTCCTCTTGCCATTTCTGTTCCCCCTGTGCTTTAGTCTTCCAGAGCATTTTTCGCCAGCTCTGCGGCGGGGGCACTGCGGCCACGGGTCTTTTTCGGCTCGTGGGGACGATTGCGCTTGACGAACTCGATCGCCAGATCCATGTACGCTTCGCTGCCCTTGCCCTTCGGCTCATAGAAGTTGATGGGCTGGCCGTAGCTGGGCGCTTCCGAGATGCGGATGGAGCGCGGGATGGTGGTCTGATACACCTTGTTCCCGAAGTATTTCTGCACCTGTTCCACCACCTGAATGGTCAGGTTGTAGCGCAGCGAGAACATGGTGAACACCACACCCTCGATGTCGAGATAGGGGTTATACTTCTTGCGGATGGTCTTCAGAGTGCTGATGAGCTCCGAAAGACCTTCCAGCGCGTAATACTCGCACTGCACCGGGATGAGCACACTGTCGCAGGCGGTCAGGCCGTTCAGGGTGAGCAGGTCCAGGCTGGGCGGGCAGTCGATGAAGATGAAGTCATAATCCTTCTGCACCTCGGCCAGTGCCTTGCGCAGACGGCCTTCGCGGCTGGGCAGGTCGATCATTTCCAGGCTGGCACCGGCCAGACGGGTGTTGGAGCCGATGACATCGGTGCGGTACTCGGTGTGCCGGATGGCCTGTGCCGCCGATGCCCGGCCGATGAGCACCTCGTAGGTGCCGTACTCCACACTGCGCTTCGGGATGCCGTAACCGGTGGTGGTGTTGCCCTGCGGGTCCAGATCGACGATCAGCACTTTTTTGCCCAGTGCCGCCACGCAGGACGAAAGGTTGACGGCGGTGGTGGTCTTACCAACGCCGCCTTTCTGGTTTGCAACTGCTATGATTTTTGCCACGCACGTTTCTTCCTTCCGGGAAAAAGAGTTGTTCCACATGGAACATTCGCAGTCATGCCCGCCGTTTTCCCTGCCGGACGGACACCTCATTTGTTAGTATAGCACATCCAGAATCTTTTTTGAACCGCTTTCAAGCGTTTTTGTGCGGTTTTTTCGGGGTTTTGTGATTTTAAAACCACAAAAACCGGATTTAAAATGCCCTCCGCTTCGCTCTGGGCAATATTTAGCGGAAAAATTATTTTTATTTTGCGTCTGTCGCGGCCTGCGGGAGAACGAACCCTCTCAGGCGCTTCGCGCCAGCTCTCCCGAAGGGAGAGCCAAGACCGTGGAGGGAACGCTTCTTGCCTCTCCCTTTGAAAGACTTCCCCCGGTCGGGGGAAGATGTCGCGCAGCGACAAAAAGGGGACAAGGTGTCACCGAAGGTGACGGAGAGGGCGCACCCGCTCCCCTGCGGGGAGCTGCCGCCGCAGCGGCTGAGGGGCCTATCAATCGGAGAAGCGAGAAAAAAGTGCAACGGCGACGACCGCCGCCAGCGGCGGATACAGGGAGGAGCTGTTGGGGCAGCGGCCTGCAGGATGCGAGTGCCGCCCAAGGCACGAAGCAGACGCAGGGGGCCGCAACCCGTCGGCTCCAGCGCGTCGAAATCGCTGTGCCCTTGCCGCGCTGAACACGCGGCATTTGCTTCGCAAACCGGTCTGCGGCTTAAAAGCCCCACTGGGGCTTTCATGCCCTCCGGGCACCGCCGTCCTTTCTGGTTCTCTTTTGGTGCCAAAAGAGAACATCCCCGCCCGGCGAAACTCTTTCACAAAAAACGTCCCCTGTTCCACATGGAACAATTACCGTTCGGCCGCCGCCGTCGGGATGCGCACCGTATATTCAATGTACCCGTCCTTCTCCTCCCGGTGGGCGGTGGCAGGCACGCCGTTGTCGGTCATCAGGCGGATGGCGTGGTCAATGGTGTTCACAAAGATGCGCACATCCTTCACCATGGAGATGCGGTGTCCGCCCTTGCCGGTGCTGTTCAGCAGCTGCTCGATGTACAGGTCGGTCTGGCGGGCGTTCAGGCGGCGCTTGGCGATGGTGATGAGCGCTTCGCTGCGGCGGTTCTCCGGCAGGCGCAGCACCGCGCGGGCGTGGCGCTCGGTGAGGTTGTTGTCCAGCACGAACTGCCGCTGGTCGGCGTTCAGCTGCAAAAGCCGCAGCTTGTTGGCAAAGGTTGGCTGTGCCATGCCCAGCCGCTTGGCCGCTTCGGCCTGGGTGCAGTCCCACAGCACCATCACGTCCTTCAGCCCCTGCGCCTGCTCGAAGGGGTTCAGGTCGGCACGCTGGAGGTTCTCCAAAAGCCCCAGCGCGGCGGTCTGCTCGTCGGCGTAGGTGCACAGGATGGCCGGGATGGTGGTCATCTTGGCCAAACGGCAGGCCCGCAGCCGCCGCTCCCCTGCCACCAGCTCGTAGCCGCCGTCCGACATCTTTCGCACCGAGATGGGCTGTAACAGACCGTTCTCCCGGATGCTCACGGCCAGCGCGGCCAGCTCCTGCTCGTCGAACTCTTTCCGGGCCTGAAACGGCGAGGGCCGGATCTGGTCGATGGGCAGGGAATAAATTTTGCCTGCCTGTTTTCTGCGTTCAAACATGGATACACTCCCCTTTCACACAATGCATGGGTTTTGTTTTCCACATTTTCCCGGGAAAGTGTGGAAAATCTCGCGTTCTGGGCCCAGTGTACCACACAACAAAAGACCCTGCCAGACAATTCGTTCGGCAGGGTCTTGCAAATTCTTCGCGTTGCGTCGTTATTTCAGCGGGTTTTTTGCGATTTTTCCGCCGTTTCTGGGGTAGGCTGTCGGAGTCTGCGAAATCTTTTTGCACAGGATCAGGGTGCGGGTGTCGCCGCCCGGCAGGTGCAGGGTGCGGGTCTCTTTGTACTCGCCGCCCAGCTTTTTGATGGCACCGCGGGCTGCGGCAAGTTCTTCCTCACCGGAAGCGCCCTTCATGGCGAGGAAACTGCCGCCCACCTTCACCAGCGGCAGGCAGTATTCGGCCAGCATGGGCAGGGCCGCCACGGCGCGGGCCGACGCCAGATCGAACTGCTCACGCCACCCTTTGCGGGCAGCTTCTTCGGCGCGCTCCTTGGCGAACTCTACGCCGGTCAGGCCCAGCTGGGCGCAGGCGTACTTCAAAAACTCCACCCGTTTGCCGGTGGGCTCCATGAGGGTAAGCTGCAGCTCAGGCTTGAAAATTTTGGTCACAATGCCCGGGAAGCCTGCGCCCGCGCCCACGTCCACCATACGGCCCGCCACTTCGGGCTGGCTGGCAAAGAGCAGGCTGTCGAGGAAGTGCTTGTCCTCAATGCCCTCGGGGTCGGTGATGGCAGTCAGGTTGACCTTCTGGTTGTAGTCCACCAGAATTTCCGCAAAGGCGTCCAGCTGATCCAGCTGGGTGCCGGTGAGGGCGATGTTCCATGTGGAACATTTTTCCGCAAGGCGCTGTTTATCGATCATACGCAGTTTTTCCTTTCTGTTATTCGCCGGTCAGATGCACGAAGATGGGTGCGTGGTGCACGGCAGGCAGAAATTTTTCCAGCACATCGGCCGTGCGCAGCTTGAGCGACGAAGTGTTGATGCAGGGGTGGCAGCCGAGGTACTCCCCTGCTTTCACGTCCTCATCCATCAGCAGCTGCACCTTGTTTTCGGTGTCGTTGGCAAGTCCCATGATGGAGGAGGAGCCGGGCGTGCAGTCCAGATACTGCTCCATGTCCTCGGGCGATGCGAAGCTCAGGCGGGCGATGCCCAGCTGGTGGGAAAGCTCTTTGGTCTTGAAGGGCTTGTCGCCGGGCATCATGAGCAGATAGAAGCTCGTCTTCTGCCGGTTGCACAGGAACAGATTTTTGCAGACTGTGGCGTTCAGGCAGGCGTCGATGACGTGGCAGTCCTCCATGGTATCGGCCTTCATCCAGCCGTGGTCGGTGCGCCAGAATTGGATGCCCAGCTTGTCCAGCAGGTCGTAGGTGCGGACCTCTTTTTCCAGCCGCCCGGTGCAGTCGGCGGGCCGGCCCTCGTATAATTGAAGTTCTTCCATAGGTTGCAGCTTCTTTCTAAGTTTGACGATTTAGAATGCCCTCCGTTTCACTCTGGGCATATTCAGCGGAAATATTATTTTTATATTCGCGTTTGTCGCGGCCTCGACGCTTGTCAGGGCAAAGCCCTTCCATCTGCTATCGCAGACCGCTCGCCTGCTTGAAAGCCCCACTGGGGCTTT
>ERZ780012.356-NODE-356-length-18161-cov-3.0296_pt1 | contig 18161 bp, 21 predicted proteins | sample MGYA00511869_ERZ780012 | MGnify/ENA primary metagenome ERZ780012 (study PRJEB29588, sample SAMEA2161608) | human gut metagenome | biome: human gut; feature: human-associated habitat; material: faeces | place: Denmark | collected 2008/2010 ... | reverse complement strand
AAGAAACACCTTATTAACTGCATGTAGCAAAATTCCGCATATCAATCCCAAGCTCAAGTTCAGTGCAATTTCAAACAGAAGATAATATCCATATTGATAAATTGCAACCTCATCTTCTCGCATATTCGATTTTTGAGATTGGATTAATTTATTCGAAACTCTCTCAAACATATTTCCTATATTCCTTATTTAGTTCTTATTCGACAGTACAGGCATTTTTATCTCATTTCAACCTTTATGTCGATTTTTGCAGATTGAGATGCAGTTTTTGCACAAGAACATCTTTTTTTCCAAAATATATATGATAAAATAGAACAAGTATTTTATTAAATTGAGTTATTAAAAGGAGACTCTAGACTATGTATCATATTGTTATCTGTGATGATGATACTTTATTTATAGATCATATGAAATGTTTATTGCTTCGCGCAGGACTTCCCTCAGAAGCCTGCAAATTCTACAGCTATCTTTCAGCAAGTGAATTCGAAGCAGATTTCGAGAATTTCTATACTGTTGACCTGCTGATCTTGGATATCCAGCTCCCAGATGTAAATGGAACAATATTTGCCAAATCTTTTCGTGAGAAATTCCCAAGCTCCACACTGGTTTTCTGTTCCGGTAAGCAGTCGCCAACACCAGAGTCTTTTGAGTCTGAACCATACCGCTATCTGCTTAAAGCATGGTCTGATGAACATATGGTAGAGAAGCTCACACATGTTATAGCGCATATTCAGACCGAGAAAACAGAGCCTTTTATTCATGCCGGATGGTACAGCACACAACTGAAGCTTCCCGCCTCCGAGATTATGTATATCGCACGCGGACGTGGCTGTTCCAAGATTTATGTATCTAAGAAAAGCCCCTATTATACTTACAATGACAAGATCTTATGCAAAAATTCTCTGAGTGATTTGCATGCATTACTGCATGATTTTTATTTTGCATATGCGCATAACAGTTACTTAGTAAATCTCCAGCATGTAACATACCTGAATAAAACCGAACTGACACTTTCGGATAATAGCATGCTGACGATCTCTCGTTCCAGACAAAAAGAGTTTCAAGCAATGTTCTTCCGTTATATGAAATCACAGGATTAGGAGGCAGTATGGATTATATTATCTTGTTGTTTAGTTGCATTGCAGAATACCTCATATTTTCGGACTTTTTTGATGCCTTTTTAAGCATTCGTCCAAACTTTCAACCAATTTGGAACCGTATTTTGATAGCGATTCCTTTCATCGGCATTTATTTTGGTATCAACACATTGCAGATTTCGTATCTGAATATGATTTCCTTCATCTGTCTGTTACTTCTTTACTCTTTTCTTTATGAAGCAAACTTTAAAGAACGACTGCTGTATATCGTATTTTTGTGTGCGATTTTCTTCGGCTGTGAATTTTTATTTGTAGTCTTATTGAATCTGCCTGCATATCTTTTTCATTCCAGCAGTGTTGCGAATCTGTCCACGATTCCTTGGCAGATATTTACATTGAAACTTCTGACCTATCTGATCTGCTGCCTGTATAAGCAGACCTCTGTCAAATCCGCTGCCCGCATGGATCGGAAGATTTTCGCATGCTATTTGTGTATTCCAATCGCATGCATTGCAATGATGCTACTCACATATTATTCTGGTCTGGACTTCGCATCGTCTCCACGCATGCGGATATTGCTCTGCGTATTTTTTGCTATCATGCAGTTTGGAAATATTTTGATCTTCCGCGCATTCCAGAAATATACAGAACAGCTCAATCACAACCTGCAGAACAGCCTGATTATCTCCGATCAGTCGCTTCGACTGAACTACTATCAGAAGCTGCTCACAATGGATGAACATTTACAGGAGCTGGTGCACGATACGACACATTACATGAAAGCCATCCGCATACTGCTTGACGATGGGCATGCTGATAAAGCACTTGCACTCATTTCCGAATTAGATACAAAGTTAGATACAACCATCCTTACGCGCTATTCCAAAAATGATATTCTGAATGCGATTTTAACTGAGAAAAGTGAACTTGCCCAATCGAAGGATATCCAAATGTCGATAGATGTACTCCCGGATATTACGTTTGCCGAATTACCGTCCGCGGACATAATATCCATTCTGTCAAATCTGCTTGATAACGCCATTGAAGCTTGTCTGGCGCGCGATAATTCTCGTGTTGTACAACTGACTATTACAAAGAAAAATGAAAATAACTTCTATGTGATTATCGTGAAAAATACCTATGACAAAGCACCAGTTTTACGTGATGGACAATTCGTCTCTACCAAGACGGACACGAAGCTGCACGGCATCGGCACCAAAAGTATCCGGCATGCGGTGGAGAATAATCATGGTTTTGTCAACTACTCGATTGACGGAGGTTTCTTCGTGGCGACTGTGGTATTACCAATAGCATTAAACGTGTAGGTTCCTTAAATGCTACAATTAGTTGCATTTCTAAAAATCTCTTTACAATCTGCTGTAATTCATGATACAGTTTCTTTGTTGTCGAGAAGCACTCGTTCATAGCGTAGTTCGGTAACAGTCTATTAATTTATATTTTTATCTTCGATTCTTCGAATACAAATTATTACCCTTTTTGCACGCAAATTTTAATTATTACTCATTAAACAACTTTAATTTCATGCACACATCTATTTTTTAGGAGGAACAGCTTATGACGAATGAAACAATAACCACAGACACACAGAATACATTCTATCAGACCGTAAACGAACTCGAAGAAGCTATGAAAACACAAAACCTATATTCAGAATATATCACACTTGACGAAACATGGAAAAAACGCTTCGCTGATTACATGACGGGAAAGAAAACAATGCCACTTACTTACGATCCATTCTTCAAATGTATGTTTCACCCGGACAGACATCCTGATTGGTTGTCAAATCTGCTCAGTGCCATTTTGGGTGAATCCGTCGTTGTGGAACGGCTTTTGCCATCGGAAAATACAGCCATCTCCATTGATTCCCTGCTAATCATGGATATCGTTGTCCGATTAAGTAATGGCTCACTTGCAAATGTCGAAATTCAGAAGATTCCATATATGTTCACTGCTGAACGCATTTCCTGTTACTCTTCTGACTTGTTGCTTCGTGAATACACACGCCTAAAAGAGAACAAAAAATTTATGTATTCTGACATGAAAAAAGTATACACCATTATTCTATATGAAAAAACAGGTGCTGATTTTAAAAATCCGCTATTGCATGGTGCTTATATCCATCACGGTAAAACACGATTTAACACCGAACTCACGTTGGAACTCCTACAGGAATATTTTCTGATTGCACTTGATGTATTCTGTCAAAACGGATATACTGATGATAAGAATCTAGATACACGGGAAACCATTGATTCAAATATGAATGATTTGGAAGGCTGGCTTTCTATCCTGACCGCAGAGACAATCGCGGATGTGGAGCGCGTGATCAGACGCTATCCGTGGAGCGAAACGATATTCCGTGAAATGAGTACATATGTTAATAAACCTGAGGAGGTGATTCACATGTTTTCAGAAGCGTTAAAAATTGCAGATAAAAATACAGTGAAATACATGATTGAAGAACTGCAGGATGAATTACAACTGGCTGAAAAAAAGCAAAAACAGGAAGCGGAATTGCGAAAGCAAGAGGAAGAAAAACGAAAGCAGGCTGAAGATGAATTACAGCGATCAAAAGAAGAAATTGCGCAGTTGAAAGCATTGTTAGCTAAAAAGCAATAATCCAGAATGGCACCGTTTTATGACGGTGCCATTTTATATCAAATAATTATTTCGTATTCTCAGCTTCACCGATACACAATCGTCTCCTGTGTCTCCCCGGTATTCCGGTTCCAGATTACCCGCATATCCACACCATCTTCATAATTGCCTGGTCCCAGATCATAGATAATGAAATCATCACTCACCACCAACGATTTTATGCTCTTATTCTCATCCGGGTTAATCGTAAACAGTTCGACTTCCGACTCACCATCGAACGATCTGTATTTTATGCAGACGCCATCATCCACGCTCTGTGCATAAAAGGCATCTCCTTTATAAACATTCAGGCAATACACGTCAGACGCAATCTTCTCCAATTCCTTTTCCTCTTCATTCCAAACCTTTAATTGATGATCCAATAAAACTACCGCATTGTCTGATAGTTCATATCTGCTTCCATAAATAACGCCCTCATATAAATCAAAAAGTTCCGTATCTACATTGAGCAAGTGCCGCATACGTCCAACCTCTATCGGCTGACTCCAATCCCATTTATCCAGATTCAGACAGTAGTATTGGCGCGCTTTTTGAAGCACCAGATGATGATCCCGGAAAACGGATTCTCAAACAGCTGGTTCTTTACCTTTTGTGCAGAATGTCGTTTGTAAAATACCCCGCCGCCAATAGCACAGGCAACAAGTATCATTGCAAATATAATTATCTTTTGTTTCCTGCTTAAAGACATCCCTTTCTCCCTTCAATCTATCGTCATCCAAATCCGATCACATGCTTTACCCTCCATTCCGGTATAGGTATCACGGAATGAAAAGATAATCGTGCAAGTTCCAATATTCGTCTCATACTCATAGTAGAGATCCTTCATTGAACTAATCTCTTTTTCTTCATCCGGTTTTCCCATCGCAGCAAGTATCTCCTCATACGTGCTCGTCTGACTGAGTCCATTGCACAACATAAATTGCTCATCGAACCATATCGTATGAATCGGACAATTCACAGCGGCTGTCTCCTTCGTGCCTGTATTGATTACCGATACATCAAACTCACCCTTAAAATCACGCGCCTCCATCTTGCAGATCGCTGTCTCATATGCCTTATATCCATCTATCATCAGAGAGGCTGGTTTTCCCAGCCTGATCTTCGCGTCACTGTCATTCATGCTGTACCCTGCGTCATACAGATCTGTCATTGTACACGGAAATGTCATAACCTTCCCGGCAATCGCAAATTCCATACTGGATGCATCCTTCGTCGTAAATGGAATGTCCGTATAAGCAACGGGCTCTTTCTCTTTTCGAAGGCTTACCTTCTCCGATGCCTCAGGATCTGTCAGGAACCAAACGACAAAGCCGATTACTCCAAGTATGATCACAACCATGATCACTTCTCTGATCGTACGCTTTACCTGCCTTTTCTTCTTTGCCTGCAAGTCCTGCATGAACTGCTCATAGACTTCATCTCTTTCGGTATTCTCTTCCATTGCTATTCCTCCCATGTTTACCGGTACGCGATTGTCTGCTGTATCTCTCCAGTATGCCGGTTCCAGATCACCCGCGTATCGACAGCTTCTTGCTCCCTTTGACACTAATCACCCACATTTACCCACATCACAGGTCGAACGCCGTTATAAGAATCTGGATAGTCCTGATCCCATTTTCCCTCGTATCCAATCACTAAGATCGTGTAATCCTTCATACCCGTTGACCGCAGCATCCACGGTAACCGCTCCGTACCATCAGGCAGATGTCGGAAATATGGATACATCGCTGGAAGCTCCTCGATTATAAGATCTGTAAATATCGCTTTCCGCTTCTGCAAAACTGCCCTCGATGGTCTTCGTCCAAGGCCAGATGCATCCGTTAAGCGATTCCCATAATATTGCTCCGCTTCCTTCCAGCTCAGCAGGAATATTTTATCTTTTGTATCCGGTCTGCTCTCCCGTACCTGTACATCCCCGGATGGGTCTACATGCGCAGCAAATCCCACCGTAGACGGATTCTCCAACGTTGTCTCCCGTATACTTGCCTGCTCTGTCTCGTCAAATGCCTCTGCATAGAACTCCTGATTCAGCCATGTCCGTATCTCGGAATCCTCCCATATCACACATTTACGGCTATCCGAAAATCGCTGATAGGCAATCACATCATGCGATATCAGCAACACTGCATCCCCATCCTTATCCAGCACATCCCAGCAGATCGGGTCCTCTGTCTCTGCATCTCCATCCTGTTCATACGTTCCCATCTGCACAATATCTCCAATTTTTGCATCTTTCAGTACCACTGTTTCCAATGCTTCTGTCGTAGCAGGTTCTGGTTCCTCTGTATTGGATTCCTCTGTAATTACCTCGGTTGACTCCGCCTGTTTTACACACCCACTTAATAAAAGCATTGCAAATGCGAGCATGATATACCATTTTTTCATTCTCTATAACTCCTCATACCGAACCTGTCTACGTCTGTTCATTCTCTGATTTCTTCATTCCACAGTTGCAGATAAATATATGATCTGAGTCCTCTTATTTGTAACTAATAGATTTCCATTTCCCTGTATGCCGGTTCCATATTATACGTACATCCACATTCTCTCCATATTCATAATTTTGACCATACTCTGACGATCCAAGATCATAGATGATAAAATCCTCGCTGACGGCCAACGATAATATCCTCAATTTCCCATCCGGATTCACCGTGAGCAAATCTTCTTCCTCATCTGACGTCAAAGATTTGTATTTTATCGTGTACGCATGATTCTCAGCATTTTCCTGCACATAATAGACGGCATCCTGATAGATATTTATGCATTCAATATCTGTCTCTTCTTCTATTGCTGCATTCGCATCCTGCAGCCGCTTCGGAGAATGCTTGGTAACACCACTGATCATCCAATTATAAAAAGTATCTGCGTCCAGCGCATACACATATTTCAAAACACGCATCTGATCAAAGTCGATAGGCGTGCTCCAGTCCCATTTACGCATATCCAGATAACGTACTTCATTATGATTTGCCAGCAGCAGATAATGCTCCCGGATTCCAAACATCCGAAAAATACCATTACCTCCAGTATTCTCATAGATAACCTGCGCACTGCTTCCATCCTTTGTTATACGATACACCCGCTGACCGATCATGATATAGAAATGCTCATCATAATAATAAAGCTTGGAATTCACGTCATAATAGATGGCTTCTTCATCTTCAAATTCGTAAAACTCCTCATACGTTCCATCCGGGGAAAGACGATATATGACGTTATTTCCACATTTCTCTAATTTTTCTTTTTTATCATAATTCCCCAGCTCCACGACACTTCTGTACAGATATACATAGCCATCCACAACCAGCGCATCCGCCTTGTAGTTTCCATATTGATATTCAATCTCTTTGTTATTGTCGAAGAAAAAGATATCCGCATGGTTTTTCTGAAATACGATAACCACCACCAGCAACCATGCGAGTAAAACGATACTTACGACTGTAATAAGAACATATAGTTTTATTTTTTTCATTCCTGTAACGCTTGCCCCTCTCCGTTTTCATCACCTACATCGATCCACATAGCCGGACGAACCCCCTGATAGTAATCTGCCATACATTGTGAATAATACCCGTCCCCTCGAATAATGGAGATTTGATTCTGTGACTTTCCAGTTGACCGCAACATCCACGAAATCCCTTCCGATACATCTGGAACACTTGTCACGAATGGTACTTTTTCACGCACGCGCTGTTGCTCTATCTCTTCGTAGCGCTGTAAAACAGCCTTGCTTGGTTTGCATAAAAGTGCTTCTGCTTTGGTAATTTGTGCCCATAATACCGCTCGATTTCCTTCCAGCTCAGCAGGAATATCCGATCCGTCGTATCCCCCCTTGACTCCCAGATTGACTCATCTGCTCCTGTGACATATCCTGCAATACTCGGATTCTCCAATACCGATTCCTTGATACACGCCTGTGTTTCCTTATCAAATGCGTCCGTATAAAACTCCTCATTCAGCCACGTTCGTATCTGGGAATCCTCCCATATCACACAATTGTAGCTGTCAGAAAACCGCTGATAGTCAATCACATCATGGGATATGAGCAGCATAGCATCCCCATCCTTATCCAGCACATCCCAGCAGATCGGGTCCTCTGTCTCCGTATCCCCGTCCTGCTCATAGGTTCCCATCTGCACGATATCACCAACTTCTGCACGTTTAAGCTCGACCGTCTCCAATACTTCTGCTTCCACTGCAGCGACCGTTGTCGCCTCTGTGGATTCTGTGCTTTGCTGTGCACACCCGCTGAGCAGGCACAGAATCACGAATCCCAATACACCTGTTTTTTTCATACCTTTATTTTTCTGCCTCATACCGCTCCTTGAAATATGCAAGCAGCTCCTTATAATCCTGCATAGAATGATAGAAGCGAACCGTGTCTGTATATTCACTGCCATTCCATTTATATGCATACGTAACTACGAAACAGGCACCCGGATTCTTGAACTTCAGAATCTTCTCAACCGGCAAAGCCACCTGCTCAAAGGTACCGTTCTCGATCATCTCCTGAAAAACCGGCTTCTCCTGAATACGCTTCAACAGGAAATCCTTATGCTGAATCATCTTGATTGCTTTCTGCTCCATGTCTCGGCTATCCATTGTCTGTCCGACATGTGTTACACTTACCCCCTGCGCCTGGACAGTCTGAACTCTATATGCACCCAGTCCGGTTGCTCCCAGAAAAGCATCCTTATTCAAATGTACAACATACGCATGTTTGGCATTATCAATCAGCACCGCATGTAACACATCGGTATATGTAATAAGCTTTCTCTTATAATTTGTCTTGTAGATCAGACAGCAAATCAGCACGACAAAGCTTACGACTCCCAGTATCGTGTTTACCTTTCCATCCTCATAGTCGCCAGTCACTGTCATCCATGCAGTATACAGAAGTCCGCCAATCGATGCCAGCAACAGCACCAGCCATGTCAGAAATCCCGGAACTGACATATTCCGTATCGTTCTCGGTGGATAGCTGTACAGCTTCATATCCTGTGCGCTCGCAGGTGTCTCCCATTTTCTCTGATCCCAATTCACATCAAATAGTTTTTCTTCGCTCATCCCGTTACCTCTTTCCAATGTTTTTTTCATTCTACCGTCTGCATAACATTTTTTCGATTCATTTTCCGCGAATCGAAGATTTTTTCCGTCAACCCCAAGTTTTGCATGAATCCCTGTTCATTACAATTCATCTGTCCGTTTTTGCATAATCAGATGCAATTTTTGCATGAATCAAGTCAAATTTTTCAACAGCCGATTAAAATGATTGTATACAATATTTTGTCGCTATATAATTACGCAAATATATTTTGTGGAAATATATTTATGTGAACACACTTTCTGCATGATGACTGATTGCGCAAAAAAAGAGGTGCTCTGCACCTCTCTCTTGTTTTCCTGTTTACTTATGCTTCCTTCTGCAAATTCCGTATCACGATCTGCTCCTGATTATAAATATGTTCCTTCATAATCTTCTGTGCTGTCTCTACGTCGCCCTTCAAAATCGCCTCTGTAATCTGATCATGCTCCCGGATCAGATTCTCATGATACGAAAAATCCTTAACATATTCAAACCGGTATCGATACACCTGTTCCCGCAGATTCATCGCAATCGTAATCAGCTTCTGGTTCTTCGATGCCCGGTAGATTGTGTTGTGGAAACGTTCATCCCCCTCCACGATTGCCTGTACATTCTTCGATTTCACTGCTTCGCGAAATGCAACACACGCCTGTTTTATCTCTGTCTTATCATCCTCATCCAACCGCTCGCAGGCAAGCTTGACCGACAATGAATCAATTGCCATTCGAACCTCCAAGGCATCTTTTAAGTCACGCACTGTAATCTTCGCAACCTCCGCACCTTTCCGCGGAATCATAACAACCAGACCTTCCAGCTCCAGCATCCGGATTGCCTCACGTACCGGTGTCCGGCTGACACCAAGCTTGTTCGCCAGCGTCACTTCCATCAGACGCTCTCCCGGCTGCAATTCTCCCTGTATGATTGCCTTGCGCAATGTATGAAATACAACCTCCCGAAGTGGAAGATACTCATCGATATTCATATCCAACTTCATATCTGCTACCTCCTTACCTTCCTGTCAAAACTTTTATCCATTCCGATTTTCATTACCTTCTTCGTTCCCCATATACACCAAAATAAATTCAACGTGTATACAATATACATTACTATGCATAGACAAATATTTCAAGCATATTTTTTATTTCTACCAGAGTATTTTTCTCAAAAGGTATGATTATTTCTCACGATTCTGCAAAAATCTCAGCCAACTCTAACACGGCTGTGTCACATATACCTCGGAAAGTACGTACTGCTGCCGGATTTTCTCTGCCGCCTGCTCTGCAGTCGCTTTCTCTGTATATAAACCAAACACCGTCGGTCCGCTGCCGCTCATGATCGCATTTTCGGCACCAGACTCTTTCATTGTCTGTTTGATCTCCTCGATCTGCGGATAAAGCTTCGTTGTGACTGTCTCCAAGACATTTTCCATGCGGCTTGCCACACCGGACAGATCTCCCTGCTTCAGCGCGTCCACCATACCCGCAACATCCGGGTGGTGCTGCAGCTCGTTCGCATGCAGGTTCTCATATACCATCTTCGTGCTGACCGATATCGTCGGTTTCGCCACAACGACAAAACAATCAGGCAGCGGTGCCACCTCTGTCAGCACCTCGCCGATGCCCTCGGAAAGCGCGGTTTTTGCCATGATACAATATGGCACATCCGCCCCCAGCTTCACACCAAGCTTCATCAATTCCTGATCACTGACGTCCAGTCCATACAACTCCCGCATCGCGTGAAATGCGTGCTGCCCCCTGCCATACCGGCTTCGACCGGGATTCGTTTCACCAGCTCCACATGGACATGCCCGGTCAGATGATACGTTTCCCCCATCAGTGCGATTGCTTTGTAGATAAGATTACGCGCATCACACGGCACGAATGCTTTATCACACGCCAGTGTGATTGTCAGCGTATCCGCTTCCTCCACTGTAAATGTCAATGTATCATATAAGCTTAGATTCTGCATGATCATGCAGACATCATGATAACCATCCTCGCGTCTGCGCAAAACATCCAATGCCAGATTCACCTTTGCATATGCATTTCTCGTTAACGTTTTCATCCTTGAAAGCCTCCCGTTACAAACAATCTGTTTTTATTATACCAACGCAAGCGTTTCTTCACAATCTATTTATTTTCTCATAACGGCAGAAATCCATGCTGCATCTGCAACATGGATTTCCGTGATTTTCTATTTACTTTATATTATAGGAAGATCTAAGATTTCACGATCAGCAGCCGGTCACCCTCTGATACATAATCGGACTCCAGATTGTTCAACTGCTTGATGGCATCAATCGATGCATAGTATTTTTTCGCGATACTCCACATGCTGTCGCCCTTCTGCACGACATACCCGACGATACCCGGCTGTGCCGCCTTCTTCGCCTCATCAATCGGCAGGATCTGCAAATCCGTCATCGCTTGACTCTCACCCTTTGCAAAGACGGAGATGTTCAGGTTGATCTGTGCCTTAATCTCGATTTCTTCACTATTTAATAACGACGCAGTAAGCTGGTCGATGCACGGATGGATACGCACCGAGTCCTCCTGCGCGAGCGGTACCGTATCCGCCGTATACGAAAATGGAATCTCCACCTCGACACTGCTCATCGGATCATCTCCGGTTGCAATATACAGCACACAGCATTTTACGATGCCGGTGATCTCTGCCCCACTTTCCCCGACGACAACGTCATCAATATCGACATCGCCATACACATGACAGATCTGCAGCAGCTTCGCCTTATCTCCACCGATCTGTTTTCTGGCAGACACTTTTGCCTTCGCTGCATTGCGCAGCAGCAGGTTCTCATAGTCCATCACCTCAAACTGCGGTACAAGCTCCGCGCTCGGCGAATACACATCGGACAGCATCCGGCATGAACAGTCCTCATACAACTTGATATTCATATCAATATTATAGTCACAGCCAAACACGCGATCCTCACCATCCGCATCCTGCCGGATTGTGATCTCCCCCTTGCCAAGCACATAATCGACATCCAGCACCATGCCCTCTGCTGCACCACTGCAAGGCACCTCACGATAGAGCGACCGCACCGAGAAAATGGACTGTACCGGGAGCCGTTCCTCGCCCCCTTTATATAAGATGAAGATTTCGATTTCTCCACGCACCAGAAGCTTCTCATCCCCCGCCTTCGTCTCCATGTTCCGAAGTGCGACACATTGCCACAAAATCTCCTGGATATTCGGTTTGTTCTGCGGGATTTCCAGCTCCTCCCGCACCTTCAGGACATCGCGCTTGGCGAGCACAACCTGACTATATGTAACGTCGCGATACTGACAGGCAACGCCTTCCCCCTGCTCAATCCCTGTCGCCGCATCGATGCACATCTCTTCATACACATTAACACTTGTTCCGATCAGTCCGCGAACCTCCAGCTTGCGCGAATTGATCATGCTCACCGTCAGATCCTCCAACTGACTGTGGCAATCCACCTGACTGGAGGAAGACACGCCATCGCAGTTGACAACATCCTCAAATGGAATCTCACTCTGGAACTGGCACAGCCGCGGGATATCGCCCCCGGTACGATACAGCACACGCACGCAGACCGATCCGGTGATCCGCACTTTTCCATCCTCCGGAATCATGGACTCCAACAGAATATGACCTTCCTTGGCAACGATTTTTTCCATATCGCCTTTACTATCCGGAATCGTAAAATCATCATCAACTGTTATCTGTGAATATTTGGACTGCGTCAACACGCTTGTATGTATTTCCTTCTTCGAAAATTCCATAGCTCCCTCCACCAAACTAGATTCTTACCCTCTGCTTTATATGTATTCCAATGCTCTCTGAATTATGATAATTTACCGTAAATATTTTTGCGTGCATATAGAAGCCGTACTTACGATACATTCAATACCGGCAGTTCCAGCCGCGGCAACCGGATTACAATATACGGATACATCGACGATGTTCCTGTCTGCCCGTCAGGCGTGTTGGAATCTGTCCCTGATGCAACACCGGAAATGTCCCCCTCCATTTCAGCCTCGGTCTTCAGATCGGTCTTTATATAGATTGCCCGGTCAGTCTTATACAGCTCCTCCACAACCACACACAGATTGGTACGGTCGTGTTCCCCATATCCAACCACAATATACAGATGATCCTTCGTCGTATAACTCATCTGGAATGCATGCAGCTTCTTCTCCTCTATAATCTGCCGCAGATCATCCGGCAGTTCTGTCTCTGCGCACACCGTAAAATCCAGATCCTGTCGTTCTCTCGCCTCCTGCTTGCGACACCCGGATGACACACACGCCAGCGCAACCAGAACCAAAATCATAAACTGCCTCCCGCTTCGCCCTTTATTCAACATTTTCTCATTACAATCCCCCATGATCCCCCATTTCTTCATCCGCGTTCTATCTCAAATCCTTGCAGATGATAAAACGTTTCATCTACGCAGGTTGCGCAAACGAAACTATTTTGCTAAAATATATGTGGTTTTTTCCGCCCTATGCGTAAAACCACAAATATAAATATAAGAGGCGTAATCATGTCAAAGAAAATTAACCGAAACGATCCTTGCTGGTGTGGCAGCGGCAGAAAATACAAAGTCTGTCATGAAATGTTCGACGATAAGATTGCAAAAATTGCACATCAGGGGCACATCGTTCCTACTCATAACCTAATCAAAAATGCAGAGCAGATTGAGAAGATCAAGGAAAGTGCAAAAATCAACATCGCTGTACTGGATGAGATTCAGAAGACAATCCATGAGGGTATGTCTACCGCAGAGATCGATAAGATCGTCTACGATATGACAACCGATATGGGCGGTATTCCAGCACCATTAAACTACGAAGGATTCCCATACAGTGTATGTACTTCCGTCAACGATCAGGTCTGCCACGGATTCCCATCACCAGATGTTATCTTAAAATCCGGTGATATCATCAACGTAGACTGCTCTACAATCCTGAACGGCTATTTCTCCGACTCTTCCCGTATGTTCTGTATCGGTGATGTCAGCCCGGAGAAGAAGAAACTCGTTGATGTCACAAAGGAAGCAATGCTCAAAGGTCTCGAACAGGTAAAACCTTGGGGCTTCCTCGGCGACATGGGGCAGGCAGTGCATGATTATGTCTATGCAAATGGATATTCTGTTGTCCGCGAAATCGGTGGACACGGTGTCGGCATCGAGTTCCACGAAGAACCTTGGGTAAGCTACAACTCTAAAGCAGGTACAGAAATGCTTATGGTTCCTGGCTTCATGTTCACGATCGAACCGATGGTAAACATGGGCAAGCCGGACATCTTCGTCGACGAAGAAAATGACTGGGAAGTTTACACCGAAGATGGACTTCCATCTGCACAGTGGGAGATTCAGGTACTTGTCACCGAGGATGGATACGAGATTATTTCCTACTAAAAATACGCGTAGTCGGGCTACAGATTTACACGACTACGCTTACTCTTTGGTTAAAATGATTTATCTATGAATGGCAGTCCGCGGTGTATATACGTGATGTCTTCTGCTTCATCGTACGTGAAAGCAATATTCACATTTACCTTGTGATCATTTTGATACACATATTCCGGGACATTATCACTGTAGCCGTAGATGCATAAGGTATCCTGCAGTTCAATCTCGTTTCGTTTCTTCGCATGCATCGTCTCCAAGAAATCCGCTGTCACTTTCTGCATCTCATCCTCGGTCATCCGCCCTTTTTCCTGACTGCACAGATAGAGATTGCTGCTGCCAGAAAGCCCCAGATCTGTGTAGATCTGATCGAGCTGTTCCTTACACCGGTAGATATTTTCTGTCGACTGATTTTTCAATGCAATCTCTGTCATCAGATAATTCTCCTGTATGGTCGAACCATCGGCGTTTGTCTGTTCCATCGAAATCAACCGGATTGTCGTATCTCCATTTTCACCCTTTTTCACAAACGTTGTCGAAGTATTTTCACCTTCAGTACTTGTAATTATGTCATAGCCCGATATGATTCCCAGCTTTTCTCCAACCCGTTGCAGGATTTTCTCTCGTGCGGCTTCGGTCATCGTCTCATCGCCATAATGCGCATACAGTTTTACCTCTGCCGCCGTCACATTTTCCACGCCATCACTCATGACCTGTGTCACCATCTGGCTCTCCCGGTCAATCCGCTTCGTAATAAAGATTTGCAGCCCAACTGCTGCCCAGATAAGTACAACAATATATAACTTCTTTTTCGTGCTCATAGTCCTTCCCCTTTTCAAGGTATTCCGCAACTTTGCTTCTGCGCCTGTTGTGTACTAGGAGTGTTGCCACGTTTTACCAGTCTTATACATTTAAATTTTCGCTTTACTTTATCGCGTTAAAGCGTTATACTGTTGTCGATGATTGAAGCTGTGCCAATCTTACCATATTTATTTGAATTACAGTCACAGCATGGAGGTATATTATGACAATCGGAATTGTTGGACTTGGACTGATCGGTGGTTCTTTTGCAAAAGCATACAGTGACAACGACGAACACAAGGTTCTTGCTTATAACCGCAGCAAAGAAGTGATTCAGGCTGCGTATAACGATAAAGCCATTGACGGCGAATTAAACGAAGGAAATATCAAAGACTGCGATCTGATTTTGCTTTGTCTGTATCCGCAGCTTTGCATTGACTATCTGACAAAGATGGCACCTTATATCTGCAAAGATGCGATGGTGATCGACTGCTGTGGTACAAAAGAGCTGATCTGCCAATCCTGCTACCCTATCGCCAAACAATATGGCTTTACTTTTATCGGCGGACACCCAATGGCTGGCCGTCATTTCTCCGGCTACGCATACAGCACAAAGACAATGTACAACGGAGCTTCTATGGTACTTGTGCCAGAAGATCTGAATGATACGAAATCCATCGAGCGCGCGAAGAAACTGCTGTCTCCGATTCATTTCGGTAAATTCACAATCTGCGATTACGACCGTCACGACGCGATGATTGCATTCACATCCCAGATGGCACACGTTGTATCCAATGCTTACGTGAAAAGCCCGACAGCAAAAAATCACGATGGTTTTTCTGCCGGAAGCTACAAGGATCTGACACGTGTTGCATGGTTGAACGAAACGATGTGGACAGAGCTTTTTCTGGAAAATAAGAAACATCTGATCAAAGAACTTGACTATTTTATCACGGCTTTGAAGGAATACAAAACTGCAATGGAGAACGACGATGCAGAAACATTAAAAAAACTCCTTGCAGATGGTAAACACTGCAAGGAGGAAATCGACGGAATCACTGGCGAATAATTTACGCCTGATGATTGGATACAAAGCAGCTGGCAATACCACTCACCAGTCCCGCTGCAAGCAGGTAGATGCCTGCCTGAAAGCTCTTCCAGATCGTCGCCCCGGACACAGAAGAACCGGAGGATACCTGAGAAGAGATGAAACGAGCAAGCATCTTAGAGATCCATGCCGTTACATTTCCCATATCTACAAGCGCTATGATAATCATACACACAACAATCATACAGGGTATTGCCTTGAGGGGCGGTATCCTGACAAAGGATAAAACGAGCATCCCCACCGCGGCAATCAGGATTCCAATCGGAATTCCTCGCCACATATCAGAGATTAACCCCATATTTTCACAGATCTTCATAATGCTGTACCGGATCTGTACCTGTGCATGATATGCGGACAGATCAATAGCAGGTACAAATAGGCTCACTGTCAACAAAACTGCGGACAGGATGCCTAGCAGCATACTCGCTGTCACAAATTTACTTTTTCCATATTGATTCTGATTATCCATTTTTACGCTTCCGTTCCAAAAAATCTCCAACCGTTCCAAGTGTATAGATCACAAGACCTGCCACATAAAAGACCGGTCCAAGTCCCCTTCCGGCATCATAATTCGATGAGGTTCCAAGCTCTTTTGCCAGTCGGACATTGTCCTCTAACACACGCAGCGACTGTGTGTAATGCTTATTGTTGATCACGATAATAAAGATGACAAGCATCACAAGAATTGGTGCAAACCGCATAATCGGATTTGCCGCATATTTCCGCAACCACTTGATATAATCGCAGGCAGACAACAACAGCATCCAGACTCCGACTAAGATTGCAATGATACCAAGCACCAGCACAATGGTTTCTCCCATCGCCAGGATGCTTCCATCTTCTTCTACCATGGAGCTCTTCATACCGATCTCAAACAGATTCGCCTTACGCTTCACATCAAAAAGCTTCTCCCAGATCCAGTTCATAAACGGCGCCAGATATAACAAAATCGAACCGACAAACGCCAGCAACAGGTTCATATCTCCACCGATGGACTGGAAATATCCAACGATGTCGATTGCCTTGCTCGTATCGGCAGCTTTACGATGATGCTTTTTCTCTGGCACCTGCTTTACCGTATTTTTTGCAGCAAGCTTTGCCCGCTCCTTCGCCTTTACTTTCTCTTCCTTTTCTGCCCGCTTGATATCCTCTTTCGATACCTTCAGAACAATCGGTTCTTCCAATGGTGCACCGCAAGACTCACAGTAAAGCGCACCCTCTGGAATCTCTTTTCCACATTCCTTACATACCATGTTCTATCACCCTCCAGACCATCATATACAACGATGGCTGCCGAACCATACCGGCTCGACAGCCATTTTCTTACTTATGTATTATTTGTTTCCGATCTTGATTCCAAGCTTGTCTAACACTCTTGGAGCTGCGGCAGCAATCACACCAAGGTATGCAAAAATCACACCGGCTGAAATACCTACCTTAATACCATACTCCCTGAAGTTAACCGTCGTACCATCTGAATGTGCATAACCGTGACGAATTGTTGCGATCAATACAAATACAAAGATGACACCAAGAAGAATAAACTCAAAGTATGGAATCGCCTGTAACTTTGCTTTCACATTTGCAATCTGTGGAACAGGAATAAAATCTGCAACCTCCCATGCAATCAGTACCAATGAAAGCAGTAACACAATGATTGCGATGAAGCGGTTAAATCCACCTGCCTTAAACAGATTCCAATGCTCTGTAACACCCCAGTAAGTTGCATGTGCCCATGGGATTAAAGTTGCAAGGAACACAAAAAATGCTCCAACGATCTTCAGGATATTCATAGGATTTTCCTTCACATATCCAAGATATCCATTGATTCCTGCACCAAATGCCGCTGCGTTATTGCTTCTAGGCTGATAATAACCGCCCATCGGCTGCTGTGGCTGCTGGTATCCCATCTGTGGCTGCACCGGCTGTGCATTATCTGCAGGTTGCTCTGCCTGAACTGGAGCTCCACACATTGGACAATTT
>ERZ780012.353-NODE-353-length-18186-cov-6.02885_pt1 | contig 18186 bp, 16 predicted proteins | sample MGYA00511869_ERZ780012 | MGnify/ENA primary metagenome ERZ780012 (study PRJEB29588, sample SAMEA2161608) | human gut metagenome | biome: human gut; feature: human-associated habitat; material: faeces | place: Denmark | collected 2008/2010 ... | reverse complement strand
GCGACAAGGGGGCAATGAAAACAGACGAAGTCTGCGGTCGCCCCCTTGACCCCTTCGCAGCACACACCCATGTTTCTTGGTTATTTATGTTGCAGGGGGATTCGCACGCAGCGCGACTGATGCGCTCATTCGCCCCGTTTCGGCAGCAGAATCCAAACTTTCGGCATCAGCAGCACCAGCACGAACAGTACCTTGCAGAGCAATCCATAGGCGCCGCTTGCCTGCGCAATCGCGGGAACGCCCAGAATCGGCAGAAAGGCAAGCGCGAACAACACATCCCAGACAATTCCTGCAAGTTTCAGATTACCGTCATAGCCCGTGCGGAATTTCAGTATCGTCAGCACGGCAAAGGCAAGCAGCAGCACGCAGACGGGAATGCAGTACAGCGCGTCTGCATAGACCACGCCGTGTTCCGTGCTGAAATCCATGAAAATCAGAGCCGCCGCAGAGACGCAGAAGCACAGCAAGCCCACAATCGTCATCATCAGCTTATCAAGTGTTTTCATGTTTTTCTCCCTTCTTCTGCTTTTTCAGCATCGTCTCGATATTCTCATTGAGCTTTCCCAGCACCTTCACCGCTTCGGACAGCATCGCGTATTCGCCAAGCGTCGGGTCAACCAGCAGCAGCACATCCGGCGCGGTGTTCGAGGGCATCAGGCGCTTGTCCGTCAGCGCCATCGCGGGGATAAACGCCGCCTGATCGGGCATGTATTCCGCGTTCAGCTTCATCACGAGGAAGCCGCCGCGCTTGTAGGTCACCAGCGACACGCCAAGCTGATTCGCCAGCACGCGCACCTGCGCAACGTCCAGCAGCGTCTCCACCACCGGCGGCACTTCGCCGAAGCGGTCAAGCAGCTCGTCGGTGATGTCCTCGCGGTCGGCCTGCGTCGTCAGGCTCGCAATCCGCTTGTACATCTCCATCCGCTGCCGGTCGTCGTGTACATAGTCGTCCGGCAGATACGCATCCACCTTGATGTCCACGCGCGTTTCGAGGTGCGGCTTCGCGGGCGGCAGACCTTCCTGCTCCGCGCGCGCCTCCTGAAGCGTCTCCTCCATCAGCTTGCAGTACATGTCGTAGCCGACGGTCGCCAAATGCCCATGCTGTTCCGGGCCCAGAATATTGCCCGCACCGCGGATTTCGAGGTCGCGCATGGCGATACGGAAGCCCGCGCCGAACTCCGTGAACTCCCTGATGGCTTCGAGGCGCTTCTCCGCCGTCTCGGACAGACTCCGCTCCGGGCGGATGGTGAAGTACGCATACGCCTGACGATTGCTCCGCCCGACGCGCCCGCGCAGCTGATAGAGCTGGCTCAGCCCGAAGCGATCCGCGTCAAAGACAATCAGCGTGTTCGCCGTCGGCACGTCCAAGCCGCTTTCGATGATGGTCGTGCAGAGCAGCACGTCATAGCTGCCGCCGTAGAAGTCCATCATCACGTCCTCCAAGCCGTGTTCGCGCATCTGCCCGTGCGCCACGCCGATGCGCGCTTCCGGCACAAGCTGCTTCAAGCGTTCATAGAACGCGCCGATGGTCTGCACAGAGTTATAGAGGAAGTACACCTGTCCCCCGCGCGACACCTCGCGCAGAATCGCGTCGCGAATCACGCCGTCGTTGTAGTCAATCACGCGCGTCTGCACCGGCAGGCGTTCCTCCGGCGGCGTTTCCAGCACGGACATATCACGGATGCCGACCATCGACATGTGCAGCGTGCGCGGAATCGGCGTGGCGGAGAGCGTCAGCACATCCACCTGATGCTTCATGTTCTTGATGATTTCCTTGTGCTGCACGCCAAATCGCTGCTCCTCGTCCACAATCAGCAGACCAAGGTTCTTGAACTGCACGTCTTTGCCCAGAATGCGGTGCGTACCGACAAGGATGTCGATTTCGCCCTCCTTCACGCGGCGCAGAACGTCCTTGGTTTCCTTCGCCGTGCGGAAGCGGCTCAGCACGTCCACCTTGACCGGGAAGCCCTTGAAGCGCTTCAACACCGTGTTGTAATGCTGCTGCGCCAGAATCGTCGTCGGCGCCAGAATCGCAACCTGCTTGGAGTCCATCAGCGCCTTGAACGCCGCGCGCAGGCTGACCTCCGTCTTGCCGTAGCCCACGTCGCCGCACAGCAGCCTGTCCATGTTGCGCGGCGATTCCATGTCCGCCGTAATTTCCCGCACGCTTTGTTCTTGGTCAGGGGTCAGCTCGTATGGGAACATGTCCTCAAACTCGCGCTGCCACGGCGTATCCGCGCTGAACGCAAAGCCCGTCTCCTGCGATCGCCGCGCGTAGAGTTTCACAAGGTCAAACGCCATCTTTTTCAGGCCCTCTTTGACCTTCGCCTTCTGCTTCTGCCAGTCGCCGCCGCCGAGCTTGTTCAGCTTCGGGGGATTCGCCGGATTGCCGATGTAGCGCTGCACGCGGCTGAGCGCTTCAATCGGCACATAGAGCTTGTCGCTCCCCTGATACTGGATTTGCAGATAATCCCGGCGCGTGCCGCCGTTTTTCATCTGCGCTGTGCCAAGATAAATGCCGACGCCGTGTTCCTCATGCACCACAAAGTCGCCGGGCTTCAGGTCGGTGAACGCGGCAATCTTTTCACCCGCCGCCTGCCGCTTCTTCGCCTTGCGGTAGCCCGTACCGTACACGTCCGTGTCGCTGACGACAATCAGGCGTGCTTCTTCCCAGATGAAGCCGTGCGTCAGCGTGCCGGGCAGCACCTGCACACATTCTTCCGGCAGCTTGTCGATTTTCTCCGCGAACGACGCGGCGACATCGTGTTCTTCCAGCGCCGCCGCCAGACGCTGACCGCGCGCCACGCCGCCGCACAGCACCGCCACGCGGTAGCCCTCGCGCAGCCAGCCGTCGCAGTCCTCCGCCAGCGGGCGAATCTGCGATGAATACCCTGCCACGCGCTGCACGCCAAGGTCGGCGGCATCCTTGACCGCCACGCCCGCCATGCCCTCCAGAAACTCCGTCACCGCGACCGTCGCGTACCCCTGTACATGCCGCAGCAGCTCGTCCCAGTCCATCAGCAGGGTTTCCTGCTCCTTGACGGCTTCGTCGCGGCTCATCGCGCCTTCGAGATCCTCCGCAAAGCCCGCCCGGCGTTCCTCCGCGCGCTTCCTGAGCAGATTCGGGTCGCTCAGCACCACAATGTCCGGCTCAAACCAGTCCAGCACCGTGTAAGTATCATCCGTCAGCACGGTCAGCCACGCCCTGATGCGCTTGAACGGCAGCCCCTCCGCCAGCATGTCCGCGTCCGCCATCAGTTGGGCGCGGCGGCGTTCCAGTTCCGCCTTGCGCGCGGCAGTCTGCTGCTTTTCGCGAATCTTCGGGGTGATGTTCTTATCGAAAAAGTCCGGCGCGTCCGCGTCATCCTCCGGCAGCGGCGGCAAATCCGAAAAGAGCGTCGAGCTCGCGGGCGTCAGGTCGCCCCCCTGCCGCTCGATGGCGTCCCGCATCCGCCGCGCTGCCTTTTCCGCATCCACCGGTGGAAGCAATACCTCCGTCGCGGGCGTGAGCGTGCATTTCTCCACCGAATCAAGGCTGCGCTGGCTGATGCAGTCAAATTCGCGAATGGAGTCCACCTCGTCGTCGAAGAACTCAATGCGCAAACTCTGGCTGCACGCAGGCGGATACACGTCGATGATGCCGCCGCGCAGGGCACACTGCCCCTTGCCCTCCACCATGCTGACGCGCTCGTAGCCCATGGCGGTCAGGCGGCGGATGAGGTCATTCAGGTCGATTCGGTCGCCGGGCGCAAGGCGAATCGTCTCTTCGCGGAAGCGATCTGCGCTGCCCATGCGCTGCAGGGCGGCGTCCATACTCGTGCAGAGCAGGCGGATATCCCCCTCCTGCGCCCTTGCCAGCGCTTCCAGCCGCCGCCATGCGCTTTCGTGGCTCGACGCGCCGCGCGTAAGGTCAATTTCGCCGCCCGGCAGACACGCCACACCCGATTCCAGCAACTGCTGACCGTCCTCGGCGTCGTGCGCCGCCTTGAGGTCGTTGCCGGAAATCAGCAGCACCTTTTTGCCCGTATCGGCGCAGAGTTTTGACGCGATATACGCCGCCATTGTGTCCGGCAGCCCCGTCACGGCGATGGGCTGTTTGCTTTCCGTTGCTTTCAGCAGCTTGTCATACGCTTTCGACGCAATGCCGGATAATAATGCCTGATTCATATGCGCTCCTTGGGATGAGTCGTGGTACGAAAAATACGCCTGTGCTTACACGGTCTTATTGTATTCCTGCATGGCATGGTCAATACCGTTTTTGACCCAGTCCTCCACGCAGTCCGCCGCGCGCTCGAACGCCTGCTGCATGGCGATTTGCTCTTCGCGGATGGTGTACTTGCTCAATACCCAGTCCGCCAAGTCCCAGCCATCGGGCTTTGCGCCCACGCCGACCCGCACGCGCGGGAAATTCTGCCCCGGCGTATGGGCGATGATGGAGCGCATTCCGTTATGCGTCCCGGCACTGCCGGATTTGCGGACGCGCAGGCGGCTGGCGGGCAGGTCAATATCATCATAAATGATAAGCAGATTTTCCAGCGGCACTTTATACCAATTGAGCAGTTCGCTGACGCACTCGCCGGACAGGTTCATGAACGTCTGCGGGGCGCAGAGGACGACGCGCTTGCCGTCCACATTCGTTTCGGTCAGCAGTCCCTTGCACTTGCTCTTGTTCAGCGTTACGCCCCACTTGCGGCAGAGCATTTCCAGCGTATCGAACCCCGCGTTATGGCGGGTATGGGCGTACTGCGTGCCCGGATTCCCCAGCCCAACGACAATCAGCGTTTCCTTTTCCATGGTGATTCCTCCAAAACAGGTCTTGGCGGAGAGGATATACACCCCCTCCGCTGACATCATATGCCCCCAGAGGCTCTGCCTCTGCAAGGGAGTTCCTCCCTTGACCCTTTCGCGCGATTCAGTTGGCGACATCTGCATAATGTTTTCGCGTGTTTATGCAGGGATTTTGCTTTACTTTTTCAGTCTCTCCACTTCTTCCCGCACCATTTCCTTCGTGCAGAAGTTCAGCGGGGAGAAGCGCCCGTCCAGCGCCTTTTCCAGCTTTGCAATCGCCGCTGCCTTGTCACCCGCTTCCAAATCGTAGCGCGACAGGAACCACAGCGTGTCAATCTGCGAATCCTTCTCCGCGTGTGCCTTCTCGAACCATTCCTTCGCCTTGTCCTTCTCGCCCGTCACGCGGTAATATGCCTGACCCAAGTTGTCCAGGCACACCGGGTCTTCGTCGTCATAGTCCACCGACTCCTGAATGAAGGCGAACATTTTGTCGATGCCCTCCTGCCATTCGCGGTCAATGTCCTCCTGCGTTTTGACCTTCGGCTGCTCTTCCGCTGCTTCGGTGGATGCTTCCGTGTCGGGCATTTCCAGCGCTTCGGCGGCTTTCTCCGGCGTGGCTTCCGCAACCGGCTTTGCGCCCGAATACTTCTCGACGTACATGTATCCCAGCGTCTGATAGGTCAGACCAATCGGCGCGCGGTTGTGCTGCTTTTCCAGCAGGTGAATCGCCTTGTCCAGCTCGCCCTTCTTCATCAGGCACGCCGCATAATCCACAAAAAGCTGACTCTTCTGGTCGGGCGTGAGGTCAGGGCACTTCTGCGCCTTGATGAGCAGGGGCATCGCCTTGTCGTAGCTGCCCTCGCGAATCAGCAGAATCGCATAGCCCAGCATCGGGCGCGCGGACATCAGCCCCTTGTCAATAGCTTCCTCATAGAGCTTCTTTGCCTGTTCCAGATCGCCTTTTCCGTGCGCGCGCATGGCCTGCTGCGCCTTGATGGTCGCCATGAATCCCATTGTCGTTTCTCCTTCAGCGGTTTTTGGCTGCCTTCTTTTTCAGGCGGTCATACCGATATTGTAGCGCATTTTGCTCCTCTTGTACAGAGGGCGGATCGAATAATGACGGCTCGGCGGACAGCGCCATCGCCCGCCGCGTCATGTCCAGCGCGGACTCGTAGTCCCGCTCGTAATGCTCGTAGTGCTTCGCCAGCTCGATGTAGGGCTTCGTTCCGCCCTCGTGCCGCGCAATCATTCCCAGCCAGACCTTTACCGCCTCGTCTCGCTCGCCGCCCCGGCGATAGCTCTGCGCAAGACGCTCCTGCCCCTGCGCATGAAGATTGCCGCTCGTCAGCTGATAGCACTTCCGCGCTTCCGGCACATGCTGAAAGCGTTCCAGCGCCACGCCCATGGAGAACACATCCTCGTCGTGCCGCACGTTCTCCGGCGCGCGGTACATTTCCACCATCGCCGTCAGCAGCACGCATAGGCTCGCCACGTCCTGCGCGTTGTGTTCCAGCACGTCCGTCAGCAGGTCAAACTTTCCCGTCTTGAGGTAGTCGAAGAAGCGCTGCGGCACCTGCGCGCCCGGCAAATCATCGAAGCGTGGAATGCCCAGCACCGCTTCTTCCAGCTTGCCCAGATTGCACCGCTGCAGGCGCAGTTTGAACACCCGCCGCGCAATGTGCAATAGGTCAATGTGCGGCTTGTCAAGGCACGAATCATCCATACGGTTCATCAGGAAGCGGTCGCGCAGCAGCGGCACGTCGAATGTCCGTCCGTTGAAGGTGCAGATCGCGTCGTAACCCATCAGCGTATCCGCAATGGATTGCAGCAGAAACTTTTCCTCCGGATAATCGCGCATCACCAGCTGATGAATCTGGAATCCCGAATCCGTCAGGCAGCCCATGCCGACCTCGAACGCGACAGTCCCCGCGCCCATGAACCCGGTAGTTTCGGTGTCCAGATAGAGGATGTTCCGCGGGTCGAGATCGTCCGGCAATTCTTCCTGCGTCATCAGGCGAAGGGCGGACAGGTCAAGGTCAAACGCGCCGGGAAATTCGGATAACTCGCGCATTTCCCGCCCGTGGTAGCAGTCCGTGAACTGCTTTTCCTGCGCTTTCGGTGGCGATTTCGGCTTTTCAATCGCCTTGAGTTTGTCTCGCAGATTCATTCCGTCAGCGCCTCCAAGAGGGCGGTGGCGGTCCCTTTGCCGTCCTCGCCGATTTCGCCCACCGGCCCGACGCACCCCGGACAGCCCTGACGGCACGCGCAGTCCCGCACAACTTGCAGCGCCTGCTCCAGCAGGAGCTTCCGCATCGCATACGCCTTCTGCGCCAGCCCGATGCCGCCGGGGATGTTGTCGTACAGCAGCAGCGTCGGCTTGTCCGTCAGCGGGCTTTTCACCTGATAGACGATTGCAATGTCCTGCGGCGCACACATCAGCGACAGCGGCGCAACAATCCGCAGCAGATTCGCCACACCCATCATGCCATTTTTCAGCGTGTCGCTCTCGAACCGTGCCGCCAGCGTATCCGGCAGCGTCCACCACATGGCGGTTGTGTGCATTTCCGTCTCCGGCAGCCGCACATGCCCGAACCCCAGGGTTTCGTGCGTATCGAGCCTAATCTTCTTGAACATCGTCACCAAGGTCGATACGCGGATTTCGCCCAGCGCCGTCAGCCCGCCGTCCTGCTCTTCCTCTTTTTCCTTGTCCAGCAGGGAGAGCGTCACGTTCAAGTTCGCGTCGGTGTAGTACCCCACGTCCACGCGGCGGATGAACGCTTTGCAGGCATCGAAATCCAGCTTTTCCACCTGATACTGCTGCGCCTCGTGCATGTAAATCGCGTTTTCGTGCAGCAGCATCGGCACGGTGTAGCGGTCCATTTCGCCGATGACGCGGTGGTTCGCCGGATCGGTCGTGTCGATGATGACGAAATTCTCCTCCGCCCGCGCCGACCGCAGGGAAATCTCGCTTGCCGGAAAGTCCTCCGCCGACCAGTGATACCGCCCGCCGACGTGCCGCAGAATCCCCGCTTCATCGAGGTATTCCAGCAGTTCCGGCGCTCCGGGCGCATTCCCCAAGCCCTCGCCGTCCTCAAACGGCAGCTCAAACGCCGCGCACTTGAAGTGGTTGAGTAGAATATACAAATTATCCGGATTCAGCAGCGCGTTCTCCGGCGAGTGCTTCATCAGATAATCCGGGTGGGACACGATGTACTGGTCAAGCGCCGCCGATGACGCGACATAGAACACGATGGACGTTCCCTTGCGTCGCCCGGCACGCCCCGCCTGCTGCCATGCACTCGCGATTGTTCCCGGATAGCCGCACAGCACGCACGCATCCAGCGCGCCGATGTCGATGCCCAGCTCCAGCGCGTTCGTGGACACCACCGCATCCACCCGTCCCGCGCGAAGTCCGCGTTCAATCTCTCGCCGCTCTGTCGGCAGATACCCGCCGCGATAACCGCGCACCCGCCCGGCGTTCCCCAGCGGGTCGCGCACCATGTCCTTCAGGTACTTCGTCAGCACCTCAACCGCCAGCCGCGACCGCGCGAACGTAATCGCCTGAATCCCGTTTTGCAGCAGCAGCCCCGCAATCCGCCGCGTCTCCTGCAAAACGCCCTTGCGGATGCCCAGCTGCCGATTGACCACCGGCGGATTGTAGAACACGAAGTGCCGCACGCCCATCGGCGCGCCGTTATCATCCACCAGGCTGACCTCGCGCCCCGTCAGCGTTTCCGCCAGTTCCTTCGGGTTCGCAATCGTCGCGCTGCAAAGGATGAACTGCGGATGACTGCCGTAGAAATCGCACAGGCGCAGCAGCCGCCGCAGCACGTTCGCCAGATTCGACCCAAACACGCCGCGATAGGTATGAATTTCATCAATCACGATATACCGCAGGTTTTCAAACAGCTTGACCCACTTCGTGTGGTGCGGCAGAATCCCGCTGTGGAGCATATCGGGGTTTGTCACGACGATATGCCCTGCCTGTCGAACCGCCTTTCGCGCCGCGCCGGGCGTATCGCCGTCATAGGTATACGTCTTGATATCAACGCCCATCGCCTCAATCAGCTCATACAGTTCGCTGACCTGATCGGCAGAGAGCGCTTTCGTCGGGAAGAGATACAATGCCCGTGCGTCATCATTCTGCAAAATGGCAGACAGCACCGGCAGGTTATAGCACATCGTTTTGCCGGAGGCCGTCGGCGTGACAACCACAACATCCCGCCCTGCCAGCACCTCTCGGATTGCGTGCGCCTGATGGCGATACAGCTGATGCACCCCGCGTTTTTCCAGCACAGGAAGCAGCCGCGGATCAAGAGAATCCGGGAACGGCTCATACACCGCCGGACGCGCCGGAAGGACATCCCAACGGACAACATTTTGCATAAACATAGGGTCACTGCGGAGGGATTCCGCCAGCTGGTCAACATTCATAGGAAGCACCTCCCGACAAGGATTGCATTTCCCCCTCATGATAGCAGATTTCTGTTCGCTTGTAAAGGCGAACAGGGGGAGGGAGAATAGGGGAAAAGAAAAAAGGATAAACACGCGGAAGAATTATGGTAGTGAAGTCAACTCAATCGCGCGGAGGGGTCAAGGGGCAATTGCCCCTTGCAGGGTGCAGGGACAGCGTCCCTGCTGGGGCTTGGGGCAACGCCCCAACTGTTACACCGTTAAACCTACTCAAAGAGAAAAGTCAAGCATGGCACCTTGGTCGCAGGCAGCGAAGCGTCCCTGCGCACAAACTCCCGCTCCCGCAGGAGCGGAATCCCCCATCCGCGAAAAAAGTCAACTATGGTAGTGTGCGCTGCGAAGGGGTCAAGGGGGCGACCGCAGACTTCGTCTGTTTCCATTGCCCCCTTGTCGCCTCCGCAGAGGCGAAACCCTCTGCAACACAAAAATCAACTTGCTTAAACCCACAAAGCCGCAAACATCATTGTCTTTTGCCCCCAAGGAGGATTTTCCCCATGCAAAAAATCCCCCGCCTGTCGCACAACAGACGGAGGAAATTGATGCAAACTCTACTTGAGAAGTGACGGAACCACCCTTGCGGACGATTACGCTTCCTCGTGGGTCTTGGGGAGCGCACGCATCACATTGCCGCTGCGCAGGCAGCGGGTGCAGACGTTCATACGCTTCGCAGAACCGTTGACCACCACGCGGACACTCTGCACGTTGGGCGCCCAGGTACGGTGGGTCTTACGGTTGGAGTGGCTGACGTTGTTGCCGTTCAGCGTACCCTTTTCGCAGATCTCGCAAAACTTACCCATGGAAATCCACCTCCTTGTTGGAGTATGCACACATCAAGCCTTGACAGTATATCATACTCTGCGGCAAAAAGCAAGGGGTTTCCTCAAAAATTCAGCATTTGGGAATCTGTGAGCATGGGATGGTGATTATCGGAGGGACGTGGGTAGCGCGGGTGGTCGGTCGCGCCCATTTGGCGCGACAATGTGCGAGTGGTCAAATGTGCAGCTTGGGGGCGCTCCTGCGGGAGCGCAAAGTTACTGGCAGGGACGCTTCGCTGCCTGCGCCTTGTTGGCGACTTCCTTGGAGTTGAGCGCCCGAAAAACAGTTGGGGCGTTGCCCCAAACCCCACCAGAGGCGCCGCCTCTGGACTCCGCAAGGGGCAATTGCCCCTTGACCCCTTCGCGCGATTGAGTTGGCTTCTCTTCCATGCTTTGCCCGCGTGTTTATCCTTTTCCTATCTTAGATATCCCCCGCGATGTCGATATTTTCACCCTTCAACAGCACCGCTGCGCCCTGCTTCGCTTCCGAGCTATCCGGATGCGCCAGCAGCCACTTATTCCGCGCCCACAGCGTCTTATCCAGCTTATTCGCGCCATCCTCCGGCCGGAAATCCGTATTCGTCTGATCCGGCAGCGCCACCATCACGCGGAAGCCCTTCTTCGCATCCGCATGGCACGGGGCATAGTGCAGCGTCGTCGCGTACACTTCCACCATCACGCCTGCCGGCACCTTGAACGCCTTCACCTTCGCGGTGTCCAGCTCGCCGTCCTCCAAATCGGACAGCGTCGCCAGCAACAGAATGAAGTCGTCCGTGCCGAGGTTGAACTCGCTGTCCCGGTGGAACTCAAGGCAGTTCAGCTTCGTGTTGTGCCCGTTGCAGTAACCCAGCTCATAGGGCATTCCGCCGTACAGCCCTTCGCCGATTTTCGCGGCGTTCGGCGCGCTGTGCAGCACCTCCACGCGCGGCAGGTACACCACGCCGTCGGTGCAGGGCGTCGTCGCGAGCGCCTTGACGAGTCCTTCCGTCGGATAGCCCTCCACCACGCGGCCGTAGGGCTTGAAAGCCGAATCATAGACAGACAAAATCTCCATGAGAATACGCCTCCTGTTTTTCTCTGCGGAGGATGCTCCGCGTTTTCTTCTCCTTATATTCGCCGTTTTCCGGGGAAATCCTGCTGCATCAGCGAATAATCCCGTCTTCCACTTCCGGCTGATGATACCACGCCTTCGTCAGTGTGTCCTTGTAGTACGGTAGAATATTGTACTCGTACCAGTATACTTTGTCGCCCTGTGCGGTAATATCCTGCCGGACGCTGAATGAATAGCAGCGGTTGTCACGCAAGTGATCCATGTCCGCGGAAATCGCCAGTGCGAGCGCCTTCAGCACCTTCGGGTCGTTCACACGGTCGAATCCGCGCTCCTCAAATACGAAGCGGTACACGCTGTTCATCGGCTTAAAGAGCACAATGCGCACCTCGTCCCGCCGAATCAGCACGCGGTCAACGCAGCAGCGGTTCGCCGTCCGCAGCACGGGATACAGCGCGCGATACAGGTCGGTCGTCCGCGCGCGCTCCACCATTTCCTTCTCCAGTCGATTCCTGCGCCGCTGTGCGTGCAGCAAGGCGACCAGAATGAGCAGCAGCGCCGCTCCCGCCGTCACGATTCCCCAAATCATGTACTTCCGCCCCTCCGCACGATGGTTTTTTTCATCATAGCAGGAATGGCGAAATTTGTCAAGTGGTTGCGCAAAAATGCACAAAGTGGGCATCAATGGCGCAAAAACGGCATCTTGCTGTAACTACTTTGAATTTCTTTCGATTTTTCGTGATTTCGCGATAACTTCATTTATTTCTGCTATTGCTTTTTCAAACCAATTGTGTTATGATATAATAATGAAAGACCACACTACTCGACGTCAAATAACAGGAGGTTGTTCCTTACTATGCTCGCGAATTTGAAGGCACTCCGTACCGCTCAAGGTCTGAGCCAGCGCGCTCTGGCTGATTTCGTTAAGGTCAGGCAGCAGTCCATCAACCAGTATGAGAACCGCGATACCGAGCCGGACATTGCCGTTCTGACCCGCATCGCAGACTACTTCGGCGTGTCCATCGACTATCTTGTCGGTCATGACCCGGCGGCAGGCGAACTCATCCCCACGAACCTGACGGATGCAGAACTCCGCCTCATCCTCAACTTCCGCCAGCTGGATGATGACCTGCAGCGCTCGATGAACCTGCTCGTCATGCAGATGACGAAGGACAACAAGCGCAACGCCAAGCCGCAGGAGTAATTCCCGTTTTTCCGCAGCTTAAACGCAAAAGCACTCGCTTTTGCGCTTTTGCTGTGCCATTTATTCGGAATTACGATGCCGACCGCTGCTCCAGCGACAGCTTATCCGCCAGCATGGCAATGAACTCACCGTTCGTCGGCTTATCCTCCTTCGTCGCTACGCGGCAGCCGAACGCCTTGTTGAGCGTATCAATGCGTCCCCTGCTCCACGCGACCTCAATGGCGTGGCGAATGGCACGCTCCACCTTGCTGGCGGAAGTGTTGTAGCACTTGCCGATGCTCGGATACAGCTCCTTCGTGATGCGGTTGATCATGTCCGGATTGTCCACCACCATCTTCACCGCCGTCCGCAGGAACTGGTAGCCCTTGATGTGCGCCGGAATCCCGATGGTCAGGAACAGGCTCGCCAGCTTTTCGTCGATGGACAGCGAGCGTGCGCTTGCGTTCAGCGCCGTTCCCAGCGGCACAACGCCCTGCCCGCAGCTTTCCCGGATGCGCGCCGCCAGTGACGCCATGTCAAACGGCTTGACCATGTAGAACCGTGCGCCCAGCTGCACCGCGCGCATGATGAAGTCGTCGCGCCCCAGCGCCGATACGACGATAATCTGCGGCGGATTCGCCAGCTGCTGCCGCCGGACTTCCTCCATCAGCGCGAAGCCGTCCATCTGCGGCATGATGAGATCAAGCACCATCACGTCCACGCGCACCTTGCCCAGCGCTTCGAGCGCCTCCGCACCGGACGGGCATTCCGCCACCACCTTCATGCCCTCCTGCCGCGCCAGATAGTCGCGCATTCCCCGGCGAAGGTCGCCGTTGTCGTCCACCAGCATAATCCGCATATCACCCATTGTTTTTCCTGCTCCCTTCAAACGCTTTTTTTCGGGACGCTCCGGTGCGCTCCGCCATCTTTCCGGCGTCTTTCGCCTTCCGCGCGTCCTTTCGATGGCATTATAGCACGTTGATTTCCGTTTGTGGGGAATCCGACGAAAGCTCCATTCATTCTCACCATCTTTCAAATTTGATTTGTTATCTATCGTTTTTCCACAGTTTCGTTCACGTTTTCGTGATTTTGCCGGAATAATCAGTGTCTTTTCGACGCATTTTCAGGAATCCCCGGCGCTTTTTGCGGTCAACCAAACCTGTGCAGCTCGCAAAAACGCTATTGCGCAAGCGGATTTTCCGAAAACGTTTCGTGCATAAAAAAGCAGAAGCCCACATCATGTCGGCTTCTGCCTTTTCTTTTTATACTATTTCCAAATTCACCTGCGACATCTGCTTGCGCCCACAGGTGCGATTGTCCCCTGCCGCAACGCAAATCAAGAAACATCCTTATCCCTCGCGAAGGGAACGGAAGGGCGGCCGCAAAGCTCTGCCTTACGGCTCATACGACCACCGAATCGCATCCACCATGCCACTCGTGTTCAGCTCATAATCCAGCTGCCAAATGTGGCTGTCGCCGGTTTCGACGCGGTAGCGGATGATTTTCGTGCCATCCTCCTGCTTGTAGATTTTGCCCTTGTTGAACTCGCTCTCATACAGCCCGCGGTTGCCCGATGGACTTTCCACCTGTCCGAAATCCTTGTAGACGCTGACGACTTCATCCTCCGTGCTGCCAATTTGCGTCTTGCGCGGCGCGGTGAACTCGTCCCGCGTCATGTACAGTTCCACCAGCACATTCGCTGTCCGCAGGCGCGCAAAGCACGCATAGCCCCAGTCGTAAGTGACTTTTTCCATGTCCATGCCGATGGTGTAGTTGTACACGGTTTCCGTCGCCGTGCCCTCGCCGCATTTCTGCGTGAAGGCCTCCTTTGTCGTCGTGCCGAGCTTCCAGTCGCCCAAAGTGTCATCCACCGTCATCATCGTTTTCATCCACGGCTTCTTGTTGAACTTATAGCCGACTTCCTTGATGGTGCTGGATTTGCCGTACCCGTTGACGGAAATCGCCTTCAGCGTCACATTGCCGCCCGGCATTTTGATTTTCTCGCCCGTGGTGTACAGCGGGCTGTCCTCGTCTGGTGTTGAGCCGTCGATGGTGTAATAGATGGTGATGGTCTGTGCCACTTCGTCCGTGAGCGTGGCAGCATAGCCGGGGTTCTTCTCCAGCTGGTCTTTCGTCAGCGTGCCGGGGCGCAGGGTGATGCTGATACGCTTGTCGTATGTGTTGGGGGCAAGTGAAACATCCGGCTGCAAGGGCGTTGGCATGTAAATCTGGTAGCTGCCCTTCATCACGTCGCTGACCAAATCACCGTTGACGCTCACTGCCCGCAGCGACCAGTCGCCTTCGCCCAATTCAATCGGTCCGGTGTACAGCGTGCCTTCCTCCGGCAGCTGATTCAGGTCGTTGAACGTGTAGTACACGTCATAATCCTCCGCCACGGCAAAGGTAATCGTCTGCTTGGCGGTGTAGTAGCCCGCTGTAACGCTCGCGCCGGGCGTCGGCGGCAGGATGGACGTGCGCTGTGTGTTGAAGGACGTTACGCCCGTGGCCTTGTAGGCGACTGCCAGCAGCTCCGCCGCTTCCTTCTCGCGCCCCTGCGCCAGATAGATACGCACCTGATTGCGGTAGGCGTCCGACGCACTGGGCACAATGTCGGTGTACAGGTAGGCGTACACTTCTTCCGCCTTGTCCAGCTCGCCATTGGCCTCGTAGGCATTGCCCAGCATCAGCAGACCGGAGACGTTCGCGTTTTCCTTGCCGTCCTGCTCGTTCGCCTTCACAAAGTAGTCAATCGCGCCGCTCAGGTCGCCGTTGTTCATGCGCTCCTCACCAACCTGCCAGAGCGCGGCAGAGTTCGCCTCCCTGCCCATGCGCGCCATCAGCACCTGACCGGGATCTGTCTTTGTCAGGAACATATACGCGCCAAAGGCAAGGCCAATCATCGCCACAACTGCGCAGACCAGCACAACCATCCAGTTCGTGCCTCGCTGCAAATACTTTGCGGCACGCTTCGGGCCTTTCTCGTGTACGCGCGGGGCACGCTTTCCGTAGGCAATCTCCTCCTCCGGCGCATGGCTGGGGTTGAGGATTTCGCTGTCATAGAACGGCTCATCCTCGCCATAGACGCGCTTTTCCGCGTCATGCGGGGCTGCTTCCTGCGGCGCGTCGGGCATGTCCTCCTCCATGGCGCGAGAGGCGTTTCTGCGCCGCCGCTGCTGGGGTTTAGGCGGCTGCGGTGCCTGCTGGTGGGCCGCCAAATGTCTCCCCTGCCGGAAGGAGAGCAGGTCGCTGTCCTCCTGCTTCTCGCCGTCATCGGGCAGATTTACCGGCATCCCGCATCGGGGGCAGCGAACCGCGTCCGACGGCACATAGGCGTGGCAATTGGGGCATAGCATTGTGCTTTTCTCCTTCCATCAGGGGCGATTGTTGATGGTTTGACCGTTGATAACCAAATCAAAGCTGCACTTCAGGAATGCCGCCGCCTGTTCGCACATAACGATGCGGCTCATGTAGATTTGCAGGTATTCCATGACCGAGGACGATTCATCCATCGTCAATTCATGGCGGATGATACGCTTCACCGGGTCAACAATCACGCGGTTCTCCTGAATGGAGAAGTTCACGCGGTCGTGAATGTCGTTCAGGTCGGGTTTGCCGCCGCGGACGCGCGTTTTGTGCGCATCGGACTTATCGCCCAGCGCCAGCGCCGCCGAAACTGCACTGGAGATGAACCCGCTCTGCTCCTCGTGATTGCCCACCGCGGTGATGATTTCCATCACGTCGTCCATTGCCATGCCTGTCTCGCGCAGGATAGGCAGCAGCAGCACCGCGCCCAGCGGCCCGTGGTCATGCCGATTGACGGAGTTGCCCACGTCATGCACCCACCCGGCAATCGCCGCCAGCTCCACCTCGCGCGGCGAAAAGTTCAGCGCTGCCAGAATACCCGCCGCCGTCCGGCTGACATAGCTGACGTGGCGCGGGCCGTGCTCGGTGAAGCCCATCGCCGCCAAATAGCGGTTGCCCGCGCTGATGAGCGCCTTGATGTCCTCGTTTTTCTGAATATCCGCCAGTGTTACCATGGCTGCTCCTTACTGTAGGTTCGTGTCATCATCCCCGTCGTCCATCGGGTGCAGCGCCTCGTATTCCGGGTCGTCGTAGAACTCGCGCTCCGGCGCTTCGCCACCCAGCTCCTCGATGGCGGCGCGCAGCTCGATAAAGTCCATGTAGCGGCAGTTTTCCTCGTTCGCAGCGGCAATCAGCACCGGCAGCGCGCGCGGGTCGCCCAGTTTCGCCAGATAGCTTGCGAACAGGGCGCGGCGGTTCGGGTTCTTCTCGAACAGGCGCACCGCCAGCTGATACACGTTCTCGTGGCCGGGGAAGTTTGCCAGCACATCCAAGAGCGCTTCCTGACCGGCTTCGTTCGCCTTGTTCAGGTTTTCCAGCATCGGCTGCAAGGCTTCCTTGCCCATGTCGCGCAGACTGTCCAGCGCGTTGTCCGCTAAATCATCCTTCATTACGCGGGTCAGCTGCCACTGGATGTAGAGCATCTTCGGCAAGGTGCTGCCCATGTCGCGAAGAAGTCCGATGGCGGTCATGCGCGCCTCCTCCGGGATGGCGTCGCTTTCGTCGCGCAGGAGGGTCAGCAGGCGCTTCTCGCACGGGCGGCCCACCGCCTGAATCTGCTCCATCAGCATATCCGGCACGGGGATGTCCTTCTGGCAGTACTGCACCATCCAGTCCACCAAGTCCTTCGCGTCCTCGAACTGCGTGAAGTACGCACCGGGTGTCACGCCGTCGAGCCACTTCGCGGGCATGTTCAGGAACTCCGTGTACACGCGAGGCAGATCGTCCTCCATCTCGTCGTAGGTCTTATATTCGCCGCGGTGCTCCTTCATCCACTTCGCCGTGAAATCCGCGAACCGCTCGTCAAAATTGATGCACTTCATGCTGTATTCTCCTTATTCCCGCGTTGCTTTTTCCAGCAGCTGCCTGAGTTCCTCCGTCGTGAACTGATACTGCTGATGGCAGAAATGGCAGCCGAGCTCCGCGCCGGTATCTTCGTCGATGATGGTCTGCAATTCCTTGCGTCCCAGCGAAATAAGCGCCTTTTCCATGCGTGCGCGGCTGCATCCGCAGTGATAGCGCAGGGGCGTGCGGTCGAGGACGACCGGCTTCATGCCGCGGAACCAGTCTTCCAGCAGCTGCTCCTTGGGCGCTTCGGTCATTTCGCGGCTGATGTCGGCAAACATCGGGCTGCGAAGTTCAAGCTGCTCGATCGTCTCCTCCTCGCACCCCGGCATCGGCTGAACGAGCAGACCGCCCGCCTTCAGCACCACGTCGCCATTCACCAGCACGCCCAGCGACACCAGCGACGGCTGCTGCTCGGACACGGTGAAATACTGCGCGAAATCAATGCCAAGTTCGCCGCTGACCAGCTCAATCGTGCCGACGTACGGCTCTTTCAGACCCAAGTCTTTGATAACTGTCATGCGCCCGGTATGCCCAATCGCTCCGCCGACGTCAAGTTTGCCATCCGCGCGCAGGGGGAGTTCGACCCGCGCATCATCCGCGCAGACCTTCACGTCGCCGTGATTCGCCACCGCCACGATGGTTCCCATCGGCCCATCGCCGTGGATATTGACCGTCACGGACTCATTGTCGCCCTTCATCATCACGCCGAGCATACTCGTCGCGGTCATCAGCCGCCCCATCGCCGCCGTGCAGACGGGCGTTGCGCCATGAATATCCGCCGCGCGCTGTGCCATCTGCGTCGTTTCGCACATCATCACGCGCACCTGACCATCCATCAGCGTCAGGCGAATCATTTCATCCCCTTGATGCCGTTCTATCATTTCTTCACTCATAACAAGTACCTCCTACCAGAGGCGCTGCCTCTGGACTCCGGCAGGGGCGCTGCCCCT
>ERZ780012.351-NODE-351-length-18209-cov-12.7722_pt1 | contig 18209 bp, 10 predicted proteins | sample MGYA00511869_ERZ780012 | MGnify/ENA primary metagenome ERZ780012 (study PRJEB29588, sample SAMEA2161608) | human gut metagenome | biome: human gut; feature: human-associated habitat; material: faeces | place: Denmark | collected 2008/2010 ... | reverse complement strand
ACAACGCCCTGGGTAGGGCCACCGCCAACACCATGTCCGGTCTTCTTGCCGGGGCCCGCCAGTGCGAGGTCACCGTCAATGGTGTTGGCGAGCGTGCCGGCAACACGGCCTTGGAGGAGATCGCCATGATCATCAAGAGCCACAGCGACATCCCTCTCGTGACCAACATCAACACGACCAGAATCACACCGGTGAGCCGAATGGTCTCGAACCTTATGAATATGCCTGTTCAGGCGAACAAGGCCATAGTCGGGCGCAATGCCTTCGCGCACTCCTCAGGCATCCATCAGGATGGAGTTCTCAAGAATGTCAGTACCTACGAGATCATTGACCCTAAGGAAGTGGGGATTGACGACAACGACATCGTGCTTACCGCCAGAAGCGGCCACGCCGCCCTTAAATACCGTCTGGAGGTTCTTGGAATCAAGATGGAAGGCCAGAAACTTGACGCTTTTTACGATGAGTTCCTCAAACTGGCCGACAAGAAGAAGCAGGTCAGCGACGATGATCTCCTTGTGCTCGCCGGAGCCGACAGGGCTGAGGACCATCACGTCAAGCTTGAGTACCTCCAGGTGACCAGCGGCAAGGGTCTGAGACCTATCGCAAGTGTCGGTCTTGACATAGCCGGTGAGAAATTCGAGGCCGCTTCCAGAGGCAACGGTCCGGTTGACGCGGCGATCAACGCCCTCAAGATCATCATCAGGCGTCAGATGGTCATCAAGGAGTTCACCATACAGAACATCACCAAAGGCTCCGATGATGTGGGCAAGGTCCACATGCAGGTCGAGCATGACGGCCACGTGTATTATGGCTTCGGAGCCGACACCGACATCGTCACCGCGTCTGTGGAGGCGTTCATTGACTGCATAAACAAATTCAGGGGATGAACACACTTTTCGACAAGATTTGGGACAGTCACATCGTGTCCGTCATCGACGGTGGTCCCACTCAGCTCTACATAGACAGGCTTTACTGTCACGAAGTGACCAGTCCTCAAGCCTTCGAGGGCATAAGGAAGCGTGGCTGCGGTATTCTGCGCCCGGAGAGAATAATATGTATGCCTGACCACGACATCCCGACGGAAGGGACTGCTTTCGCGGATGATGTATGCCGTCGTCAGGTAGAGACTTTGGAACGGAACGCGACTGAATTCGGTTTGGTCCATTATCCGATGATGAGTCCGGACAACGGTATTGTCCACGTTGTCGGCCCGGAGAAAGGACTTTCGTTGCCGGGAATGACGATTGTCTGTGGTGATTCTCACACATCCACTCACGGCGCTGTCGGAGCGGTCGCTTTCGGAATAGGCACGAGCGAGGTGGAGATGGTGCTCGCCACCCAGTGCATCCTTCAGCAGAAACCGCGATCGATGAGGATAAGGGTTGAGGGAGAGCTCGGTAAAGGCGTGAGCGCCAAAGACGTGGCCCTCTATCTTATGATGAAACTTACTACTTCAGGCGCCACCGGGTACTTTATTGAATATGCCGGCTCGGCCATCCGCGGCCTCTCGATGGAAGGTCGTCTGACACTCTGCAACCTGTCGATCGAGATGGGAGCCCGCGGAGGTTTCGTGGCCCCAGACGAGACCACTTTCGCCTATCTCAAAGGCCGTGAGTTTTCTCCTAAGGGGAAAGACTGGGACAAGGCGGTTGAATATTGGAGGACCCTACGCAGCGGAGAAGATGCTGTCTTTGACAAGGAATATGTGTTCGATGCCGCTGACATCAGCCCTATGATCACTTACGGAACGAATCCGGGTATGGGTATGCCGGTTGACGGTACCATCCCGTCTGACACGGCTCAGCGTGCGTTGGACTATATGGGCTTCTCCGCCGGAGAAAGGCTTCTTGGGCACAAGATCGATTATGTGTTTCTCGGAGCCTGCACCAACGGCAGGATTGAGGACTTCCGTGCCTTCGCCTCGGTCGTTAAAGGCCGCGGAAAGGCTGACGGAGTCACGGCCTGGCTCGTGCCTGGTTCGTGGGCCGTCAGACGTCAGATTGAGGAAGAAGGACTTGACAGGATTCTTGCGGATGCCGGATTCGAGATCCGCCAGCCTGGCTGTTCGGCCTGTCTTGCGATGAATGCGGACAAGATCCCGGCCGGAAAATATGCCGTTTCCACAAGCAACCGTAATTTCGAGGGACGTCAGGGCCCGGGCGCACGGACGATGCTTGCAAGTCCTTTGACTGCCGCCGCCGCGGCGGTGACAGGATGTATCACTGATCCAAGAGAATTGTTATGAAACAGAAATTCAACATAATAGAGAGTGGCTGCATTCCTCTTCCGATAGAGAATGTGGACACTGACCAGATCATCCCGGCCCGTTTTCTCAAGGCTACGACAAGGGATGAGAAGTTCTTCGGAGAAAACCTTTTCCGTGACTGGAGGTACGCTCCGGACGGAAGCATGATAAAGGACTTCGTGCTAAATGATCCTCGTTACAGCGGGTGCATCCTCGTGGCCGGAGCCAATTTCGGCTCGGGATCAAGCCGCGAGCACGCCGCGTGGGCTATCGCCGGCTACGGATTCAGAGCTGTGGTGTCAAGCTCGTTCGCTGACATCCACCGCAACAATGAACTCAACAGCTTCGTGCTGCCGGTCCAGGTCAGTCCGGATTTCCTTAAAAAGATTTTCTCCGCGATCTCGGCCGATCCCGCAGTGAGACTTCGCATAGACCTCCCGTCCCAGGAAGTGACCCTTTTGTCCGACGGCAGTTCAGAGCGTTTCGAGATAAGTGCCTACAAGAAGTACTGTTTTGAGAACGCTCTTGACGACATAGATTATCTGCTTGAACATAAAGACAAGATTGAAGAATATGAAACTGAACATAGCAAAATTGCCCGGTGACGGTGTCGGCCCGGAAGTGGTGGAACAGGCCGTGAAGGCCATTGATGCGGTCTGCCGGCGTTTCGGACACGAGGTCAAGTACAGATCCGCGCTTGTCGGAGCCTGCGCGATAGACGCTTGCGGATCCGCTTTTCCTGAGGAGACCCTGAAAGTGTGCCTTGACAGTGACGCGGTTCTGTTCGGGGCCGTCGGGGATCCGAAATATGACAACGATCCCACGGCCAAGGTACGTCCCGAGCAAGGCCTCCTTGCGATGAGGCGTGAACTTGGACTTTATGCCAACATCAGGCCGGTGGAGACCTTCCCGAGTTTGCTGGATCGTTCACCGCTCAGGCCGGAGATCGCCTCAGGCGCGGATTTCGTCTGCGTCAGGGAACTTACGGGTGGTATGTATTTCGGAGAGAAAGGCCGGTTGGACGGCGGTGACACTGCGTACGACACCAACATCTACCACCGCTATGAGGTTGAGCGGATACTGCGTAAGGCATATTCATTGGCGATGCTTCGCCGTAAGCATCTGACGGTGGTGGACAAGGCGAATGTGCTGGAGTCTTCGAGGCTCTGGAGGCAGGTGGCCCAAGAGATGGCTCCTGAATATCCAGAAGTTCAGACTGACTATATGTACGTTGACAACGCTGCCATGAAACTGATCACCGGCCCACGCTTCTTCGATGTACTCGTCACCGAGAACACGTTCGGGGACATCCTGACCGATGAGGCCAGCTGCATCTCCGGTTCGATGGGACTGCTCGCGTCGGCATCGCTTGGAGAACATACCGGTGTCTATGAACCGATCCACGGCTCCTATCCCCAGGCCGCGGGACGTGATGTGGCCAATCCCCTTGCCACAATCCTTTCAGCCGCGATGATGTTTGAGTACGCTTTCGGGCTGAAGCGCGAGGGCGCGGCGATCCGCAAAGCTGTCGTTGAGAGCATTGACCGTGGTTTCGTCACCGAGGACCTGGCTTCCTTCGGAGCGCGTCCTTTGGGTACGTCAGAGGTGGGTGACAAGGTCGCGGAGTTGATAGAGAACGATAATTAATGTATTGATATGAACGAACTTGACTGGGGAAGCCTCGGCTTCCATTACAGAAAGACAAACGCCATTGTCTTCAGCCTCTACCGCGACGGGCAATGGTCTGAACCCCAACTTACCGACGATTTCGATTTCCATTTCAACGCTTTCGCCGGGGTGTTTCACTATGGTAATTCCTGCTTTGAGGGGCTTAAGGCGTTCCGTGGCAGGGACGGAAAGGTCCGCCTTTTCAGGCCGGACGAGAACGCCAGACGTCTCCGGCGCAGTGCCGACCGTCTTTCGATGGCCGCTCCTTCCGAGGAACTGTTCCTGAAAATGTGCGAGATGTGTGTGAAAGCCAATCTGGATTTTCTCCCTCCGTACGGACATAATGCGTCCATGTACCTGCGTCCTGTGCTCGAAGGCATTGACCCGCAGCTGAGCATCTGCTCCTCAAGCGAGGTTCTGTTTTCGGTCATGTGTGCTCCTGTCAGCACGTATGCCAAGGCTGGGGTGCTTACGCCGGTGACCGCTGTCATCTCGCGTGACTACGATAGGGCCGCTCCTGACGGTACCGGCTCCTACAAGATAGGCGCGAACTACGCGATGTCTCTTTACCCTTACAATCTAGCTCATTCTCAGGGTTATACGGAGCTGCTGTTCCTTGATCCCGCCACCAAGACGAGGATTGATGAGTTCGGGTCTTCCAACTTCATCGGCATCAAGGGCGACACCTATGTGACCCCGCTATCCGGCAGTGTGCTGCCTTCAATCACTAACAAGTCTCTCCGCACCATCGCTGAGGATCTCGGAATGAAGGTGGAGGTAAGGCCGATTCCGGTAGAGGAACTTGCCGATTTCGATGAGGTCAACGCCTGCGGCACAGCGGTGGTGATCACCCCCATCCGCTCTATCGACGACAAGCCTCTTCTGGAGGGCTCCGAGGTTTCACGCACCTATGTAATGCCTTCCGGAACGGAGTGTGGTAGAAAAAGCCGCGCCCTTTATGATCGCATCCGTGGCATCCAGGACGGCACTGAGGAGGATCCGCACGGTTGGTGCGTTGAGGTATAGCCGGTCGCTGGACTTGCCGAAGCGCCGACACGTGATTCTTCACGAAGGTTTCTTGCAAATCATAAAATCAAATCTTAAATTTGCAAGAAATTCGTAGAGGGTATGATATTAAGAACAATGAAGCAGAAAGCCATAGCGCTTTCAAAACAGTACCCATTCGTGGTGATTACCGGTCCGCGTCAATCCGGCAAGACAACACTTGCCAAAGACGCGTTTCCGGACTACAGAAAAGTGTCTTTGGAGGACTTGGACAATCGCGCTTTCGCTGAAAGCGATCCGCGCGGTTTCATCTCGACTTATCCGGACAAAACCATCATAGACGAGGTTCAAAGGGTCCCGTCCTTGCTTTCTTATCTTCAAACACACTGTGATGACGCAGGTAAAGATGGAATGTACATCCTGACAGGTTCTCAGAATCTGCAACTTATGGAAGCCGTGGATCAGTCGCTGGCCGGTCGGGTGGGACTGCTCCACCTCCTTCCTTTTTCAAGGCAAGAGATGAAAGATGGTGGTATCTTTCCTGAATCCACAGATGCGAAACTGCTTAACGGGTGCTATCCGCGTCTGTACGATAAAGGTATTTCGCCAACCGATTATTATCCGAACTACATCAATACGTATGTCGAGCGTGATGTGAGAAACATCAAAGACATCACCGACCTCGGCAAATTCACCAGATTTCTTAAACTTTGTGCGGCAAGAACCGGACAGCTTCTGAACAAGTCTTCACTTGCGAATGATTGCGGAATATCTGTGCCTACTGTTGACTCTTGGCTCTCAATTCTGGAATCAAGCTATATCATATTCCTTCTTAAGCCAGACCATAAAAATTATTCAAAGCGCCTGGTGAAGACTCCGAAACTGTACTTCTATGACACGGGACTCGCCGCTTCTCTTCTTGAGATAAAAACTGAGACCCAAATGAACACTCATTATCTTAGGGGGAATCTCTTTGAGAATATGGTTGTGGCAGACTTTATCAAAAATGATTTCAATAAAGGAATAATAGAGCCTTCGGTTTCTTTTTGGAGAGACAGTGCCGGCAATGAAGTGGACCTGATCTACAGAGACGGTGACAAAGAGGACGCGTTTGAGATAAAGTCAGCGGAGACATTCAATGAATCGTTCCTGGATGGACTGAAATACTGGTCGAAATATTCAGGAGCCAAGCCCTCGCAATTGCACGTAGTCTATGGTGGTACCACTCCAATGGCCAGATCCGAGGCAAGCGTGGAAGTGTTCAGATAAAAACAAAAAGGGGGACTATATGCCCGTTGACTAATTTTCATCATTGGGAGTTCTGGTCTGTTGGCTATCTTTTTCCGTATCGCACCAACGTCCGGATGATCGCGGGCAGCCGATAATTGTGTTTTTTAACGGCATATAGTGCCTTTAAGATTAACAAGGCACATAGCGCGGCCCCGAGGCTTCGCAGCCTATTCCATAATATGCCAAAAACACTCAGGTGCGCTAACATATTCGCACCTGGAAGAGTAACATATTGTTCGTCAAGCCGATGATGTTTCAGGTGCGCATGGTTTCTCGCACCTGGAAGTTCGGAACACCAATAGAACGCCCTGTACCGCGGGCATCGACTCCTAGGTGTGCGAATACACTCGCACCTAAAATGTTAAGTCGATAGTAATCAGATGGTTGATGTTTCAGGTGCGCATAGTTTTTCATACCTGGAAGAATGGTCTCCAATTGTTTTGCAAGACAAGAAATGTACGGAATCAGTATCGTCCCGCAAAAGCCACTTGCGGACAGTCAAGATTTTACAAAATGCTTTCAGCCACATAATGTTCCTATGCCCACAGAGGTCTGATCGGGCTGAAAAACCCGAAACTCGGAATACAAGATTTTCACGTCAATGTGCCCTCAAGACGCTTCTATCAGGCTTTGGGCTGAAAGCGTTTCGTAAATTCACGATGAAATCGGCGTGAGGTAACATTCCTGATTGGTGCCGGGAAGGAAAGCCACTTTTTCACCCGAAGCATAAGCCTGGAATCTTCTGCCACACCCTGTCTTATTGTATGACTAAGATGGAAATCAAGCTCCTGACATACAGATCATTGCGCAGGAGCGTCAACTAACCGTGATTGTTTAAGCATCAGTACTATAAGCCAAATGTTAGTCAACTCCGATATAGTTCCCAAAGCAAAAAGCAAGCATCCCTTTTAGGGAAAAGATGCTTGCTTTTACTTCTTTCTTTCAATAATATATTACCATCGCAAGGATAAAGAAATTTTTTCAGATTGTCAAGGGATAACCCTTCAATGTTTTACAATGTAATATTGTTTCACACTCTGCCGGCAATGTGCTTGGCGCAGGACTTTTCTTTTGTCGTGATTTTTGTGTAAGTTTGCAGGTTAAACAGACAGCCAGGAAATGTTTAGGAAACTTGCGGACAGAATGAAGGAGTTCAAGCTCACGATGAGGATGAAGCTGACGCTGAGCCTCAGCGCGATAGCCGTGACACTGCTTGTCTCCAGTGTGATCTCCATCATGGAGTACTACAGGATGAGCAACTATGTGTCGGATCTCATCGCGGACAACATCAGGAGCGTCAATGTCGCGCAGAAATTGTCCGAAGTCACGAACAAGTACAATCTGGATCTTCTGGCCCTGATCGGTGACAACTCGGTCAATACTCTTCCGGACTTCCATCAGAAGGAGTTCATGGGGCATTGCGACTCGCTTCGCAACTCCTTGACTTCCGACAAGATGGTCCCGCTGACTGATTCTGTTGTCTATGCGTATTCAGCTTACATGCTGACTTCGCTGGAACTGAACGACGTGATGCTGTCGGACTTCATCGACACCAGGGCTTGGTACTTTGACAGGCTTCAGCCCAAGTTCAGGAGGCTGAACCACTACATTGATGTGCTCAACGAGGCAATCTACGATGACCTGAAGAAGAACTCCCTGACGTTCCAGAGGGGGTTCTACAGGAGCATCATTCCGGGTGCTGTGGCTGTGGGTGTCGGGTTGCTGCTTGTGCTGATGCTGTTGTTCTTCCTGCTGGTGTTCTATGTGAATCCTATCTACAGGATGCTTTCCGGGCTGAACAACTACAGATCCTACAATAAGAAATACTCCTACTCCTTCGAGGGGGATGACCAGCTGGCGGAACTTAACGACGGCATCACGGAACTGACGGGGGAGAATCAGATGCTGCGCAAGAGGGTGGCCAACCTGCGGGCCAAGGTCGCTTCGACAGGCTCCGCTCATAATAATAATTAAAGAATATCCAAATGAACATCAAGGTGATATCCAGAAACGTTGGCTACGCTCTGCTTGTCAGTGCGCTGTTCATGTTCCTGTCCATTCTGGTCTCTGTGGCGAACGGCAATGACAGTGCCCTCGCCGCCCTGATGATCAGCTTCACGATCACCTTCACCGTCGGTGTGTTCCCGTTCATATTCGTAAGGAAGTCGGCTGGCATCACCCTTAAGGACGGCTACATGATCATCGCGCTGTCCTGGCTGCTGTCCTTCATCTTCGGGATGCTTCCGTATGCGCTTTGGGGCGGGCCGTTCACGATCATAAACGCCTGGTTTGAAAGTGTTTCCGGATTCACGACGACCGGCTCGACAATCCTTGACAACGTTGAGGCGCTGCCGAACAGTCTGCTTTTCTGGCGTTCCTCGACGCACTTCATCGGAGGCTTGGGAGTCGTGGTCTTCCTGCTGCTGATCATCCCGAGTTCGTCTCAGATGAGGTTGAGGCTGACCACCCTTGAGCTTTCGTCCTTGTCCAAGAGGGAGTACAAATCCGGCGCGAACAAGACAGTCTATATCTTCACTTATGTCTATTTTGGATTGACCGCAGCCTCGTTCCTGCTTTATGTGATGGCCGGGATGAGTCCTTTCGACGCGATCAACCATACGATGAGCGTCGGGGCGACAGGCGGCTTCAGCACCAGGAACGCCTCCATCGGTGCCTATGACTCGATCACGATCGACCTTATCACGATGCTCTTCATGGTACTCTCATCCGTCCATTTCGGAATGATCTTCGTGGCTGTCGTGACAAGATCCCTCAAGCCGTTCAAGAACGAGATATTCAAGTTCTATCTTTCCATGATGGTTGTGGCGGGGGTGATCGTGTCGATCTCGATCAAGGCGCACGGGTTCGAGGAGGCCTGGGGGCGCTCCTTCCTCTCCGGCTTCTTCCACGTCATGAGCTTTGCCTCGACGACAGGGTTCAGCATCGCTGACAACAGCTCCTGGCCTGTTCTTTCGGACACCATACTGGTGCTTATGGGAGTATGTTGCGGCATGGCCGGCTCCACCACCGGCGGCATCAAGTCCGACAGGATGATGTTTCTGTGCAAAGAGGTTAAGTACCAGTTGAGGATGGTTCTGCATCCTGCGTCCGTCAAAGATATAAGGGTGAATGGCAGGGTGATCCGGCAGAACGACATCGCCCCGCACATCCTCTACATCGCCCTCTACGGCCTTGTGGTGATCATCTCGCTCGCGGCCTGCCTCACGCTCGACCCTGACAACAACCAGTCATTCACGGCGATACTCTCGTCCCTTGGCAATGTTGGACTTTCGGTGGACCAGCTCGGCTCAATCTACAACTTTAACGGAGAGCCATCCTCCCTCAAGTTCATCTACACGCTTGACATGTTCCTCGGACGTGTCGAGATCTATCCGATTCTGGCTGTTGTGATGATGATTTTCAGCCGGAGAAACAAGTAGAGGCTATGTACAGGGGGGAGTTTTTCTATAAGCGTTTCAAGGATAATTTTCCTTATGATGGGACGGAGGATCAGGATCGGTTGTTCCGGGAGATTGCGGATTTTGTTACTTGTGATGACGCTGATATTCTGGTGGTTAACGGGTATGCTGGTACGGGAAAGACTTCGGCGATCGCGGCGGTGATCAGGGCGTTTGATGATTTGAGACCTAAGGTACATACTGTCGAAGCGACTGTGTCGGAAGCGTCCGATGAATATGAGGAAATATGCTACCTCCTCGCCCCCACCGGCCGCGCCGCGAAAGTCCTATCCCTGTACGCTGGCAAGCCTGCCCGCACTATCCACAAATGCATCTACCGCCAGAAATCTATCGGCGATGACGGCTTCGGCCAGTTCTCATTAGCCCCTAACAAGCTCTCCCACAAACTCTTCATCGTGGATGAGGTTTCCTTGATAGGCATAGACGATGCCCAAAGGCAAGGCACGACCCAATTTGGTACCGGAGACCTTCTGAAGGATTTGATTGAATATGTCCGCGCCGGCAACGACTGCCGCTTGATAATGATCGGCGATTCAGCCCAGCTGCCTCCTGTCGGAATGGACGCCTCACCCGCTTTGGCGAAGGAATATATGGACGGTTTCGGTGGAGTCTGTTACAGTAGCCTGACCGAGGTCGTCCGCCAGCAAAAAGAATCAGGTATCTTGTTCAACGCCACGAAATTACGTGAGTTGATTGCCTCGGATCTCTACGGTGACGGGATGTACACTCCTGATGAGTTGGGTCTGACCGTTGACGGTTTCGATGACATCGAGAGGATAACCGGCGGCGAGCTCATCGACACCCTGAACTCGGCGTATTTTTCTGAATATTCAAAAGACGACGCGGTGGTTCTTTGCCGTTCCAACAAGCGCGCGAACCGCTACAATGCCGGCATCCGGGCCCAGGTCTTCTATGATGAGGAGCGCTTGGTCCGTGGCGAGAAACTGATGATAGTGAAGAACTGCTACCAGTTCCTGAAAGGTGTCAAGTGTATGGATTATATAGCCAACGGCGACATCGCCAAACTCGTGTCAATCAAGAATTTCGAGGAACGTTACGGCCTCCATTTCGCCGATGCCCGCCTTTCATTCCCGGACTACGATGACACCGAGATCGTCGCGAAAGTCTGTCTGGACACCCTTGAGTCCGAGTCCGCATCCTTGAGTTACGAGCAGCAGAACCAGCTTTATAACGGTGTGAACGCAGACTACGCCGACATCCCGACCAAGAAAAAGCGCTACGAGGCCGTACGCGAGGATCCTTACTACAACGCTCTCCAGCTAAAGTACGCCAACGCCATCACCTGCCACAAAAGCCAGGGCGGTCAGTGGAGCTGCGTCTTCATCGACAACCCCTTCTGGCAGGACGAACTCACAGTCGATGACCTCAAATGGCTCTACACCGCCCTCACCCGCGCCACCGCCAAGGTTTACCTCGTCAACTTCAAGGATGAGTATTTCGCATAGTGTGGCTGGACAGTCCTCGGACTAAATCATAATTATTTTCTTTCACCGCGTTTGTAATATTGAAATAATTCGTATCTTGCAGCCAGTTAACCATTAATGCGACAAAATATAACCAAGAATATAAAACCAACATTATGAAAAAGGCCATTCTCATCATCGTCTCGCAGTTGTCGCTTGTTTTCACACAAGCCTTCGCCCAGATTCCGGAGCTCACGCATTCGAACGTTATTCCTCCTTCTCCCGTCGCATCTGAGCTTACCAAGTACATCACCTACCCTGTGGATTTGTGCAACGGTCTGGTAAAGACAAGCATTCCGCTATATGAGATTGTTGACGGCGACATACGGATACCGATCACTCTGAACTACCACGCATCTGGTCTGAAACCAAACATGCGTTCGAGCCACTGGCTCGGCGACGGGTGGAGTCTCACGACAGGTCCGTCACTGTCCCGGACGATCAATGGCGTGGCGGACGAGATCAACTACGATGCATCGATCGCGTTGTCCGACAACCTGACCTATGAGCAGCTTAATGCGATATACACACAGGCGGTGGACGTTGCGCTGGATGAGTTCCACTACTCCCTTCCCAGTGGTGGTGGGCGTATGTACCTACGCCGGGGAACGGACGGGTCGGTTACCCCGGTGACGATTCCAAGGGACAATATCATGGTGACATTCTCTGGCGGAAAGTCGATGCCTGTGTTCCGCATCACGGACGGGGATGGAATGGCCTACACGTTCGGCGATGACAAGGACTTCTACCATGACCGCTACCACGACCGCGTCATGCACAAGTTTGGTTTGTCGGCGCTTGAGGTGCCGACATCGTGGAAGATACGTGAGATCCGGTCGGCCGCCACTGGGCGTAGTGTTACGTTCGACTATACGTCCAACATCACGGAGACCTTCTGCAGCCGTTACGCGGATGCTCTGATAATGATTGACGACTACTCTGGTCATTCTGCGTACACGGTTCCTCTTGTCAGTGTGTCCACCTGCCAAAGTTTTGACAGCAAGCTTTATAGGTATGACCGTGACTCTGGAGGCCTTGTTGAGGCGAACACGGGAGTGGTGAAATCTCCAGATGGCTACTCATTCCCTATGCCGTCGAAGGTGGATGTGGTGCAGTACAACTCGTATGTTCGCAGGATCGACTTCAGTGGTGGACACGTGCTGTTCAACATGAGTGCGAACCCAAACGAGGGCCTAAGGTCAATGGAGGTGTATGACCTGTCAGACGTCCTTGTGAAGAGGGTTGTGTTCAACCAGACCTATATGCGTGACTTCTTCTACCTCAACCTTGACTCAGTTCGCATTGAGTCCCCCGACGGGGGTGAGTCTGAGACATACTCGTTCGCCTACAACGGTGTTCTTCCTCCTCGCGATACTCGCTCGATAGACAGGTGGGGATACTACAACGGCAGGAAGAACTCCACTTTGGTGCCGACGGTGACAACCGAAGTGATAGTGAACAACTACACGTATCCGAGCGAGAAGGTGACGGTGACGATCCCCGGAGGGAACCGAGATCCTGACGAGGTTGCGATGCAAGCTGGGATTTTGACATCGGTGACATATCCGACCGGCGGACGTACGGAGTTCAGTTACGAGGCGCACCGCTACATAGATGACCACGGAACCTCCCACATGGCTGGTGGCTTGCGCATAAGGCAGATCCGTGATGTGGAGTCAAACGGCAATGTACTATACCGGAACTTCCGCTATAGCACCTACGCTGATCATATCAATGGGGGAGGAGTCCTTAACGTCGTCCCTGCGGCATCCTCATATCCGTATGACACAAACGAGGTCTACTATCGGGAGACCACGTGTTATGAATACAGACCCAGTTTCACTACTGATATCCGAAGTCTCTCCGCGACTTACAAGGAGCGTGTGTGGACGGACAACTCAATGGTGAGCCCCCTGTCTCAGAACGGCGGATCCAGTGTGAGCTACCCCTATGTGTTCGAGATCAGGTCGAGCGACGCGGCGGGCAAACAGACCATAGGGGAGACAATACATGGATTCGATGTCTCGACGTCGCATCCGATCAAAAGGCCGGGCACGAATCTCGTGCACGACAACCGCCAGGAGTGGAAACACGGACATAAGATGTCGGAAACCGCTTATGAACGTGATGGCGACGGAGTGCCGCGCGAGGTTTTAAGGACATCCTACGGCCATACGTCAGAACTGGATTACGGCACAGAGTCCACGGCTCTCAATCTGAGGTATGTCTACAAAGCAGCACGCGTTTATGGGGAGGACGAGTTCCGCGTCCCGGAAGAGCACAAGGAGATACAGTGCCAGACCACGACTCTCGTCCAAGGAAGGAAACTCCTGACATCGATGACCGAGAGAGTTATGGAGACCAACGGTGCGTTGACAAAATCCACGCTTTACACTTACGATAACTATGGCAACGTGGTCACTAAGACGGAGAACGTGGGGCTCCCAGACTTCGACAAGAAGGTCACCACCTATACCTATCTGCATAACAAGGTGGGTGGCGTGTATCCAGCGATGGTGTCCGCTGGGATGACTGGGATTCCAATCGAGACAAAAGTCTATAAGAACTCGATCAATAGTGCAAATCTGATGACAACCCTTTCCACAAGTTACGGATCCTATCCTTGCGCCTCCGGGACGTTTTTCGCTCCTTCTGCCAAGTCCCTTATGATTCGCGGAGCAAGTTCCTCAGAGCGGAAGATCCTGTTCAATGAATATGACCGCAGGGGAAATCCTCTTGAGACAGAGGATACGGAGGGGCGGAAGACGGTCTATCTGTGGGGGTATAATGGGTATTACCCTGTGGCTATGGTTAAGGGCAGCGACTGGAATAGTGTCAAGAATAAGGTGGACACATCCGGTCTCAATGATGGTGACTTTATGCAGATTCGAAAGAAACTGGTCTCATTCAGGTTGAAATGCAAGGACGTGCCAGATATGTTTATCAACACTTATGAATACAAACCTTTGGTTGGTCTGGATTATATCCAGGATCAGTCAAAAAGGATATTTGATTACGAATATGACGGTCTTGGCAGACTCTGTCGGACATTTGTGAGGAACGGAACAACGCACAAGAAAGAGCTTCTGTCATCCTATTCCTATAGCTACGGGCCATCAGCCGGCGGCAACCGCATCCGGACAAGAGACTACCTCGGTGCCGATGCGGCATCCTTCAAGGAGACCAACACCTATCACGATCTCCTTGGCAGGCCGGTAGAGACGGTGATGACGGCGGCTTCTCCTGCTGGCAAGGACATTGTCTTTTTGAATGAATATGATGACTTCGGCAGGCCGTACAGTAAGTACCGTCCGGTGCCGGTGGCGACATCTGCCGGGGACTATGCCGATCCGTCAAGGATCAGGGCCGCTAACAGTTTCTATAACTGGGAGGTTTACGCCTTCTCCAAGACGCTCTACGAGGCCTCTCCACTTGATCGTCCCGTGGAGGAGTATGGCCCCGGCTCTCCTTGGCACACAAGAGGAAAGTCCGTGAAGACTGCGTATCTTGTGAACGAGGACTCGGGACTTCTTTCGTGTTCTGGTTATCTTGTGGAATCCGACACATCTTTGACCTGCGTCGGGACTTTGCCTTCTGGAAACCTCAATGTCGTGAAGGTGACTGATGAAGACGGAAATGTCTCGTTGACGTTTACTGACAAACTCGGACGTAAGGCTCTGGAAAGGACAGTTGATGGGGAACGGTATCAGGACATCTATTACGTGTATGATGATTTGGGACTGCTTCGTTATGTACTAACCCCGGAGGCTTCAGCCGTGATGTCTTCGTCAGGAACGTTCGGTGATTCCTCGTCTCCGTTGTCTGCGCAGGCCTATGTCTACAAGTATGACGGCAAAGGCCGGTGCGTCAGCAAGAGGCTGCCTGGCTGTGCTCCCATCCTTTACAGGTACGACAAGGGCGATGTGCCTATATTTTCTCAAGACGGAGAGATGAGGAAGAGAGGAAAGTGGATGTTCTCGTTCCGTGATCTTCTTGGTCGTGAGGCTGTGAGCGGAGTATGGCCTTTGCAAAACGCTCCGTCATCAGTCGAGATTCCAGCGGTTGCCACATATTCTGGTTCAACCTGGCTCGGCGGTTATTCACTCAATATTCCGATACCACCTAATAATAGGCCTCTGTCCGTCAACTACTATGATGATTATTCGTTTATGAATGACCTTGTGACATCTGACACAAAACAGGTCTTGTCTTGTGACACGCTGTCCAACTACGGGATACCTGTCGTCGGATCTGACAGGTGCAAAGGGCTTCTGACAGGCACCGCCGTCTATTCCCTGACCGACCCGACGTCCAAGACGGTATCGTCATTCTATTACGACTACCAGGGCCGCCTGATCCAGAGCCACCGCAAGGAGGCGCTTGGCGGGGCCGGGCATATTCATCAGTCCCTTACTTTCACGGGCAAGCCGTCTATGACAAGGGAAACGGTCGCGCTTCCGGATGGCCGCATTGATTCGCTGGTCACAGTGAGGTCTTATGACGGACAGGAGAGACTGGTCTCGGAGACGACATCGCTGAACGGCAGGTCGCAGTCCGTGTCCTATGGGTATGATGAGATAGGCCGGATGACAGGGCGGATATATGGCACAGAGGCTAATCCGTCAGCGTTGACCGAGACACTGGCCTATAATATTCGAGACCAACTGACAGACCAGAATTCCAATGTGTTCAATATGTCACTCCGGTATCAGGAGCCGACACTTGGGGCAGTCCCGAAGTATAACGGGAGCGTTTCCGAGTGGGAATGGAATCACGGTGTGGGAACAGAGACAAACGCCTGGTCGTTATCATACGATGGCGTTGGCCGCTTGACGGATGCGCAGAGATTTGTCGGTGGCGTGCAAACTAATTCATTCAGTGAAAGGTCCATCACTTATGACAGGAACAGTAATGCCTTGACCTTGACCAGATATGGGGAGAACGCAGCGACTCCGGATGAGATATTGGCATATTCGTATAATGGCAATTTGTTGAGGAATATCTCCAATAGCGGCACGTCCGGTGGCGGAGGCTCCTTTACCCACGACACGAACGGCAACCTGACCCGTGACGGCCTCTCTACGCTCGACATCGATTACAATGATCGGAACCTGACAAGCCGCATTTCATCCGGCGGAGCCACTTTGGCGGAGTATGAATATCTTGCTGACGGCACAAAACTGCGTGCGTTGGACGGCGGCGGCAACGGCTACCAGTACAGAGGTTCCCTGATATACACCCAGACCGCAGGTCAAACGGGTTCTCCGGCTATAACCCTTGACTGCGCCGTGACCTCCGCCGGCAGGATAGTACGTGAGAACACCGCTGATGGTTCGTCCACCTATAAGGTTCAGCACTATCTCCGCGATCACCTTGGCAGTGTCCGTTCCGTCATCGATGGCGACACTGGTACGGTCATAGAGACCAATGACTACTACCCGTTCGGCAAGCGTATTCCGGTCACAAATTCGGTCGCTGAGCCCGTCGAAGCGACCACTCAATCCGCAACCTCTCCAGATCGCTGGCTCTTCTCCAGCAAGGAGTCCCAGTCCTTCCTGAACGCCAGCATCCCTCTCCTTGACTTTGGTGCCAGGATGTACAACCCTGTCATCGCCCGCTGGACAGCTTCCGACCCTCTGTCCGAGAAGTATTACGGCATCAGCCCGTATGTCTATTGCCTCGGAAATCCAATTGTAAATATAGATGTTAAAGGCGATTCTGTCAGGGTGTACATTGAAACTGTAGGGTTAGGACATACTTGGATAAGTGCAGGTGAGGGCGATGAAATGGTGGTATATACTTATGGAAGATATGACCATACATATAAAGGAAATGCATTATCAGATGGTCCTGGTGTACTTGTTCGTTTATCGGGAGATAAGGCCAAAGAATTCAATGACTACAAGCAATCAGAAGGAAAGATGTCTATTTTTACTTTGACGGATGTAAAGGATAATGACATAATGAATATTGCAAATGAGTTGTTTGATAGTTCCGGGCAACTTCCTAGTGAAAGGAGCAAACGATATGCGAATGATACAGATGCGCATATCATTGACGAATATAGTCTGCTTAATAACAATTGTACGACATTTGTATCGGATTTGATTAAAATGAGTGGTTCGAAAGTACTCAACTACCAGCGCGTGATATATGCAAGTCCAATTGGGAGTCCGATAACCATACCATCTACACATAGGTTTGTTAACCCGCGTTCAATGAAATCGTATCTAAGTAACAAATTGAGGAAATAGCTATGAGAAAATGGATTAAAATCATATGGCTAGTAATATCAGTAATAGCGTTTATATTGGTGATATTAATGATAATAAATACTTTGGTAAGTTATAAATATGAGATATCAGAAAGAATGATTCTGGGAAATATGATGCGTGGTTTTGATTCTGTACCTATAGAGGTCGCTGCAGGGTATCTGAATGGGACACTTCTTGTTTTAAAAGGTTTTGTACTATACATAGGGATCAATATCTTATTTATTACCATCACATTATTTGTCAAAAACGATAGGAAATAATAATGAAAACCTTAACTTTAGATGATTATATACGAGTTGACTACACTGTAACATTGCGTCGGTGTCCATTGGAGTCCGCATTATGATCTGTAAACCACGGAAACCACTTCAAGTGTGCGGCATTTCCTTGGCCGACCCGATGTCCAAGACGGTATCGTCATTCTATTACGACTACCAAGGCCGCCTGATCCAGAGCCACCGCAAGGAGGCGCTTGGCGGAGACGGACATATTCATCAGTCCCTTACTTTCACGGGCAAGCCGTCTAGGACAAGGGAAACGGTCGCGCTTCCAGATGGCCGCATTGATTCGCTGGTCACAGTGAGGTCTTATGACGGACAGGATAGACTGGTCTCGGAAACGACATCTCTGAATGATAAGTCGCAGTCTGTGTCCTATGGTTATGATGAAATAGGTCGTCTGACAAGTCGGGTGTATGGCACGGCGGCCAATCCGTCAGCGTTGACCGAGACACTGGCCTATAATATTCGAGACCAACTGACAG